>JAABUW010006250.1_pt1 | contig 15049 bp, 10 predicted proteins | sample 5560081 | NCBI WGS metagenome assembly JAABUW01 (sample SAMN10711882, study PRJNA513363) | rock metagenome | isolation source: Antarctica rocks | place: Antarctica: Victoria Land, Knobhead sud
GCTCACGACCACGGCTCTTGACCGCAGCCGCCTGGAGTGGTTTGGGACCCGCCCCTGAAGGCCGATCCCGAGGAGCCTACCCTCATCTTTCGCGCAGCTTGTGCACACGATCTGTCAGTTCACGGTGAACTCCTTTCCCGTGTGCGTCTGCGGCACACTCTCGATCTTCCAGCGCGCCCGGGCACAGGCGACGATCTCGGCGACGGTCTCGGGTGTGATAGGCAGCGAGGTCACGAAAGCGCTGCTGTAGGTAGCTCTGCCCCGGGCGTCGGTGATGGTGACGCCGACCCAGTTGACCAGCATGGCGTCGCGTCCGTCGCGCAGCGGCGCGTCTGTGAACCAGCGGTAGCGGCAGGTCAGGCGCTTGCCCGCGGCCTTGTGCTTGGCCGCGCGCTCCTCGACGGCGGCGCCCTGCATGAAGTCGTAGAGGGCCTTGTGGGATGACGGCTTGGCGGTGAGCAGGAAGTCGCCGCCTGCCGCCCGGATGGCTTCGGCAATCGGCTGGCAGGCGAACAGGTCGTCGCCGAGGTATATGAGCCGCAGGTGCCCCAGGCGCCCGCCGTGGGTGGCCAGCCAGCGCTTGGCGGCGTTGCGCTCGCAATCCTGCTTCTCGGCGCCGTCCTGGGGCGCAATGAACTCCGGCATCAATGGCAGCGCCATGGCGTGGCCCGGCGCGACGAGGGTTGCGGCCAGGATGGCATGGTAGCTCTCGACCCGGCCGTTGGCGCGATGACGCGTCAGGCATTGCGGGCAGCCAAGCTTTTGCGAGCAGAAGTATTCCGTGCCGTCGAGCGCAACCAGCACCCGCCCGCCAAGCTGCCCGAACGGCGCCAGGCCGCCCCGCCGGTGCAGCGTGTCGAGGACCTGGTCGAAGACCGGCTGCAGGTGCGCGGGATGCACCGGGTCGAGCATCGCCCGGATGTGGTTGTCGGTCGGGACCGCGGCCATGCCGAACAGGGTCCGGCAGTTCGACGTCGCCCGCCCCTCCTCCAGGCTGCGCTGGTGGGCCAGGAACGACTCCGATTGCATGAAGAACAGCGAGAAGGCCGACATCCCGATGTCGGCCATGCCGTAGCGCACGTCGCCGCGCCGCGCGTCAGGGAACGACGCGCAAGCCGAGCGCACGCCAGCAACAAGGGTGTCCAAAAGCTCCATCCAGAGCTTGAATCACACCATGCAGCACAGCGGAACCCATAACCGTCAGCAGCCACTTAGAATTGCTGGTCGTCTACGACATCCTGTTCCGCAGCACGGCCGCGACGCTGCGCATCATCGCTGCCGACCCGCGTCACCTCGGCGCCGAGATCGGCTTCGTCGCGGTGCTGCACACCTGGGGCCAGACCCTGCAGCACCATCCCCACCTGCACTGCATCGTTCCCGGCGGCGGGCTGGCGCCCGACGGCCAGCGCTGGGTAGCCTGCCGGCCCGGCTTCTTCCTGCCGGTCCGCGTGCTGTCCAGCCTGTTCCGCCGCCTGTTCCTCGAAGCCCTCGACCAGGCCTTCCGGGCAGGCGAGCTGACTTTCCGGGAATCCCTCGCCGACCTGAACGAGCCCAAGCGCTTCGGCGAGCAACTCCGGGCCGCGCGCGGCATCGACTGGGTGGTCTACGCCAAGCCACCGTTCGGCGGGCCGGAACAGGTGCTCGACTACCTCGGCCGCTACACCCACCGCGTTGCCATCTCCAACTCCCGCCTGACCCAGATCGGGGACAGCACTGTCTCATTCGGCTGGAAAGACTACCGCCACCACGATCGCCGTAAGGTCATGATGGGATTGCCCCGCCTTGGTGGCTCTCCCGCACTTTGTGTGGAGCCGTTTCTCCAGCATCAGTTGCCAAGTGACTGATTCGAAGTTCAAGTCAGCACTTGCTTACCTGGCCGTATATGACACGCTGGCCGAAGCCAGCCGGTGTAAATTCCGCTCATACTTTCAATGAATTGTCCGTTCTAGGCGGGCTCCCACCTCCACGCAAAGTGCGGGAGAGCCAAAATCGTGGGGTGGTCGCATCGGGCCGCTGGCCCCCTTATCAGCCCACCCTCGTTCTACGAGCAAGGAACCCATTCCGACCATGCCAGCACCCCACGATTTTGCATGCTCCCGTAGTGTTTGGCCACACGGCGGACCCCATCGATGTAGACAACCTGGGTTCCAGCAGCCAGCCCAGCCACTCTCATGTCCTCGGTCATGCGCATGCGCAACGGTGTCATTGAGGCCTCCTTACAAGATGCACGCCCACAGGACGATCCTGGGGCAACACCGAACCGTAACCTCAATCAGCCCGTCCCGCGCTAGATTACTTCCCTACGGCGAAGCCGTTCAGTCCAACGTAGGTTTTCTGCGTTGTCGTGCAATCTCAAGGGCCTGAGCTGGGGCGTCTCGCTCAATCGAACTCTCGGTTCCGCTGCTACCGGACCTCCGATCACGTTCGCATCGACGATCAGGGCAGCTGTTAGAAGACGCTAATCCCGGACGTCCAAGCGATTTATTCCGAGATCGACCACCTGGTTCGGCTGGTCCAGCCAGGCGGCGTTGATTTCCAAGCTGACGATCCCTGGCTGATCCGAAAGGATTCCGATAAAGATTGCCTGGTCATCGTTGCCATTGGTGGAGCGACCGTCCAAGTCGAACTGGGCCAATACATTCCCACCTGCATCCTGGGCCACGATCCGTGCCCGGAACTTCTTGCCCGCGTTACCGGGCAGATCGGCGGGCTGGACTTGCGCGCCTGCGCCGCGCACGGGCGGAGTGAACCTAATCTCAATTGGACTAGGATCGAGCGAGGTGGCGAGCACCGCGTCGTCCTGAGCAAAATTGCCGACCCACGTGGCCGCCGCGTCTGTCCCCTGCCGCAGCCGGACCAAATGCTTTGGCTGCGTCAGGACGTACCATGCACCGTCCGCGGTCTGCCCTTGCCGAGGCGTCACGATCGGGGTCTTGCTCGGGCCGAGAGCCGCCCAGTCCACATGGTCGTTGCCACCCAAGTCGCTTCGTGAGGTGATGAGTTGATAGGTCATCATTTGCCCCTTTCTCATCATGCGCCGTCGTATGTCCTGATCGAGCGCGTCAGGCCGTCATGGCCCGCATGCCACCGGTCCTGCCGCCGGCACCGGGCCAGGCCACGGAACCAGCCGTCCCACCACAGGTCCGCTGTTGCCGACGGTGGACAGCGGACCGGAACCGGCCTGCAAGAAGGCGACGCACTCGAAGTTCACGGGTATTTGCGGATCACCCAGAACCGTGCCTTCAGGGAAGAAATATTCGCCGACGGGCGCGAAGTATTGCCCCGCAACCAAGTCATTGGCGAACGTGGGTGCGGTGGGCACCGGTTGCCCGTCGAGGTTTGGGCCGTTCTTCACCCGCACCATCAGCTCCCGCGTCGCACCCATCGTGTCTCCAGCCGTGTTGCGCAGCGCGCCGGCGCGGTTGCCGAGCCGCAGACGGAACCTGCCGAACGGCACCGCCCCGCCCCGGGGCTGGATGACATTGATCAGGCGCAGGATGCGGGCGCCCGTCACGGGGTTCGCGTCGATCGCGTAAACCTCGACGTTGCGACTTGGATCGGTCGTGAAGCCTTCGATGCGCAGCCGGTCCTTGGTCTCCTGCGGGATTGTCGGGCTGCGGGGGTCCGGCGGGTTGCGTGGGACCGCTGGCCCCATGGTTCCGACGATCGAGACGTCGAGCGAAAGATAGGCGGGATCAACCCCGGGGGCGGTGAAAATACCCACGTTAGCAACAATAGTGTGTGCGGAGACGTAGATGCTGCCTGGCGGATCCTGCACCAGAGTGCCGGCATATTTGACGTAATCGCCGACCATGAAGGGCGCCTGCTTGTCCGGAAGGCATGCACTGCAATGGATGATCGGGAGCGCACCCGGAGGCGTGGGCGGTAGGTCCAGAGGTCCCATGACGAAATTGGTCAGCGGCTTTCCCGCGGCTGCGGGCCGGTTCGCCTGCGGACACTCGATGTCAGCGGCGTCCCTGGGCAGGCACATCGGGAAGCCGGTCAGGGCATGGATGGTCGGGTTCTCAGTGTCCACCGTGAACCGCGTGTCGATCCCGGGCGGGACAGCCGCGTGGTGGTCATACCGGCCCGTCGCATCGTTGATCCGCACGCGTCCGTCCGTGGGACCCACCGTGCCTGCCGGCTTGGGGCCGACGCGCATCTCGCGCGCGACCAGGTCGATCGCGGTAATGTATCCGGCGCCCGCAGCCAGCGAGTGCTGGCTGATCTTGACCAGCCCCGCGACATGGGTAGGCGTGCCTGCGACGTCGACGATATTGCCAATCACGTCGCCCTCGAACGCGGCAACCGGCTTGGCCGCGTCCGCAAGTGCCAGGCCCGACTCCGCGGCTCCCGTCGGATTGAGCCGAAACACGTCCGCAGGCGTCAGGAAGGTGGCGGGAAACTGGATGATGAGATTGCAGGGGAGCAGGACGTCGATCCCGTGGACCGTCATGTGACCGGCCCGCAACGCGGGACTGGCGGGGGCGCAGGCGGGGTCGCTAGCTCCGTTCAGGGTGAATTTCTCGATTGGTCCAACCAGCGCGAAAGGTGCCGGGTCGGCGCCCCGAGCGAGGCTGGGCGGGAGCAAGGCCAGCGCAGACAGCGCCGCCGCCTTCAGGATGGAACACATGACGCGCCTTCCTTTCTTCACGGACAAGAATGCTTCGTTGGTCACGGGCGTGCTCCGTCGGCCGGAGGACGTGCCGCAGCGAGGGTGACGACGTTCCCGGTTTCCGGCTCCAGCCGGATCACGGCGATGGCACGGTTGCCGATCCGTCCGCCGGTGAAGCCGAGCGGCGGCAACACGCCGGTCCGCACCGCAGGCAGCCGCCGAAGCGCCAGTTCCAGCCCGGCACGGGTGATGTCCCGCCCGCCCTGCCGCAACGCCTCCGTAAGCACCATGGCCGCAGCCTGGGCTATGCGCCGCTCGCCTCGACCCGGCGCACCCACATCCTGGATGGGAAGGGAATTGGGCTCATTGAGCGGATCAGCCAGGACGACACGGGACCGAACGCGGGGCGGCAGACCGGTGATCGCGTCACCGAGCAATTGGGTCGAGATTGCGAGCAACGCTTCCGATCCCACACGATCCAGCGCCAACGCCAGTTCGGCAGATTGGGCGGGCGGAGTGAAGCAAAGCACCGCGTCGATGGCTGCCTCGCGGATTTGAAACGCAGCAGCCGCCATTGACGTTGACGGATCAAGGCGCGTGACGGTCGAGAGGCCGCGAAGCCGGGCCTGCTCCTCCGCACCCGCAAGGGCGTCTTGGCCGACGCGCCCGTTGGATTGCATGACCGCCAAACGCGGATGGCGTCCATCGGGCCACTCCGCTTCCGCGAGATAGTCCACCAGCACGCGGGCTTGATCGCCAAGACCTGGCACCAGAACGTAAACCTGTGCGCGGCTGGGCACCGCTGCCCAGGGCGCCAACGTGATCGGCCCGATGAACGGTATCCCGTCGCTATTGGCCACGATGTCCGACGCGTCACCCTCGTTGGGATCAAAGGGCGCCAACAGGGCGAACAGGTCCTGCGTGCTGATGAGATCCCGGAACACGCTCTTAGCCGGCGCGGCAGAGCTGTCCGCCACGCGCAAGATGATCTCGCGGCCATAGACGCCGCCATCCCGGTTCAGCGTTGCGAAGAAACGCTCGAGCACGGCGCGAACCGCTTGTCCGGCTTCGGCACGAGCTCCCGTGAGCGGCAAGGCGGTGCCGATCCGCAATGCGTCGGGCTGTACGCCTGGATCCCTGTCCTCAGCCGTCCCGAGAACTTGCAAGTACGCCAGTAAACTGGACATTACGGCGTCCTCGGCCCGATACCGCGGCATTGCCGGCACGAACGGACGTCCCGCGGGATCAATGCCGTCCTGCACCGCGGCGGTCAGTGCTGCCGGATCGTAGCGCGGGCGGTGCGGCCTGGTTCCCCCGCCGTCCGATGACTGCGATAGAATGCGCCAGGTGATGCCGGGCGCACGCATGCTGCCTTCGCCGCTGCCCACACCCGTGGCGCCATGGCAGCCGGCGCACGCAAAGTCCTGGGCTGGGCGTTCGACGCCCCCCGGCAGCACGACGCGGACTGCAGCGTCGCCACCGCCGCGATACAGTCCGCGGCCCAGCGACCACGGTGCATCAGCTGCATCTGCAGACGAGACACTCAGGGCCAGCCCGAGCACTAATCCGGCAGGGAGGGCCATGTTCCACATCACCGCCGGCCTACCGTGCCCCGCTCGCGTGGGCGATACCGCTCGCCACGGCAGCGATCTGTGCCGGGTCGCTCATAACCGGCATCCGGGTCCATTCACTCGTAGTGTCGTTCCCGATCAGCACGAACGTATTGTGGTCGCCCGGTTGTTCCACGTAGGCGCCGAGCTTGTAAGTAATCCAATCGACGTCTTCTTTTCGACCGGTGAGAAATGTCCAGCCGGGGCCGGCGCCGTGCTCGGCCGCGTGGGCCTGCAGCACTGGCGGAGTGTCGTTTTCCGGGTCTGACGTGATTGAAATGAGGAACACGCGGGATCCAGCAAGGGCGCCAAGATGCTCCTGGACCCGTGCCAGATTGGCGGAGGCTTCCGGACAAAGATCGGCGCAGGACACGTAAAAGAAATTGATCAGCACGGTCCGGCCGCGAATGAGGTCATCATAGAAGCGGACCGGCGCCCCGGTTTGCGTCATCACTGGCCGATTGGTAAAATAGCGCGCCGCGTCGGCATGCCCGGGTGCAATGGCCGCGGCGGAGATCGCCTCCACCAGCGTTTCAGGCGGAGCGAGGCCGGATGCACGGGTCCATCGCCCGGCGGTGTCGTTGCCGATCAGCACCGTCTCCGAGTGCGCCTCCCGTCCCGCCGCGCTCTCGCCCAATGACTTCAGCAGCGCCGAAATGTCCGCCTTGGCTCCGGTGACGAATGTCCAGCCAGGACGGGCTCCGAGCCGCGCGGCATAGGCCTTCAGCACAGGCGGGGTGTCTGTCCCCGGATCGACGCTGATCGAGATGAAACGCGGCTGCTCGCCGCCGCGGGCGTCGAAACGCTCCTGCACGGCGCCTAGAATGCCGGTCAGCGCAGGACAGAGGCTGTCACAGCTGGTGTATATGAACTCGATCGCGACGGTATGGCCGCGCACCAAGTCGGCATAGAACCGGAGCTTGCGGCCGTCCTGGTCAGTCACCTCGATGTCGGCGATCGACGGCGGCTTGGGCAGCCACGCCGTTCCGGTGTGCTGGGACGAATGATGGGCTTTATCATGCGCGAAGGCCGTCCACGGGACAGTCATCATCAGGATCAGGAAAACGGCAATTCGCTTCATGGCTGGCCCCCAGGTGGCAAGGCTTCCGGCAGCACCGTGACGGCCATGGAATGCCAACCGGCGTAGCCGATTCCGCGTGACGGGACGCTGAGCGCGACGTCGTAGCGGCCGGCCCGGGGGAAGACCCAAGTGGCGGCATAGACGCCATCCGCGGTCTCATGGGCCCTTCGGCGCTGCTGCCATGTTCCCGGAGGCTCAATGGCGACGGCCTGGACATCGCGGAGGCCCTGCACCGCCTCGCCCGTGGCGGGATCGAAGATGCGGAACGCGAGCCGTGCCAGCGTGCCGGGAATGATGGTGGCGTCCGGCAGGAGCTGCTCGACCCGCAAGCCCGTGCGCTCGGTCCCGCCGCTCGGACCGCTGCCTGCCAGGTCAGCGCGGAAGCAGTGGACTAGGCGCGGCCGGTCGATCAGGAACGGTATGTCGAACGCGCCGGATTTGGCTATCCGAACGGTGGTGGCATAGGTGCCGGGCGCCGTCTCGCGAAGGCTCCGGTCGAGCACGAGCAGGCCTGCAATCCGATGGCCGTAGGCATCCAACGTGCCAGCAGGGGCCATCATGCCCTCGTTGTAGACGTAAATCGTTCGTCCGCCGGCGCCGGCCAGCATGGCACCGGCTCCGTCGGGCGCCGGCACCGTCAATTCGGCGAGCGCAGGGCCGCCCTGCGTTCCGGCCGCGGGGCCATCGCCTGCCCGGATCACCACGGGCTCGAGCCGTCCCTGGCGTATTTGCTGGAGTTCGAACAGGGCGAATTGCGCTGCTCCACGGCCGCGCACATAGGCGTAGTTCCTGGAAAAGGCGATCTCGTCGGCACCCTCCGTCGCCAGTACCGGGGCGGACAAATGTTGGTTCGCCGTATCCAGGACCGAGACCGTGCCGTCCAGCGCGTTGGCGAGCAGTGCGAAGCGCCCTTCCGGCTCAAAGCGCAGCGCAGCGATGCCCGGCGCCGTGGCGATGGTTGCGGTAATGCGGCGCTGGCTGGGGTCGATCGCCACCACGCCGCCATCGCGCAGAGCAAGATAGAGCAGGTTGCTTGCCCGGCCATAGTCGATGGCGGCCGGTACACCCTCGGCGTTGAAGTCGTTCGGTCCGGTGCGGCCCGCGGTGTCGAGGGCGACGATCCGGCTTGATCCGGTCCCGCTGACGAAAGCGGTGCCGCCATCTGGCGTGAAGGCGAAGCGGTGCGCACCGGGCGAGGCGCTTACCCGGGCCGCGGTGGCATCGGCACCAATCGTCGCGACCGCTGCGGCGCCAGCGAGGTCCACCCATACCTGCCCGGTGCCGGGAGCCAGCGCCAGGCGGGTCGGGCGACTGGCCGGCCCGGTGGGCACGGAGGCGCGCAGCTTGTGCGTGGCCGTGTCGATCACCGCGACCGCGTCGGCCTCGGGCATGCTTACATAGAGTGTGCCGCCATCGCGCGAGAGCACCCAGTCGGCACCCGGCGACGGCAGCGTAATCAGGCTTTGGAGCCGCGTGTTGCCGAACGAGACCTGGGGATCGATGAACGAGATTGAGGCGTCGCCGTTCAGGACCAGGAGAAGGAATCGATTCAGGTCGGCGTCGGCACGCTTAGCCAGGCGTCCTTCCACTAGTCCTTTCACCTGGTCGCGGCACCCGGCGCCGTCCAACGCCTCCGCTCGGGTTGAACTGATGATCCAGGCAAGTGGGTGCAGGCCCGCGAGCGGTTGGCCTGACCGCATGTCGCTCACGCGAAAGGTGACCTGTGACTGCGGGCCGCCGTCGAGCTGGGTTGCCGTCATCTCGACTGCCACGCCCGCGACCTCGGCACGCTGGGCATGGGCGCCTCCGGCTGGTCCCAGCAGGGCGGGCAGCAGCGCTAGGTGCCAGAATACTAGAGACCGGGCGGCGTTCATCGACACACCGCCTGGCCGTCCGAGGCCACCTGGCTGGCGCAAACCGCGTGCGGCAGCACCCGGAAGATGCCCCACAGCCCACCGCCAAACATGAAACCTTCCTGCGTCCGATACAGGTAGTCCCCGGCCACCCCCACCGTGCCATCCGACCCGCGCACCCCGCCGCCTGCATGGTCGAGCAGCAGGTTCAGGTGGCGCGCCGGACCTATCCCGCTCGCCGACCCGACCCGGTGCGAGCTGTTCGGGTTGTTGTCGCGCTGCACGGCCGAACCATGACCCGCGGCGTCCGGACCCCAGGGGTGCACGGTCCAGTCATGGCCAAACACGGTGAAGCCGTGATTGCGCGGATGCCCCATCGGTTCCACGATGCGGAACCGCACGGGCATACCGAGTTCTGCGGTGAACAATGGGGTCGCAGGCTGCCCGCGATAGGGATCTTCACCGAACGGGCAGGGCGGTCCACTGGCGCCGTTACGGCAGCCAGGCAGGGTCTTGAACACGTCGGAATAGTCGTACTGCAGCGTGTCTTCAGGCTTGGCGTCCGGGTTGGCGCCAACGCGCAGCAGCAAGGAGTCCTGCCGGTAATTGAACGCTTTCTGGCCGGAGTCCTCCGCATCGTCGCCGTTGCGGAGGTTGGGCATCGGCTCGCCCTGCCACTGCATGGAAACATCGTCCTGGTAGATCACCACGAATTCGCGGAACCGTGTCTGCCCATCCGCGAGCGTCACCGTCGCCGCCGCGTCGAGGCAGTCGCGCTTGCGGGCAACGCTCACACGGGTCCCGCTTGCATTGGCCCCGCTTATATTGGCGAGAATCGCGCAATCCGTCTGCCAGCTCGACCCCTCGGGCTCGATCACCAGCGCGCCGACTGCGCCGTGCGAGGCGTGCTTGAGCACGTCCGCCAAGTCCCGCAACCCGACTGCACCGAACTCGATTGGATAGTGGCTGGGCTTGCCTGCGCGGTCAAAACTCAGGTCGCCGGCATACCAGCTGAACTCCTGAACGCCGCCGGGCGGCACCGTGCTGTCCGGGTTGGCGCCGATGTTCCCGCCGTCATCCCGGTTCGGCGCGAGCGCCACCAACTGCGGGTGCAAGGCCACGCGTGAGGACATCGAAATTTGGTTGTAGTTGAGCCCCGGCGTCAGCGGCGGCATCATCATGTAGCTCCAACTGGGAGCGGCACTGGGACCGTCCGCTAGGCTGGCGGGCAGGGTGTTGATCAATGAGACGATCATGCATTCCCCAGCCCGAGCGCGCAGGATCAGCGGCTCCGGTGCCTTCTCGCCGCTGCGGAGGCGGTCCAGCGCGCCCGTCTCGACTTCATTCTCGCCGGTAAGCACGAACAGGATGGCGTTTGGGTCTTTCTGCCCGGTCCGCTCGTTGTAGAGCAGCCCGCGCTTGTCCTCCGGGATGGCTTGCCCGTCGCGCCCGCGCAGCAGCACGTCGCGTGCAAGCACCGCCGTAACCTCGAACCGCCGCACACCGCGGTCCGCCGGCGTGCCCGGCGCTGGACAAGCGCTCAAGCCGGGTGGGACGGGGGCTTGCGGTCCCACCTCGCCGCCGAGGGGTTTCAGCTGGGATAGCGGCTTATCCGACGTGAAGGCGCGCAGCAGCCCCCATTGGCCGTCCCACATGTTGTCCGTCGCCGATGATCCATACAGATAGTCGGTGGACGCCTGGTGCGCCGGGTTGGACGGGCGCACGTCGAACTCGAAGTGTTCGGAGATGCCGATCGGCTGGGCGTTGACGTAGCCGCTCTGCGGCGATCCCGGTTCGGACAGCCACTTCACGTTATTCATGGTGAAGATGTGGTTCTCCTCCTGTGCCCCCTGGATGAGCCGGATTTGCACGCGGTCGCCTTCATAGGCGGTGAGCAACGGCGTGGCGGGATCACCGGGCTGGCGGGCCCCGGCGGGCTCCGCGACGGGTGAGAAGCGGAGCCCGGTGGGTAGGCCCTGGTCCGCGATCTCCTGCCCGGCATGGGTGCTCGAGCTAAACACATTGGCCATGTCGCCGGGGTTGCAGCGCCGCGCGACGCATGCGGCATCGCCCTCGCACGCCACCATCACCAGCGGCACGCAGAGCGGGGCAGTGATTGCCGGGCGCTGAGTCCAGAGGCTAGTCTGCGGATTGAGCGCCCCGACCCGCAGCGGCAAAGGTTCGTTGCGATAGTTGAGCAGTTGCCCCCCGGGATCGCCGGCCGAGATGCCTTCCGGCTTTGGCTTCGTGTCGTGCGCGACCGTCATCGGCAGCGGCAGCTCGATCCGGTTCGGCGGGTTGATCGGGGCGTTTTCCGGCCCTTTGGTGTACATCAGGGCGAAGTCAGCGAAGGCAAGGTTGAACTCGCGCCGTCCCTGCTCCGCACCGCGGGATGCCCCGGGCAAGATGATGTTCGCGGCATAGGAGGTGGGTCCCCCGTCGACCCGGCGCACGATCTGGCTGCCGTCCGCGTGCGCGCCGCCGAATGTGCTGCCGGCCAGCGTTTCCCAGCGCGACAACGACGGCTCGATCACCAGCGCCGCATAGAGGCCGTGCTGCTGGTGCGAACTGGGACCGAGGTGATCGTGCGTGAACACGGTGCGGATCGTGCGATCGAAGGCGTTTGGCCCCGTCCCGTTAAGCAGGGGATCGGCCCACCAACGCTGAATGCTGCTCTGAGCGCCGCACCAAGGATGCTTGGCCCAGTCCTCCGGCTTCGTCGAATCTGGACACATCCCGCGGTCGTTTCCGGCCAGCGCACCGTCGAGCCGAAACAGCCGGTGCGTGGTTGGGCGCAGCATCTGGCTGCCGCCGGTCGCCTGCTGATACCGGTTGTTGGCAGCGATCCGCTCCTGGACCTCCTCGGCCGAGAACGTCGCATCCTCGTAGTTCCAGCCGTTTGCCGAGCCGTCCGACGACGTCACGTCAAACTTCACGAGGTGGATGTGCTCGCCGATCGTGTCGGTGGGCGAGAAGACCTGAAAATCATCTACGTTAAGATTGGACGGCATGAGATTCGTCGCGTGGAAGACGACGCACTCGCCGGAGTTGGCACGGAAGAACAGCGGCTCGGCGGCCCGCGAATGGTCGAGAGTCCCGGCGATATCCCCCTCCAACGTGATAATGCGCGCCTGGGGGTCGTGCCAGCCAGCCTTGTTCACGGGCATGTCAAATTGGACGTATGCGGTGCGGTATTGCCTTGTCCATACGGGATGCGTGGTTCCGAAAGGTGACTCGTATTGGTCGGGGCAGGGATCCGCATACGGCGCACCAGATTGGGGCGGACGGCCATTCACGAGGAAAGGCCGGTTCTGGCAGACACCGTTCGCGTCGCAGCTCGGATAGGCCCGGGCATGCCACTTGAACCGGTCGGTCACGTCTACTGACGTGCTTGGCTGGCCGGAGAAACTGGCGCCCTGTCCGGCGTGGAAGCGCATGGCGCTTTGCTCCGCCGCCGTGCCGGCATCGGGAACAAGCTGGAGGTGCGCCTCTTGGAGCTTGGCCGCCAGAGAGAACAGCCGGTCGTCGGCATTCTGCGCCGTGACACGCCCGGCAATCTGCGATGATACGCGCTGCGGGTCGTCCGCCGGCAAGTTGGGATCGAGGTAACGCGCGTTCACGGCCGCCTTGCTGGTCTCGCGCGTGCCGCCAAGGATTACGTGCCGGGGCAGGCCGCCGTCGCTTAGCGCGCCATTGTTGTCGTCGCGCTCCATGTCGAGGGGCGGCTGCGGCGGACGATGGCCGGCTTTTGCCGCGATGTAGAACGGATATCCGGGCATCTCCGCCGTTGGCCGGGGCGGCAAGGGCGCGTGCGGCAGCGGCAGGACCGCCGGATTGGCTGTGCCCTCCGCGATCTCGCCATCCGGCAGGTTGCGCGCCGCGGAGCCGTTCTCGAAGACGTCATGGGTACGCCACAGCTCCCACATTCCGCGGGCGAAATGTGGATAGAGGTGGCAATGGAAGATCGAGTCCCCGACCGTGAAGTTGCGGTTGCCGGACCCGCCGTATTGGATGTCATAGGTGAATGAGGCGCCGGGCGAGATTGTCTGGCTGTCGAGATAGACGGAGTTGGGATCGGCGCTGTCGGCGACCCACTGATGCGCGTGCAGGTGGAAGACGTGGGTCTCCTTGGGGCCTGCGTGCAGGTTGCGGAACCGAACGGGGTCACCGAGATAGGAATGATGCACGTTGGAAGGATCATCCGGATAGACCGCGGCCAGCGCGTGGCCGCTCAGGTCCTTGCGGACGACCAGCGCTGGGTCGCCTACGGCCCAGGAGGAGAGGAAGAACTCTTCCAGCTTGCATTCGACGCAGTTGGCGGCGGGGCCGATATGCTTACGGTTCGCTAGCACCATGGCGCCTAGGCCGGACGAGCCGTAGTTGATTGCCATGCCGTCGTTGAGCGAGCTGATCGGGTCGGTTTCGTCCTTTATCTCGGGGAAGGCCTGCTCCGCCGTCAGCTCGTCGTGGAATATCGTGGTGAACTCACGGAACGGCCGGCCACAGGTATCGGCGGGACCGGTGACATGGGTGCAATCCTCGACGCCGCGCGGGTCAATGACGGCATTGAGGTCGGAATGGACGATCTCCCGCCGGTCGTCGAGCATGCGCAGGATCGGCACGCCGCCGCTGGCCCGATCGTAATCGATCTCCGGTGTCCCGAACTGATTGAGCCGCTTAGTGACCGACGTCATCTGCGCCTCGGTCACCTGGGAGCGGTACCAAATGGAGCCCCGCGGCTCGACGTTCACGGAACCGAACAGTCCGAGGCCAAGCTGCCCGCCGTCGCCTTCGCCGCCCATGGGCGCTGCCATCGAATGGAGCAGGTAGCCGCCCTCCTTCTTGGCATACCATAGATATTCGCGGGTCTGGCCGGGAGCGGCGAGGGATGAGGGATGAGGGATTGTCGCCAATCGCGGCGCCGTCGGCCGTGATCGCGCCGACGAACTCGAGGCCATTCACGTGCATGGAGGCGTTGCGTGTGGCCGGCTGTTCCGAGTCGATTGGGACGGTACGCTCCGCCCGCGGGTCGAACTGCGGATTTTCTCCGGGCCGGTCAGGGCTCAAAGCGCGGGGGTCGGGGACGATCTCCTCTCCGTCCAAGGTCGGGCTCAGCAGATTGGTGAAAACTACGCGGAGGCAATCGCCTTCATTGACCCGCAGGACCAGTGGGCGAGGACGCTTGTCGGACCGGAGCATGACGTGCCCGGCGAGCCGCCGGTCATCGGCTGCATTTATATCGAACGGAATTGGCTTTGGGGTGCTCGGCCCCAGGATGGCATCGCCGGCCTCGACCACGTCGCGGCGAAGCGCATAAAGCAGACCGGCTGGATTGAACGATCCGTATCGATTGTAGAAGTAGACCTGTTCCAGCGCTGCGACTTTCGCCGTCACGGTGTTATCAGCAGTGCAGGTCGGCGCGGCTGGCGGGCCAGCCTGCCGCCTTTCCGCTGCCGTGGCGGGCGAAACAGCTAACCCGGTGAGAACGACGGCGCGCGACAAGTTCCGGAATATTGGGGAAGCTGAGAACGGCCGCATGACGTGTCTCCTAGCTGATACGCCGCATCTGTTTCTGCTGCTGATGCACTAACCGATTTGGTCTTATGTGCTCGGCGACGAGTATATGGACGGTAATTGTGAGGCTATAATCTGCTACAACACTGCGACTGCAGCCAGTTCATTGTGGTCAAGACTCTTTGCGTTTCTGATGCGGCGCAATAATTCTTTTCACCAACCGGACTATAACAGGAGTGCGAGACGGCGTGCTGTGACATTCGTCACACTAGCAGCCTGTCGGAGTGGAGTGTTGGGCCATTGGGTCGGCGACGATGTCCGTGAAAGTAGTTGGGCGTCCGGGTGGCGCTGTGCGGCTGAATTCGTGGTCGCTGCG
>JAABUW010006251.1_pt1 | contig 15044 bp, 20 predicted proteins | sample 5560081 | NCBI WGS metagenome assembly JAABUW01 (sample SAMN10711882, study PRJNA513363) | rock metagenome | isolation source: Antarctica rocks | place: Antarctica: Victoria Land, Knobhead sud
TGATTATGATTATACCTGAGTCAGATCCCCCTTGAGGAAGGCTGCCTGGGCCTGCACCCACCAGGGCCAGTGCAAGCCAGTGGGGCACTCCCGAGATGGAGCAGCATGCTTCCTAGCCAGACTCACAGCCTCATCAAACCTGCAACATCGACAGTGACTGTCAGTGCAAGAAGGTGCTGCGCTGCTCCAACGCTCCAACACTGTCAATGTGCCAGTATGGTGTTGGATGTGCATGTGCAGTGCCTCTGAATGCAGGCATTTCCTGTGGCTGCCAATGAACATTGTCAATGTGCCAGGATGGTACTGGATGCGGTATGTGGTGCCTCTGGATGCAAGGATTCACTGTGGCTGCCAAGTAACGTCGAGCAGCATCAGCAGTCTGACCGTGACGCTCAGCTCAGAACAGTGAGAGACAAATGCATAGGCTCCTGCATCTTGTTAGCGATACGTTCATGTATAAGATTGAAAGACACAGTATAATGTTACAAGGGAAAGACACTTTGATACACTATGCAGAAGCAGCAAAAGGTAGCATCATCGTGTTATGTATCTGCTGTATGCAGGAACACGATTCTCAGGATAGTGTGTACCTGTCAGTCTAGGTGAAAACACATGTTCAGGTGTTGACTGAGTAAAAGGTTACATGATTGCTGCCTTTGGAGAGACAAGAGTAAGAGCAACAGGGTTCTTGCTCATTGCACACAAACTTGCTCATTAAGCTTTGCAGGGCTAGTCAAGACTGGGAAGGCGTGAGGTAGCTGACCTGTGCAAGCGCAGCAGGGCAGTTGCATTGAGGGCCTGAAGGGATTGGGAGAAGGGGCAGTAGCCCCCTTCCCAGCTCAGAGACTCCACCAGCTTTTGAGCCTCCTTCACAGCTGGCATGTTGCCTGCTGCCTGGAGGGCTGCTTTTGCCTGAGTATGACACGCAAGACTCAACTCACAGATTCACTGTTGTGCAGACTCAGATTGGCCCAGCACATGCTTTGCGGCGACAGGGACAGACAGTGGCATGGACAGACATCAGCACAGACAGACAGCAGCACAAAGGCATTGTGCCGATGCACCATGGCAGCAGAGGCAAGCCAATTCTGGGTCTTGGTATATGTAGGCAAGGCGTGTGTATACAGTACTCCAGCTACAATCAGCCTGAGTTCAGGCATGCACATCTCATGAGTCCTGCTGGTCCCAAGCATCTGTGATGCGCCAGCATGCGCAAGGCAAGAGTACAATCGCAACCACATGCAGACACAATCATGTGACATCACATCTGCAACCACTTGTGTGGTCCCAGATTGCTCTGTTGGCTGATGAGATCACAAGGGACCAGGAGATCAGCACACACAGTCAAGACAGCAATCACATATAGACACAACACCTCTGCAACCATGCATTTTGTCAGTCACAAGTTGCCATGTTTGCTGGTGAGGTCAGCAGGCACTGAGGGATCAGCACATATGGTGGAGCCAGCAGTAACGTGAAGAAGCAATACCTCTGTGACCATGCGTTTGGTCAGTTCCAGGTCGCTCTGTTTGCTGGCAAGATCAGAAGGCACTGGGTGACCAGCAGGTACAGTGGCCTTGACAGCCTCAAGCACTGCAGTGGCCTCTGTGAGCTGACCCATCTTGATGTGGCAGGTGGCTGCCCGTGTGGCCGCACGCACATTGGTAGGATCAGCCTGCACCATTGCAGTAGACAAGGCAGCTGGTTTACAATAACAATAACAATAATAAACAATGATAATAATAATAATAACAATAAAAACGTATATTAGCCAGCAGGCATCAGGTATGTGGGACGACACATCAAAAGAATCAGCCTGCATTGATGTTGTGGGCAAGGCCACTGTGAAGAGTGCTGTGTATCGCCTTTACTTGCAGCAACCTTATTTGCACATATTGCATTGCGATGACCAGCTGTCGCATAAATTACCCAACAAGTTGGCCTGTGAAGCAATCCCGTGTCATTCTTGCGTGTTTTATGGGCTTACTTGCTAGGTATTCATGAGACAGTTGGTGATTGAAATGCAATGTTTGTGAGTACATATGCATGCAATGCGTGATAATCTTCAAGCAGCAGCACAACAGATGATGACACTTTTTGTCTCTGCCTTAAGCAGTCCCATGCAATGCAATGCTGACATGCAAGACTGGACCTGGACGGTTCCCACGCAAGCAGAAGATCACTTTGTGCATTTCCAAATCCCGTCATGATAGCTGCAGCCGTGAAGTAGCATTGTCAAAAGTGACAGATCACATTATTGCAAACACAGCTGTACAATGAGAAGACAGGCAGGCACTGCAGTTGATGATGCAGCCAGTGCAGCTTGTCAGACTGTGGAGAATGCTACTCAGCTATGTTGAGTGCTGAGAAAGCAGCCATGCATAAGCCTGACATGGACGGACAGCGACACAGAGCAAGCCAGTTGGCTGAACAACCTGATGCAGCCAGACATGTGCAGCTTGGTGCACAAGTAATCACAAGTGAGAATGCAGCAAGAGGAGTGAGCTGGCAGTAGCTGACTCACCTCCACAGCCATGTGACAGTCCTTCAGGGCCGACAGAGGCCTTGCCAAGGACAAGTGGCAGGCAGCTCTGTTGGTCAACAGTCGCACAAAGACTTCCCCATCATGGATGCCAGCCCTGTCGAGCGTGTTGAGACCCTGCAAAAGGCACCAACATGCTGATCCACATGCATCACACTGTGCATGTGGATCAGTCACATGGGCTTCCAACACATTAAATCATGCCATGGCCTTTGGGGTGCTGTGCACTGAAGGGGAGCATTATTGCCTTTGAGGTAGCTGGGCTGTGAAAAGTGACACTGCCTTTGGTGCGCTGGGCCCTGAAGGGGAACATTGCCTTTGGGATGCTGTGCAGTGGAAGGTGACAATGCCTTGCACTGCTGCGCCATGATTGTTACAGTGAGGTGTGGTTGAGTAACAGTGCCTCTGACTGCAAGCCAAGATCTTTGACGTGAGGTGTGGTTGAGTGCTGATGCCTCTGACTGCAAGCCATGATGTTCAACATGAGGTATGGTTGAGTGAAACTGCACACACCTGTCCAGACACTCCTGTTCCTCATATTCTAACACTTCCATGGCAACCAACAGTGGCCGCTTCACCTCTTTCTCCAGATGCTTGGTTTGTACAAGTGTGATCTACTAACCCACCTGTGTGTACAGCTTGCCAGCAGCCAGATAGTCTGGCTTGGCAAAAGCCATGTTCCCTTGCTGCCGGTCCCGCTCTGCTGCTGCTTCCACCTTGGCGCGCTCCTCTCCTGACGCCATGTGACCCCTGACAGGTTGGGCCTGTGCCTGCGGTTTTGGTGGTTGAGAAATCTGAAAAGCAGTGCGCAAGGATCAGGAGGAGATGCTGATGCAGGTGCGATGTATTGTGCTCAACCCACAGCATACACAGCTGCAGCTGATCTGAGTGTTTTGATGCATGATCATGCCAAATTGCATCCTCGACAGCTAGGAAGAAATGGTTTGGATAATGGTGAGCAGGCTATGTGACAGGTGATTGCCGTTATTGTAGATGCATTCATGGTGCAGGTTTGATTGTATGCTTTTAGAGTATGCCCTGACCTGTGGGTGGGGCTGCTTGCGAGGGGTAGGCCTGGTGCGCCTGGCGTGAGGGCTGCCAGGAACAGGCCTGCCATGCTGCCCTGCGCCACTGACACCGCCTCTGCTGCTGGTGTGTTTAGCAACGCCTGATGGGGAATGCAGTCCAGTCCTGACGCTGTTTGTGTTGACTGGACCAGAAGCAAAGGGTAGAGGGACCTCAGAAGTGGCAGCAGCAGGAGAAGCTGTGCTGAATGGAGCTGCTTGTGGCCAACTAGCCTGGGACCCTCCCGCCGGCGGGAAGTTGGCGCCATCTTTCATCTGTCTAATAGTTTCTCCAAAGACAGCAAAAGGAGCTGAGGAAGGTACTGAGGCGCCAAAGACAAACGGCTGGCTGGGTGCGGGCTGTGCTGCTGCCTGCTGTGCAGGGACACTGCGTGCTGTACCAAACGGGAAGCCCTGAGGCTGGCTCTGAGCAGCCCTGCCACCTGCTGGCTGGGCTGCTGCCTGCTGTGCAGGGAAGCTGTTTGCTGTACCAAACAAGAAGCCCTGAGGCTGGCTCTGTTCAGCCCTGCCAGCTGTGTCAGCAGCTGCATGATTGGCAGCTGGTGCAGCACTGCTGCCGAATATGAATGGGGGAGGAGCAGCCGCTGTAGGAGCTGCTGCACTTGCAGCCGATGTACTGCCAGCTGCTGAGTGCTGTGCTGCTTGCTGCTGTGCTGCTTGCTGCTGTGCCTGTGCAGCCTCACTGCTTGTAGAGGCAGAACCGGCTGGCCCATTTGCAGCAGCAGCGGCAGCGGCAGCCGCCGCGAAAGGTGCTGGATCAGCGGCTGAAGGCTGAACATGCTCAGGATGGCTCGCAGCTGCTTGTGCAGCTTCTGCTTGAGTTGCAGCTGCCAGCTGCTCTTCCAGCACCAGCTTATCATGCAGGTTTGTGGCCAGGTGCTCAGTTGCAAACAAGGGTCTGCCAGAGTGGTGTGCAGGGCTCGTTCCAGCACCCATTGTGAAGGGTGTAGGTGATGGCTGCGCAGCCAGCCCAGCTGTGGGGGGTTGACCCTCTGCTGGTGCAGCAAAGAATCCCCTGCTGCCAAAGGGATCTTGTGGTGCAAAGGCTGTGCTGGAAGCACTGGGCTGATCACTTTTTGCACTGCCACCTTCCATGCTGCCTGCTGCAAAGGAACTGCTGGTGCCATATGAGCCTGGCACTGCTGGTGGCTGCTGTCTTACAGGGTGCGCCCCAGCTGTGGCAGCACTTGCCGCAGCTGTGGCAGATGGCGCAGCTGCAGCCTGAGCTGTGGCAGACTGCACAGCAGTGCTGTCCAGGTTGATGCCAAACAAGCCCATGGCACATGCATCTGATATGCGGCTGTCCATTGGCCTGCCAGGCACTGAAAAGGGAATGGCACTGGTAAAAGCAGAGAATCCAAATGGTGCAGCTGGGTTGGCAAAACCATTGGGCGCAGCTGGACGTGGGGCAGAATGTTCAGCAAAGCCTGCCGTGCCTGCTTTGCTCGGTTGTGCTTGAGCAAAAGTAGTGCCAAAGCCTGCTGTGCCTGCTGTGCTTGGCTGTGCTTGAGCAGTGGTTCCAGAAGCACTGCCAAATCCTGCTGCTCCTGCTGTGCCTGCTGTGCTCGGTTGTGCTTGAGCGGTGCCAAAGCCTGCTGTGCTTGCTGTGCTGGGCTGTGCTTGAGCAGTGGTTCCAGAAGCACTGCCAATTCCTGCTGCTCCTGCTGTGCCTGCTGTGCTCGGTTGTGCTTGAGGCAAGCCTCCAAGAGTGGTGCCAAAGCCTGCTATGCCTGCGGTGTATTGCTGGGCTTGTGCAGGGGCTCCAAATGCAGTACCCAAGCCTGCTGCTCCTGCTGTGCTTGCTGAGCTGGCTTGCGCTTGAGCTGAGGATGCAAAAGCAGTGTTGAAGCCAGTGCTGGTATCAGTAGCATTTGGTGGCACAAAGCGAGATCTGGGCAAGGCAGCAGCTGACTTTCTGCCTTTAGGGGTATGCTTGGCACCTGCCTGCTTGGGCACATCCGATGATGAGCTCGCACCAAAGCTGAACTGGAAGCTTGGGTTGGATGGTGCTGCTGCCTGAGGGGTGAACTGGGGCTGCGGGGGAGGAGTGGGGGCAGATGCAGGCCCCTCTGTATACTGCTGAGGGGAAATGTCCATGGGCGTCAGTGGAGTACCCTGCAAGTACTTTGGCCATTTATTTGTGGACAATTGGAGTTTCTTGCCGGTCAGCAGTAGAGCAGAACAAAGCCCGAGTAAAGACTCTACATGAGTTGCAGCTTTGAAGAGCAGGGACCACACAGGAGCATTGTACAGCACTACGTACAGGGACCCATGTAGGTGACAAGATGCTGATAGATCCTCAATGTTGTGCATTGAGCATGTTATGTGTAGCATGACAAGCTTTTGCTTGTGATGACAGGCAATCTGGCTCAAGAGAGAGACTGCATTGCGCATACCACAAAACAGACAACAGACACTCCGAGAACTCTAGCGTTGAGAGCACAACTGGGCATACACAAGGGAGAATGTCACCTGAGAACCGGTTGACATAGGAGTGCCAGCAGGCGTGCCATAAGGCGTGTGAGCATGTGATCCAGGCTTCAATTTCCCTCTCGATCCCCTTTTGGCAGCTGAAGGCCCAGGTGTCTTTTGGTCTGCAAAAGTCACAACACTTACCAACTCACTTACTGGGATGTGGATAGTCACCACACTTACCATGCAGTACTGTGGGATGGAAAGCCTTCCAGGCTCAGGCTCGTGCACTTGCAATCAGTGCATCAATGGAGGATCAAACGACTTTATGCAAGAACGATGTTACTCATGTTGCTGAGCAGCACACGGTCAGTTAGTGCTTCAGTGGAAGAACAAACAACTGTATGCAAGAAATGGTGACATCCAAGTTGCTAAGCAGCACACGGTCATGTGCAAGCGAAAGTGTGTAAGGCTGATGCTATTCCTACTTTGTATGCCTGGCTGGAAGCTCGGGAAGTGAGCTGATGGTGTGTCCGGAGCAGCTTGTTCAGAGTCTGCATGCAAGCCAAATCCTTGGAAGGGACGCTGGGGAGGTGGCATGGCATCACTTGCAGTCTGTGCTTGAGCAAAGCCAAAGCCAAAGCTGAATGACGCAGCAGGGTCAGCTGCTGCTGCTGCTGAAGTGCTGAGGCTGGGGCCACGAGGTGGACAGGCGGGTGCTGCTGATACTGATGCAGATGTGCCTGCTGGCTGCTGATGTGCAGGTCTAGCACTCCTGGTCTGGCTAGTGGATCCAGTGCCTGTTGAAAAAGAGGCTTGAGTTGACAAGGGTGCAGGAAAGCGCTTCTGTGCAAAGAAGCTGCTGGCTGCTGTGCTTGAAGCGCTTTCTGGTTGTGCCACAGGCTGAGTGGCAGAGCCATTGAATGCGCTTGATGCAGCTGGCTGTGAAGCATTAGATTTGATTAGATCAGCTGCTGCAGCTTCAAGAGGTGTGGTAAGATCAATGTTCATGCCTTGAGCTCCATCAGACCGCCGGACAGTTTTCAGCGACCTTCTGGGGCTTGGATGCGGACTGCCAAAGCCTGACTGAGCTGCCACTGGGCTACCTCGTGCTGTGGTTCTGCCTGGCTGGCTGCTGCTGACACCATTGGCTACTCCATACTGTGCAAAGGGGTTTGCCCTGGGAGGCAAGGTGGTGGATGCAGCTGCCGAACCTTGTCTTGTCTTTAGAGCGTTATGCATGCGCTTCTTTGAGGGAGACACAGATGCGGCGCCACTGCCAATGGTAAAGGCAGGCTGTGTGCTGGCAACTGGTTTGGGGAAAGCAGCAGAGGTTGAAAGACGTTGCGCTGTGTCAGATGTCAGAGTCTCCATGCCTGTTGCGGGTCTTAGGTTTGCATTACCAGTGAAGGTTCTGTCCCCTGCCCGGCTCGCATGCTGCTGCGAGAGGTCTGGTCTGACAGGCTGTGCTACTCGAGTAGGCATGTAGCTTGAACCCAGGAACCTCTGCTGCCAACAACACCCTCGTCAGAGTTTCCTGCAGCACAGAAACTAAGTTTGACAAATCCTGACAGTGCGGACTCACAGTGAAAGCCGCAGCAACGCACAAATCGCTGCAAACTTTAGCAAAGCAGGTAGGGATCAAGTCAGCATAGCAGTCCCTCACCCGGCGTTGACAGCCTGCATGCATATACTAAAGCGCTAGAACGTGACTCGTAGGAATGATCTCGGTGTCAGGCGCATGTTCGCTGCGCAAGTGCGAGCGCGTTCAGCGAGATCCTACGCATGTAGCGCCAATTCAGGCAGAAAATGACCCAAAGGATATTAACACACCAAGCAGCGCGCTATACGGGATAAGATGACATGATTGTTGTTGCTAAGTATAACCGATCCACAAGAAAGTCAAGCAACTTTTCAAGCGAAGGCTTCTGGGACATGTTTGTCTCGTTCGTCTGCACAGTTGAAGAAGCAGAATTCTGCAGCGGAGGAAATTGACTCTCCCTCTCAAGAACTGCGTCTTGCATGAAAGCAGTTCAAGCTGATCTACTGTCCCTTGTTACCTGGCAGTTTGCCTGATATGAATGTGACGGAGACGTGGTTGCATGTTTTGACCAAGGATGAGATTGCTGTAGCCTGTTCAGAAGCTGATTACCCAGCACTACCGACGCGAGCGCTCAAGGATCAGTGGGTAGCACACGCGTCGGGACATGTTAGCCTGCATCATCTCAGCAATGACAGCCTGGAGAAGCTGTGCAAAAAGGAACATTTGAATGTCTATAAAGGCAAGCCCAAGGCACAGCTCATCAAACTCCTTCAAGGGACCCCTGTTGATTCAGCTGTGCAGCCTGATATATCAGCAGCATTCAGCAACATGAAGATCAAGCCATCGCCTGAGGTCAGCTTGGTGTCCCCACAGCGCTTGGATGCCCTTGTCCCACAGCGCCTGCAGGATCTGTGTCGTGCCAGAGTGCTTCCAGCTCATGGCAGCAAGGCTGACCTCATACAAAGCTTGCGCCAGGACAGTGTCAGCCTAGAGGAACTCAGCAAGTCAGAGTTGAAAGCCCTCTGTGCAGCTGAGGGCCTTCCAGTCAGTGGCACGCGCACTGCTCTGATAAGTCGTCTGCAAGGCTCCTGCATCGACAGGCCCCACATTGCACCCTCAGAACAGCATGTTGCTCAAAGACAACAAGTAGCTCATGAGGAGGCTGTCATTCAACAAGGGGAGTTGCAGCAGGCTGGCAAGAAGATGGTAAGCAAAGCCACTCTGCATAAGACACTTGAGAAGCAACACATCTGTGTCATGCAATGCTGACTCCAAGTGTTTGTACAGAGCCGCAACCAGTATGCAAACATCTTGAGGAGAGAGGGCTTGTTGGAAGCCGATCAAGATGTGTTTCACATCATTGCTTCTGCTAATGGAGGTGCTGACCACACACACAACTATCACTTTGCCCAGAATCAATCTTGGAACAGGGCCATAGGCAGCCAGCATGACTTCATCAACTGCTATATTGCTGGCAAAATCAAGGCAGAGAAGGCGGTGGCAATTTCAAGGTCAATTGGGAACGGAACTGTCAAATACAGCGGCCCTGATGCTTTGACTCTGTACAAGATGGGCGAAGACATCATGCGGACAATGCGCCGCGAGCACAGACATGATTGGGTGAATCTCATGCAGGCCAGAGCCTGATGTCAAGTCAGTCATGATGTCAAGCCAATGTGTCACTCGCTTTCTTTTAAAGCTTTCCTTTTTTTTCAATAATTTGTGCAAGGGTACTTTGCTTGCGTCTGCCATGACTTGAGCTTTGTTTCAAACTGTGTGACATTGATACTTCCTCCACATTGATCCGAATAGGAAAGTGATGCACTTGAACATTGCAGGATTTTGAAAGCAGATCTGAGCCTGTCATGAATCAATATGCAAGGTGCACATGTGTAGCTGGCATTATATTACCTTTTTCATGCTAGACAATGTAGATGATGCCTGGGCCGGCATAGTATGACATTCTCTTTTGTGCAAGAAAAGCTGTGGGGAGCTTTGGGGCAGCATCTCTTGAAGTAATGATGCAGGATGTAGGCCTACTTACGCTTTGTACGAACATTTTCAGGCTGCACTCAAAAAGACAGTGTTACCCAAGCTGCACTTTGAATGAAGCTGGAGACAGCCCAACTGTGAGCAGCAAGCCTTCAGTACCAGCGGCAACTGCATCCTGAGTGTTGTCGTGATGTCATTGCAAAGACATGATATGAATGCAGGCTATCCTATCAGATCCAGATCTCAAAGAAAGATCCTTGAAAGGAAAACTGATCGGGGTGGCAACAAGAGCTCGTAAACTCTTGCATTGCATAGCAGCGGTCATCAGACCCTTGTGAGACTTGAAGGTATTCTGCCATTTTGATGCAGAAGAAGAGGAGCACCTGTGTCAGCATTCCGATGCTGCCTCCAAACTCTGTTATGGAGATGCGCGAATGCATGCGGGCAAGCAAAGTTTTGCCATTAAGGTTTCTACACAGCTGCATTGGCCAGCGCCGAAAGTGCTGCATACGCTAGCTTGAGCAACCGTGTTGTGCGACTTAGCAGATGGTAGCTGCTGCTGAGTACTTACTTGGCGTGAGCCAAGCTGGTGGTTCTTGATGCTGAGGGAGTTAGCAGCGCGACAAGCATACCAACGATTTGACGCGCCGCAGTCATCGCTCATACCTCAGGGCTTTGATGAAGTTGCAGAGCCAGACAGTTTCGGTGCAAAGCCACTTGACAGCTTGACAAGCGACTTCATCTATGTATCGGACGACTTCAAAGTTCAGACTGGAGCCAAGCTGACCGAGAACTTGTTTGTTGGAAAGCCTCTTGGCTGTGGCCTACAGGTGCAGCTGTTGAATTCATGTGCCTATGTGGCAGAAACCCTGCAGACAGTGAGGCTTGGTTCTGTTGGCACAGGGTGGTGTATTCCTTTTGCAAGATGCTGAGGGAACGACCGATCCCAATCATGTCCTCAAAGTTGTATTTAAGTTTGGCATCGGGGGCCTTTTTGGGATGACCAACTTGGAGCGTGAATGGCGTGTTGGCAGACAACTTGCGCTTTTGACAGAGCCTGGTGCTGCTCTGCCAGGCTTTATGGGGACAGGGGCGGGTGTGATCACAATGAGCGGTCATTTCACAGGTATAGCAGAGAAATCCTATGGCAATGCTGCTGCCCCATTGGCTTTTGTCACCGCTCACTGTAGCACAATGCTGTCAATGAGCGTCCCTATATTTCTGCCATGCACAGAAACACATTTTGTAACATTGAATGCACTTTCTTAAATGTGGTTTGTATGCTTTGATTTATAGGTGCTGTTGGTAAATCAGCACAATTAGGATTGCATACTTGCTTGCCAGATGCAATGGACTGAATCAGCTGCATGCTGTGTGCAGCTATGGTCCTGGAGCGCATCATCGGGCGAGATGTTGCAAGGCCTGTCAGTGATGTGGATTTCAACAATGTACACTACTTACGCCAGATGCTGTATTGTGTCTTCAAAGCGTTGCACAAGGCGCAGCGTAAACTAGCCTTCCACCACGCTGACTTACGTCTGCCTAACATCATGGAGCTCTTTCCCAGCGCAAACAACGACAACCAACCAACTGTCAGCACTCCAAGAAGCGGCACCATACAGTCTGCATCACTGTATGACTCTCAGCATGTATCAGGCGTGCTCGACTACCTGGCAGCTTCTGCTCTCAACGAGATCCGGACTCAGCCGTCAACACATGCCCCTGTTGATGTCATCACTGCAGCATCTGTAGCAGCTTCTCAGCAGCTGAGCAGCAGGATCCTGGCAAGACCTTCACCCTACATGAGAGACTTAGCCGGTTTTGAGACATCTGAACTGCGAGCAGCGCACTTCAAGATCATCGACTTTGGCTTGGCAGATTTCAGGGAAACGTTTGGTGCTGGGTATGTGTCAGCCAAGCAAGACAGTCTCATACATAGTCAGCCACATCGTCAGCCATCTCTGCAGTCATTGCTTGCACAGAAGGCAGCTGGTGATGCAGATGGGCAGGAACAGCAGCCTCAGCAGAGCAGGCTGATGAGCAACAGCAAGATTGAGTGGCATACTGGCTCAACGCCGCGCAAGCTCAACAGGAAGAGGTCAGCTCGGATTCCAGCAGTCATGCTTCCTGAGGTCAGCAGTTCAGCTGCAAACTGCTTGTCTGTGTGTCCTATTTGTCCAAGTGTGCTTCTGTTTGTCTCTGTTTCCATCTGTCTGTCTGTCTGTCTGTCTTTCTGTATCAAACATTTGATGAAAGACTATTGCTGCAATAATCATGCTCTGTGACACACATTCCAATCTATGCTTTGTAGCAAAACCGATCTGCACAATGCTTCTGCTGGCAGTCATATGCACCCTGTTGGCGTCATATGTGCTTTGCACATATGCATCTTGCCACCTTACAGGTGCCACCCATGGAGCGCATATATCGCTACTTCTGGCGACAGAAGGGAGATGTGTATGCCCTTCTGTGGGACATGCAAAGGTGTGAGCTATATGCTGCAGATCAGAGGCTTACACTATTGCATGCTGTTGTGTTGCCTCTGCGTTTCACTCAGCAATGTAAGTTACAGCTCCACGGGCACTACACCAAGGTCACAGGTCGAGTGAGTACACTTCATCGCTTGCATTTCAGCATTCAAGACCATCACAGTCAGCAGCCATTCTCCGCACATGTCTTGCATACCTTTCTGTCAAAATTGAGAGCTATATATGCTCACCTGTCATTCACAGACGGCCTACTCATTCAGATACATTGATGGGCGGGTCTGGCCAAAAGAAGATGAGCTTGAAGTACGCTTGATGATGGACCTCATACATCACGTCACTGGTACCCACATTGCTCTCTGCAGCTGTCCTTCAAATGCACTGCTTAGCAATATTGGCAGCTCAATCATCAGTTGTGTGTGCTTTGCTGGCTGATAGGGTGTTATACATCAGCGTCGCGTAAAAAGGGCTGTTAATGGTTTGAGGTGAAGAAGCGCTATTGGTGCTGACTGTTGAAGCTGCTCTGCAACTTGGGGGCGGCTGAATAGTTTGAAATTTCAAGTATGTGATTGCTAGCAGCATACCTGCCAAGTGATGTGGGTGATCCTAGCCAGAGCATAGTCGCAAGGCGGCTGATTGTATGCAGGTGTGCGTGTCACTGCCTGGTTTGCACCGCCAGACAAGCAGCCTGAAAATGGCAACCTGCCTTTCAGGTGAGTTGCAACAAAGAGGTCCAAGCTACAGCTGATGGTGGCAATGTATGAAGCAATGCACGTGGGATTGTAGCATTTGTTGTTTGCAGGGACAAGATCAGATTCTCTGTGTATGGTTTCTGGTACCGAAATGAGGGCCTGCTACATGCCTTGCGCATACAGAGCCTCAGGTATGCAGTGATGCTTTAGCTCATGCTTTGACCTTTCAGATGGCTTGCCCAGTGGCAGGACTCAGAAAACATTCTGCACTGCATGCAATGGGCTGATCAGTGCCCTAACTGCAAAAGCCTTGCTGTGCAGAGTGCGCAGCTTCCTGAGTCCTGCTAACCCTGGTATCACAGCTGCAGAGGCATTGACAGCCCCCTTCTTTACTTTTGACCAAGGGGCTGAGGTCCTACTGGAAGTGTAGTCAGCACAATATTTATAGTATCAATGCGTGCTTATGGAGCATCACCTGGCCCAAGGACGCAGTGCCCTAGCTACATTGCAAATGTGAATTTCATCAAAGAAGGCAAATTATATAGTGTACAAATACATTGGCTATAGCTACACCTAAACGTACATACCAGCCTTGCTGCTGCTTTGTCATACCAAGCTGTCCTTTCCTTGTTCCAGTCGGTTTTGCTGCTGTGATTCATCTCTCAGGCGCAGACGACATCAGCAACTGAAGCTTGCTGCTGCTGCAGCTTGGCTTCAATGTGTTATTTCACTTACCCTGCGCAGTCAGCTGGCAGCTGCTACTGCCTCTTCATTCAGCTGCTGCTTTGCATTGGTCCTAGCACAACTGTTGGCAAGCGAACTTGGCAATAAGATTACACATTGCCGTGCAAACCAAAGGCAATTTATATCAGTCATAGGAAAAGCACCAGCGAATTCATCCAGATACCGTAGTAGCTGTTGCCCAGAGGCCTTAGGAAACTGGGGCGATGCAGAAAGAGCAACAAAAAGTGACTTGGCGCAAATTGGTGATGCAATAGCAACGCAAAAACAATGGCTGTTTGATGTGTAATTGCGCTTGACATGAGATACTGTTGGGCAATGCTCACGATGATTACTCGGTCTGCCTAGATTCTGTTCAAGGTCCCGCAGCTCGTCTACAAAAGTCTTGGATGGAGAGCTCGTATACAGCACACGTATAAACGTCCAGACGTTGAACTCAAGACATGTTGCAACTCAGATCGTACAACGAGTCTAAATGATGCTGCGAGTGACTGCATATGTATTATGTTGGGCTAGCGCATCTCAGCTGATGAGGTCACACCCCTCAAAAAGGGCAAGGCTGGTCCACAGTTGGATTGAAATTTACTTGAGTGACCACAAAGTTGCATGGTTGGTCACCAACTTGGCCGGAAATATGTTTGGCCAAGTTGGGAAAGACAGCTGCTGGTGAATTGGCGGTGTTGTCTTGAAACAAGATGTCTCCAGCTTCAAATATACGGCCCTCTCCATCAGACGTCTCTATGTACCTGCAGGGACAGTACACAGCTGTGAACCATGAAGTATGTGTCAAAAGTGTGCACGCCAAGGGTCGTGCCCCCTCCTTCCCCCAAGTGAAGGTGGAGAGTGAAGGTACACTATGGAGCTGCTTATGCTTGACTCTCACTACATCTTGGTCACCTCACAATGGTGCCCACTTGTCAGATACTTGCAATATTGATGTAGCATCAATGTAGCGTTGCACACAGACACACAATACAATGTACATTGCAAACGTAATTGGTTGCACTGTTGATTCCATGTCCTAAGACAGGCATGCATGCCTGAGCAAGATTTGGAGCTAGTGGGCCACGATATAAAACCTGTCAGGCTGTGCTTATAAGTGAACTTGAAGAAGCTTGAAACTTGCTGGCAAATCATGGAGAGGCATTTGCATCTTGTCAATGTGACTTGTAGCAACAAATATTGTGCAACCGCCACACATGCTACAAAGCTCAGAGTGCCTCAGGACTTGTTCAAGCTTGTTCACTGTACCAATGCAATTGCTTTGGCCAAGGAAGCAACAAAACGTCAGGCAGTCTTTTATGAGGATCCATTGACAGTAGCAGCAGGCATTGTTGGCATGTCAACAGCAAAGCAACCCACCAGTTACCGCTCGAAACCGTCACAAACTGGCTGACTGGTGCGTTGTGCGGGGGGGTGTATTGTCCTACTATCATCTGCACAAAGATGGTAGAAGTAGAATTGGCAAGAACACCCAAGTAGTTGTCTGCCTGCGATCCCCCCACTCCACCCACATACGATTGCAGTGGCAATGTCTGCACGGTGCAATCC
>JAABUW010006258.1_pt1 | contig 15029 bp, 2 predicted proteins | sample 5560081 | NCBI WGS metagenome assembly JAABUW01 (sample SAMN10711882, study PRJNA513363) | rock metagenome | isolation source: Antarctica rocks | place: Antarctica: Victoria Land, Knobhead sud
AGTCTTGGAGGGGTGGAGAGTTTGGTGGAAGTCCCAGGGAGCATGACGCATGCGGGGATACCCAAGGAAGAAAGAGAGGCGGCGGGCGTCTTCGAGGACCTGGTGCGGATAAGCTGCGGCATAGAAGATGGAGAAGATCTGAGGAAGGATGTTTTGAGAGGTTTGGAAAGGGCTGTTGTAAGGGCGAAAGTTAACGGCATGATGGAGAACGGCGTCGGGATAAACGGAGGAGTTTGAACGGAGATTTCGATGAACTGATCTGCTCCGGATCTGGATCCATCTAGATTAGGGATTGAAGAGAGCAGAGTAATCAGCGGAACTCTCGTATGCTTTCGCCCAATAATCGTAGATAGCGTGGACAAGGCGTTGTTGTTGTTGTTAACAATGGGATCGTCGTCGAATCCGAGAAGCATTCCATGAAAAGGGGCGCAAACGTGGCGTTGGTTGGCGTTAACAAAAGGTAGACCATTGTTCGCGAGACATTAAACCGAGCGACTTTCGCTTTGCGTGAAAGAAGCGTACATGGGTTCTGCTGGATTTTCGTGTAAGAATACTCAGCTCTACTAACAAGCAGTAGGTTCGTAGCCGGCACCGCGTACGGGTGATCCTCGTCGCCGACCCATGTTTCTTAACGCTTTATTAATAAGCGCAGTAGAAATACGCCTCAAAGGGCTACGCGATGTGATTGCATTGAAGAGTCAAATAACAGGTTATTAATGTATATAATGTGAGAAAGGCATACAGTGGTAGTGGTAGTGGTAGTGTGTTCATTTAAGCGTCCCACCTAAAAAGGCATGCGCGAGAGTCTACTCCCGGACGAGTGCTCTCGCCCAACTGTATCTCGAGTTATATACAAATCGAATTAGATTAGCCAAATTTCTTAGAAAGTCAACAAATAGTGCAAATATCAAACAGCTTACAAAAATCTATAAAATAGTCTCTTAAAAGCAAAACAAGTAAACACTTATTAAAATTACTAATATATTAAAGTCTTAAAGAGTGTTTAGCTATAAGTAACAATCTATAGCAATTAGACAATCTAAAGCAATATAGAAAACAAACAATAAACAAATAGTAACGCTCTATAGTCTCTTAAGTCTTAAGATCTTAATATCTTAATATTCTCTTTAATAACTAATCAATTCGAAAAAGTCTCTTAATAGCAAGATACTAATTGTTTAAGTTGTATAACTTAATAAAGAATTACAACTAATTCTATAATTGTCTATTGTTAGAATCTAGTAATTTGTTTTAAACTAAAGAATTATATATAAAAGTGCATTTAATATCTATTTTGAAGCTACTAAACAATAATATCTTTTTAAATAATATATATTTTAAATTAAAACAATTATTTTGTTTGCAATAAAAATCTAATAGTTATTGCAATTTAAATAGAGTTATTTAAAAGCTAAAAGAGATTACTTACTTTTAGATTGTTATTTTATAAAGTTTTTTTTTTAAGATTTGTATAGCGAAAGTAATACAACAATATATAGTTGATATTTTTGCAATCTTTTTAACAACAATAGTTTAACAAGTTTATATTTTCTATTTGCATTTAATATAAATAACTATTAAGAAAAATATTTATAGTTTAAACTTAAATTAGCATAAAGTTCTATGTTCGATTTAAGAATAAAAATTTATTAAAAATATAAAGATTTAATATAGACTTTAGACGCCTAATTGCGTATCTTAATATACTAGAATTTTATTACTTGTTTGTTTATTAAATTATAATACAAGCTTTTATGCAACAAAGTTTCGCGAAAATTAAGTATTGCAAATCTAAAAAAAAAAAGCAATCTTGTCTCTAATATTATTAATAATCTATTTAGTTGCTTTTTTGACTAATTGATTCGCTAGTTTGTTATCTTCTATTTCGATATAAACTAGAATTTAATAAATTTCGATACAACAATACAAACAAAAAACTAACTTCTAAATAATACAATATAAAAGATACTAATTAAAGAAGTTTTTAAAGTTGTTAACAATTCGAATAGCTACTTAATTGTTAATAAAGATAATAGTATTGCAATTGTCGACTTTGTAATTATTCTAGTTCTTAAACTAATTTTTGCAATAATAATCTATTAATACTATCTAAAAAGTTATAAAAATATTATAGAATTTGTCGAAATATACAATATAATTAATACTAAAATTAAGATAGATTTTGCAACTTTTTATTTTTATAATTTTAAGAAAATTGATATTTAATTAATCTTAATTCGAAATTCTAATAATATATATTGCGAAAATATTAATACAATTGTTAATATTGTTTTTGTCAATATAGAAATAAAGATATTTGTTGTTCGCAATCTTGTTGTAAAATTCTATAATTTTTTTGGCAATTTTAGCTATAGTAACAAGCACTCTTTGCTATTAAGAAAAGATAACAAAGATTTTTTTTTTTTTTAGTTTTTAAAACTTGCTTTAGTGTATTGCAATATATTAATATTTTAATTTTTACAAAAAGTTTAGCTTGCTATACTTCTTGTTAAGTATGTCAAAAAAAATATAATAATTAAACGAGTTTAATATTTCGATTCAAAAATCAACAATATAGTTGTACAAAAAGTTCGAGACAATTTTTAAAAATATTTAATTAAAAGCAATATTTAGTTTTTATCTAATTAGCAAAAGATTAAACTTAATATTTAAAACAAAATTAAAAATAATACAAAATATATCGACAACAATTTGAACAACGCGTCGCTATATTTGTTGTAGCACAAAAATAATTTTATTTTTGCGTTGTTTGTATTCGTAGCTATTTATAAAAATAAATTAGACAAAGTAGCAATAAAAAAACTAAAAGAGAACAATAATAATATATAAAAAATATAGATTTGCTACATTAATACTCTATGTCAATTCGACAAATATTAAGAGATATATTTATTTTTTAATAATTTTGACTTTCAAATAATTAAGATAGTAGTTTTAGAAAAAACAATTGTTTAGAAGAACTTCAAGATATTTGGTTTTTAACAAAAGCTTAATAATGTAATTATTAATAGAAAAACAAATAGTAAAAAAAATATTAGATATTTTCTTATTAACAAAGACAAAATGTATTAATTAAAATTTGTTAATATTAAACTTCGAAATATGATGTTTTGTCTATATTTGCGCTTGTTCAATAAAATTTTGCAAAAAATTAACAATAATTTTAACTATATTTCTCGCAATAAGATATACTATATTGTTTATTTATTTAATATCTATAAAGTTTAAAAAGATATTAATATCTAGTTTAACAAAATTTGTGTTATAAAAAAAATAAAAAACAAGCAATAATTTCGAGTCTTATAAGATATTAATATTAACGTCGAAGATCAAAAATTGCTAATCTAGTAGCTTCAAGATACTTTTATAATTTTTAAGAAAACTCTTAATCTATTTAGCAATATTGTTGTCAATTTTTTGTTTGCGCAAATTGTAAAAAAGTCGCTAATAGAAGACGTTGTTAAAAACTTCAAACATATTTAGATAAAATAAATTGCACATTTTATTTTTAATTTATAACAAATAAATCTTTTTTACAAAAATATAAAAAATTAACTTCGTAAAAACGCTTTTACACATGTCTATATATTTATAAGAGAGAAAATTATATATCTTAATTGTTTAGTTAATTTGTTTAACTACTAGAGTTTCGAAAGCTTTTTCTATAATTAGCAAAAGCGCAATAAATTAATAGACGTCAACTTAAAAGTAGTTGTCTTTATTAGATTTGCGAAGAGCAACAATAGTAACAAATTTAAAAGAGACTAAATAATATTTAGCTATAAAATAGACTTAGAAGAGTATTACGATTATTGTACTTTCCTTCTGAACAAGATATTTCTTTCTTGCTTGACAAGATATTTCTTGACACAATAGTATTTAGATCTAAAGAACTTTTCTCTTTCTAGCTAGCAATACAATTATAATTCTCATTATTAATATTCTCTTTTTTGTACGTTTTTGCATTATTTGGTAGCTTCAAAAAAGAATTTCCTTATTTATAAGAAAATTGATTATTAGAGAGAATTATCTTATTATTATTTTTGCTTCTTAGAAGCTTGCTTTATTATCTTGTAAAGTTTGCTTTTCCACTATAGAAATTGTTTATTAAAAAAAGAATATCTTATTATTATTTTATATCTTTCTTTCGCTAGCAATTTTAACGTCTTTGTTAAAATTATCGAATAAAATTATTAAACTTGTCTAGAAATTAAACAATTTTCTAGTAAAGATTAGCAAATTATTTTCGAAACAATCTAAGAAATTCTTGTCTATTTTGCAAAATATATTAAACAACACTTTTAAACTAGTAATTGTCTATATAGCAATTAAAACTAGTAAGCGTTTAAAGTTTGCTAAATTGTTCTACTATTTATTAAATTAAATTGTAAATCAATCGATTTTTATAAAAGCAATAAAAACTTTTATAATAAATATAGAAATCTATTAACAAATTTCGATTTACTTTAATTTTTTTTCTTCTTTATAGACAAAAAAGCTAGAAAATTTATTTAAGAAAAAAAGCATTTTATAAAGTTCGAAATCTTTAACTTTATATATTGTTATACAATTTTAAAAAATTAATAATACTTTTATATCAAAAAGAAATCGATATTTGTTCGATTTTTTTGTATCTACTTTATCGATTTTCTTTATTTTATTTATACAAAAGACTTTTTTCAACTTTTGAAACAAATTAATATTTTCTTTTACGCAAATGTTTTTCGAATTAAGTTTTTTCAAAGTTTGCATTATCGATACTTTAAAAAAAAAGACAAAAAACAAACAAAATATCTAAAAACAATCAAAAAAAAGATATTTTACTTATTCGAATAAATATATTACAAACAATAATATTAGTTATAGCAAAAAACAAAAATCTATTAAACAATTTTATTGTATAAAAGTTTATTAATTAGACAATAACTAAAGTATTAGCAAATTATAATATTTAGTTAAACAAATTGTTTTTGTCTATTAATCTTTTAAACTTAATTAATTTTGTTAGTTAACAAAAATTTTTAAAGCAACAAAGTTTTTCGAAACTATTCGAATTAACAAGTAATAATATCTTAAAAGATAATATTATATTTCGAGTCTTCAATTTAAATTATTTTTATTTAGATTTTAAGAAATTTTATAACAAAAGCAATATTGTTACTATTAAAAAGAAAATTATTTATTAAGAGATATATACTTTTTGTCGCAAAATAGACAACTATATTATTATTGTTAAAAAAGAGAAAATTAGAAATTATATATTTATATGCTTTCGAAATAACGTATTGTACTAGTAATTAAATAATCTTACTTAAAATAAAAAAAATACAATAACAATTTTGCTTAATAAATTAAAACGTATTTTTTATTATTTAAAAAAATAATTTAAAATCTTTATATTAACAATCTAGAATAAACTAAATTAAGAAATCTTTTTTGTAAAAAATTCGCAAAACAAAAAAGAATTATATATATATATACAAAATATAGAATTGTATATTATATAAGCAAATTTAAATAAAAATCTAGTTAAAACAATCTAAATTTAAAATTACTTATTGTTAGAGTTTTAAGTAATTATATTGTTGTTAATAGCAAATATTTTAATTCGAAAATTTGACAAACTAATAGCAAATCGAAAGAAAATATAACAATATATTGCTTTATTTTAAGAGAAAAATAAAAAACAAAATAAAAAAGAAAATTAATTTTTAAATAGATCGAAAAATAGATTAAAAATTTATAACAAATTTTGTTGTAATTGTTTGCAAACACAAACAAATAAAAAAAAAATTATAATTTTTTTTTTTTCGATTGCTATTTTAAACAAAAACAAGAAGATTTTTGTTCAAATTATTAAAGATTTTACTTTTTTTTATATTAGCAAAATTTCTTATTTTATTAATTAAATTTTTTTTCTTTACAATAGAGCTTTCTCTATTAAGAAGAAAATTAGAATTTTTTTTACATTAATAGCAAAACAAAAGCTTACGCAAATTAACAAAATATAGATATACTTAAGTCGAATTTAACTTAAACTTATTTAAGTTAATTAAATACTTAAAATATTTAAAATTAAAAGATTGTTTTATCTTTAATAAAACAATTGTTAATAATTATTGTTAATAATATTAATTTTTATTAAAATAAATTATACAATTTAAATAGAATTTCTATTGTAAAAAGAAAACATAACAAATTCTTATCTTATTACAAAACAAATAGCGCAAAATTCTTTTCTTAAATTTCGAATTCGCAAGTAACATATTAGTAAATCTAATTATATTTTAATAATTAAAACAAAAATTAAAATTAAAAAGATAAAGAAGAAGCAAAAACATATTATAGTTACGCGTTAACAAATATTAAGTCAATATATTTTTAAAATTATAAAACTAATTCTTGTAACAAGATTTTCAATAAAAAGAAAAATAATAACAAAAAAAATAACAAAAATATTAATAGTTTTTTTGTCGACATAATATATTATATCTTTTTACAAAAAAATATTGTTAAAAAACTAATTTATTAACAATATTAAAATACTTTTAATTTTAAAAACAAACTTTATATTTATATACAATTATACAAAAAAAAAATTAACAAAAGCGATTAGAATTTATCTTTAAAAATTTTTGACAATACTAATTTTTAAAAATAGTTTTTTCAAATATAATAGTATCGAAGATAATAATCTTTTTCGCGATATTTTTAAAAAAAAACAAAATAACTTTTAGAGTATAACATTATATTACAACAATAATTAAATACAATATTAGCAATTTAATAAATCTCTTTTGCATAAATTCTAATTGCGATATATTTATAATAAATTGTATTTTCGTTAAAGCGAAAATATTTAATATAAAAATTAAAAAATGTTTTTCGATTTTATTAAAAGATATAGATACAACAAAATATATTTTGAACAAATAATTTTTTGTAAATATCTATTTAAAAAACAAGAACAAAAATAATAACAAAATAATTGTTTATATTTGTTACAAAATTTATTTAATAAATAATTTTAAAATAAAATTTCTTATAAATATAGATATTCTAGAATCGAAACAAATAGTTATAGATATATTGAGTTAAAAATTAAGATTCAAATCTTATAAAGAAGTTGCAATATTTTACAAAATAAAAATTAAAAACAATATTTAAATTTGTCAAATAATTTATATAACAAAAAAAGAAATAATATTTGCAAAATTAATAGCAAAAATTGCTATAATTCTAAAAGAAAAAAGTAAACTCTTTAAGTATAATTTTTTTTTTAAATCTACAATACTTAGAGTATATACTTATTTTATAAACGCAAATTTTTAATTTATTAATTTTTGCAATAATAAAGAATTCTTGTTAAAACTAAATAATTGTTGTCGTATTAAATATATTGTAGAATACAAAAATAAAAAATACTATATTATAAAAAAAAAGAATTACTTTTTTGCAACAATTTTTCTTTTTAAAAATTATTTAATCTTGTCGAAATTAAATTTTGTTAAAATATATCTCTTTTAAAAAATTATTTTAAAGAAAATAAAAATTTAGTTAAAAAACAACATTATTATCTATAATTTATTTGACAAAGTAGCAAAATATATTAAAATTATTAATTGTTATCTAAAAATTTAAGAGAATATCGATAATATAGTAGATTTTTTTTTCGAAAAATATATAAAGATCTTTATAGTAATTAATTAACAAATTATTGTTGACACAAAATTAGCGCATAAAGTTTATTTATTAAGTTAGAAGTCAAAAATCTTAATTAATAAGAAGTTCGACAAAATATATATATAGAGAAGACTAAAATAATTTAAAAATTCTATATTTTTTAGATTTTTTATCTTTGTAATATAGAAAATTGTATATATTAATTTAAATAAAAAGCTTACTTAAAAAGATAAAACAATAATAGATATTTAAAGTTTAAATACTATTAATATTACAAATTTGTATTTTTTGTTATTGTAAAAAGATATAATAACAAAGTTACAAAATTGTTTTTATATTATTGTTGTAAATAGTAGTAATTAATTTTATCAATTTCTAGTTAAAAAGAAGTATTAAGATTGTTTTATAATTATTTTTTACAAAAAAAAAGAGTAATCGAACGTTGCTTTTATAAGCTTCAAAGAGTTAGTATTATATATTTAAAATAAAATAAACAAATTTTTTAGACTTTATTGCAATTTCTACAATATTATATTAACAATATTGTAATCTTTTTACGTAGTATTAACAAGCATTTGATATATTTTAAAATTATTTTCGCTTTGTTTTTTTAAATAAAAATCTCTTTAAAATTTAAAAAGTTGTATATTAAATATTTATTTATAATATTATTAAAGCAATATATCGACAATTTAGATCTTTAAATTTTCGAAAAAAAGTTTGCTATATTAAAGAAGTTTAGTTTCTTTAAAATATTAAAAAACTTAAAAATTTATTTAGAAATAACAAATTAATTTTGATTAAAAATTGTTTATTATATATAAATAGCAAAAGTTTTGCAAAATTTTAAAATAGTTTTGTTGAAAAAATCTCTAGTTAAAAGTAAAAAGATTCGAATATAATATTGCAAAAATATTAATATTAAATTTATTAATATAAAACTCTAGAGTTTTGCTATATTTCAACAATAGTTTACTAAAAAAAGTATACTTTATTATTATAATACTAAGCGATAAATATTTATAAACGTTGACAAATTTAAGAAATACAAATTTGAAATTTATATATATTATATAAAAGAAGATATTGCTACAAACTTCTTTTAAACAATTGATATTTAGACAATTTTATATTTTTCTAAGATACTAAACGATATTAAAAAGAAATATTAATTAATAGAGTTAAAAGTTATCGCTCTTGTATAAATATTAAAAAAGATTTATTATATACTTAATTATATGTTAAAAAAATTAATCGTAATTTTTATCGATTATTTTGCAACAATAAATATAGCAAAACAAATTAAATTGTTTTTTTCTTTTTTAGATTGCATAAATTTGCGTTTTATTTGTATTTTTTAATATATTTCTTAGTTTTCGCTTAATATATATTAAAAAACAAAAAAATTCAATATTGTTTTAAACGCTCTTTTTAAATTGTTTAAAAATAATTAATTTAAAAATAATTTTAAGAGCAAAGAAATTTTCGACGAAGTTGTCGCTTATTATATAATTTTAATTAAGATAACTTCAATTTTTAAACAAAATTTGACAAAAATTTACAAAATTAATAAAAAATAATTTAAAATTTACAAAATACTTCTTAGTTAACGCAAAAAAAATTGTAATAATTAACAAAAAATTTAAAATTATTTTGTTAATCTAAAACAAATTTTGAAGAAACAAAAATTTGTTATTATTATTTTAGCAAAAGTTTTAGCTCTAATAGAAATTTAAGCTATAATTTCGATATTTAATATAATAAAAAAGCGAAAATTTGCTATTATTATTTTGACAAAAGTTTTAATTTTAGTAGAAACTTAAATTATAATCTTGATATTTAATACAAATATAACAAGAAAATCGACAAAATCGAAAATAATAAAAAAAGAATTTGTTGTTGTAATTTTAACAACTCTAACAATATTAAAGAATTTCGAAAAGATTGCTACTTCAAAAAAGCTAACAATATTAAAGAAATTAATTAAGTTAAAAAAAATTAAAATAAAAGATATTTAATTTATACTAAGAGAAAAACTTATTTATTTTTAAAACAAAAAGAACAAACAACTAAAATTGTATATCTTTAAAACTATAAAAGTAAAAATCTTTAAACTATTGTATAATGCACAAACGCACAAAGAATTCTTATATATTTATAATAGAATTATAGTTAATTATTATATAAGAAATTTGATCAAGCAATTGAAAAGATATCTAAAATATTGTTTATTATATTAGCTTAACAATACAATTAAACATTGTTTATACAAATAGCTAAAATTTATTATTACGAAGTTGAAGATATTTTATACTATTATTATCGATTTTATTTTTACGCTTTTTAAGTTGTTAAACAAATACAATTCTTTTATATTAATAATAGACAAATTCTTTAAACAAATTACAACAATAACTAGAAAAACAACTTTTTTAATTAAGAAATAAATAGTTAAACTTATCGACGCTCTTGCGAATTAAAATCTATCTTTAAGTATTATTTTTAATAGAGACAATAAATTCTTGTTTAAATTGTAGAGAGCAATATTTTACTTCTTAAAAATTGATTTATTTTATTTTATTGTTTATTACTTACAATTCGACAATTAATTGAAACAATTTAATTAAATTATAAAAATAGTTTTGCGATATTATTTTATTTTAAATCTTAAGACAAATTAAAAGTGTTTTACAATTAGATTTCAAAATATTCTTAACAATTTTAAGAATATCTTGACAAAAAAAATTTTAAACAAACTTATTTACAAGAAAGTTCTTTGTAAAGAATTGTTTATAATTAATTTTTATTAATAGAACATTAATTACGTTGCTAAGCGAGAAAGAAATTAAAACAAAATCGCAACGTTAATAATTTTCGCAAACGCAAAAATAAAACTATACTATAATAGTTATTATTAATTACTTGCTTTAAAAAAGAAAGATAAAGTTTTTTTAAAATTATATTTAAAATACAAGATTTTAAAATTAAAAAATTCTAAACTCTTTAATTAGAGAGCGAGATTGTTCAAAATTTTAAAAACGTACAATTATCTTGCTTTCAAATTAAAATTATCTTTAAATTAAAAAATATATCTAGTTGTTTTTATTGTTATATTGAAGTTTGTTTCGAAGAAAAACAATTTATATATAAGAGAAATCGATATAAATATATTTTTAATAAAAAAAGACAAAAATACAAATAACAACTATAAGATTTAGCAACTACTAAATAGATGTATAATGTTACAAGAACACAATACTTATAAAAAAAAATCTAATATTTTATTAAGTAAAAGAACTAGAATCTTGTTTACAATATTTAATATAATAAAACAAATTTAATCGAAGTACAAAACTTTATTAACAATTATCTCGATATCTATAATATGCAATTTATTAAAAAATATTAAGTTAAAAAAATCTAAAAAGTATATTTGAGTTAAGACAATAAATAAATTGAATTAAATATATATTTGTTTGTTTACAAAATTAGTGTTAAAAATATTCGATTTATTTCTTTTATTATTGTATTCTCTTTCTACTATAATATTTTTTTTGACAAAATTATTAAGAAAATGTCTTTTGCAATATTTGATATAGCATTATATTATTTGTTAAAAAAAAAAGCGCAAATTCGACAATCTATAGAGCAAATTACAACAATAGAAAAAAAGAAATAAGCAAATAGACTTAAAAGACGTTTTTATAATTTAATATTATGCAACAAACGTACTTTAATCTATATTAAGACAATTTATATAACAAAGTTTCGAAATCGCACAATTCTAGATTTAGATTTAAAAGACAATTTGCAAAATTTAATAACTATTAAAGTTGCTACGTTTGCTACAAAACTAAAAATAGTATTAAAAGTTTTTTAAAAATAAAATACTATATTAATAAGAGTTATTGTAATTTGTTATTTATTTTACTACAATAAAAGTTTGCTAAAGAATAGATTACTTAATATAATCTACTAGCAATTCGACAAGTTTTAAGAAATCTTTGTTAAAACAATAGAAAAAATAGTTTTACAAATTTTAAATTTTTCGAATTTAATTTTATATTTAAGAAAGAAATTAATTGCTATTTTGATTCTTAATAAGTATAGATTTAAATTATTGTTATTAACAAAGAAGAAATTTACTCGACAAAATTGTACAATTATTAAAAATTGCTATTTAAAAATAATTACAAACAATTATTAATGCGTTTTTGATTTAATAAAACAAGACAAATATTTAAAAAGTAGAGTTAAGATTTTGAAGAAATTGCTTAGAACGTGCAAAAACAATTGAAAAAAATTAACTTCTATATTGTTAATATTGTTTATTTATAATATAATAACAATTGCGAAACTTCTATTCTTTCTAGTAATTTATTTAAGAATCGAAATTACTATTTCGAATTTGTCGATAATTAATTATTAAGATAAATTTACTAATTTTAAATATTTTGTTTTTAAAATATAAAGAAGATACTCGACGTATCTTTATTTTTAAAATTTAAATTTATTTAAAATTTTCGATTAAAATAACAATTTTGAAGATTTTGCTTAATTGTTATTTTAAATATATTTTAAAAAAATAAGAATAAAATCTCTTAAATAAAAACTTATTATTTTGCTAAAAATAAATGCAATTGCTAAATTTAAAAAATACAAAATTGCTTTAAAAGTTTTAACAAAACTAGTATTTTAAAATTCTTTACTTTGTCGACTAGTTATATATATATATAATACGAAATTAAGAACTCGTAAAATATTAAATATAAACAAGAACTTTTATCTATTTATAAAAGAAATATTTGTTATTAATATTTTTAAGCAATTTAATAAACACAACAACTCTAAATTAGTCGCAATTCTATTTTTTTTTGCGCACTACAATATAGTAGTAACAAGAATTTGCTTGCTAAAATTGTCGATAATATATACTCTTTTTAGCGCGTTTGTTGAAAGTATTTTATTTATCAAAATTACTAACAACTTAGTATTAATATTCGAAAGAACTTATAATTTCGCAATTGCAATTTTCGATATTTTTTTATCTTTTTTTTATATTTGTATTATATTATTAGAATTTAATTTTATAATTTTAGATTTTAATCTCGAAGACTTCGATTGCAAAAATCTTGCTAATTTCAATTTCGCAATATTAAATATATTAATTAACAACAAATTGCGTTCTTTCTTTTATAATATGTCGATATTAATTAAACTTAATTTTTATAATTTTTTTATCAAATATTTTTCGAAGAATTGCGCAATTCTATTCGATTAATAACTTTACAAAATTTGTAACGTTAAAGTTGTTACACAAGAACTATATTAACAAAAAACGTTTATTAACAAAGAAGCAATAAAAGCTAATATGTTAAATAACAAAAACTTAATTGTATTTACAAATTTATCAATTTAAAAGAATTATTACGTTGTAATATATAAAAATACTTAACTTATTAATAATCTTTAATGTGTTAAAGATAAATATAGTATTTTTGTTAAAAAAAAAAAATCGCTATTAATAAATCTACAAAATTAACAATTTTTCTTAAAGATTTTGTCTTAAGACAAAAATCTAATAATAACAAAGAAAATAACATATTTTTTAAAAATAAATTTAACAAAAAAACAACAAAAAAGAAAACAAAGATTAAAAAAGCAACAAAGAATAAGACAAAAAACAATAAACGCAAAAGTTGCAATCTAAAAAAAAAGATATTAAAAAGATTAAAAAGATTAAAAAAAAATTGTTTTAATTAAGTTTAATATTTTAATATCTTTTGAAGAGAATATTTTAATATTAACACTTTTAGTTTTAAAAACAAATTGTATAATTGCGATTTTAATAAATAGCTATATTAATATACGCAAGAATTTGCTTCGTATACAATTACTAATTAAAATAAGTATTACTATTAAATTCTTTAAAAAAAAAAAGAATACAAAAAAATTATAAAATGCAATCAAAAACTTTGTAAACGCATCAATATTAGCGCTTATTTATTACTATTTGTTGTTAATTTTTATCAATTTAACAAAGATAAAAGACTTAAATTTTACTATATTTGCAAACTAATTATTGCACGTTACAATTTATTAATATAAAACAAAATATAAGATTTTTTTTACAACAAAATTATATATTATTAAGAAAGTTATAAACGAAAACTCTTTCTAATCTAGAATTCTAATAGAGAAATGTATTATTATAAATTTTTCAATCTTGCTTTAGTTGTTTTAGAAATTTTGTTCGATACTATAGATAATTTTTTTTAAAAGAAACGTATTATCTTGAATTTTTTAATTTTGCTTCAATTGTTTTAGAAATGCTTTTCTTCTTTTTTTAATTGTTTCAATAATTCTTTTTATGTTAATATTATAGACAATTTTTTCTATTATCGCGCATTATAATATCTTGATCGCTCTATTATCTTTTTAACAACAAAAATTTGTTTTTGGAATTTTGTCGAATTTCGATACTACAAATAATCTTTTTTTTACTTGAATATATTATTACGAATCTTTTAATCTTGTTTTGATTATTTTAGTTCTCTTTTTATATTAATATTATAGACAATCTTTTTTATTGTTAAGCACAATAATATTTCGCTATTATCTTTTCGACAACAAAAATTCTTTCCAATTTATCTTTTTAACAACAAAAATTCTATTCGTTCTACGTCTATTCTTTTCGCATTTGTTGTTATTGAGAACGATAATATAGTAGAGAGATTAAAGAGAAATATTACAATTATTGTACTTTTCTCTTAAGCAAGATATTTCTTTCTTGCTTGGCAAGATATTTCTTAGCACAATAGTATTTAGATTTGGAGAACTTTTCTCTTTCTAGCTAGCAATACAATTATAATTCCCATTACTAGTGTTCTCTTTTTCGTGCGTTTTCGCATCAAAGAGTTAAGTAAAACGCAAAACTAGAATTGATAACTCTATTATTAATACGCGATTAAGACTTTTGTCGAAATTAAAAGCTTTGTTTGATATTATTAATTTAATAATTTTATTAGTTTTTTCTTTTAAAGTTCTAGAAATTTTACAAAATCTAAATAGAATTGATTGTTATTTAAATTAACTTTCGCAAAATCGAAGAAATCTACAAGCAAGAATTAAGAGAAGAACTTCTCTTATAACATAATTGCTATGCTACATCGGCAATTCCGGAACCTCTGCTCAGAAAGTGCTAGTTGCGAATTCTGCTAATTTGGCTATTAGCTAGCCCAGGGTCCATTTAGCAGGAAAAGTCTTGGCGCTTGCTTGGCAGGGGTCCAATTTTGATGTTCGAGATGCGCACGGACTCCCGCAAT
>JAABUW010006259.1_pt1 | contig 15027 bp, 9 predicted proteins | sample 5560081 | NCBI WGS metagenome assembly JAABUW01 (sample SAMN10711882, study PRJNA513363) | rock metagenome | isolation source: Antarctica rocks | place: Antarctica: Victoria Land, Knobhead sud
GTATGGCGTAAGTACTTTTATGCTATACTGTATTAAGTCTTGACCGTTCTCAGCCCGCCGCAAGCACCTTTGTTTTAGCAGGATGTTAGGCGGGCTGCCCTGAACGGGCATCTTGAGTGCGCCGAAGGCGTACTTTCCGGGTATAATCCAGGCATCAAGTTTGTCCGCCACGTTGAAATACGGAACGTTGACTCGGTTGATTGTACTCCCTATTTTAGCCCCTGCCATGAACAGGTGTAGTAGCCAGCGACAGGGCTTCGTACCTAATCGTACATGAACGCGATATCCGAACCTCCGGCAAAACCAAGACAAGCACCTGTGTCTCGGAGAAACATGAGTTAATGGCCCTGGAATAACATGGCCTCGGTGCAAGACCATAGAAGACGCCTCGCTGAAAAACGGTTGCTTTTTTCGTCTTCCTCGCTTTCGGGCAAGGAAAGCCTCAAGAAGCCGTCGGGCTTTAGCCCGTGCGGAGTTACCATAGAAAGAAGTACGTTATGAAAACTCGTCCAAAGCAGGGCGCATTTACCCTGATTGAACTGCTCGTCGTGATCGCCATTATCGCGATCCTCGCGGCGATCTTGTTCCCGGTCTTCGCGAAGGCGCGGGAGAAAGCGCGGCAGACAACATGTTTGTCCAACATGAAGCAGCTTGGGCTAGGCTTTTTGCAGTATCAACAGGATAATGATGAATTGTATCCTATCGGAGCTAAGGCTACCACCAATAATGGTCCTTTCTCAACCGGCTCGGGCTGGGCGGGAATGATCTACCCCTATGTGAAAAGTACTGGTGTCTATACGTGCCCGGATGATACCAATACAGCGGGAAAAGGAACGTTCAACGGCCAAACGGTCGCTCTGACCCCGGTCTCTTATGGGTTCAACTTTTGGCTGGGCGGCTTCCCCGTCATCAACATTGGGCACCCATCTTTGATTATCCTGATGGCTGAAGTAACGGGAAGCGCTTATGGCACACAACCTGCGGCACAAGTCAATGTAACAGACCCTTTGGAGGGGGGTTCAACAACGCACTCAGCCACTTTTGAAGGCAACAATGTGGGAACTGTTAATATGAGTGGCGATTTTGAGTGTTGCGGCGCACAGCCATATCGCGAAGTGCTGGGGCCGTTGTACGACAACCAGGCATTAGACGCTCAGCATCTTGAAGGCAGGCATTCGGGCGCAGCAAACTATGCCTTCGTTGATGGACATGCCAAATGGGTGATCGGTGGGCAAGTGCGAGATTATGCTCATAGACCAGGAATAGATGCAGGCACCGCTTTCCCAGGCTTGCCGCCGGTTTATGCGGGCGGCAGCAACGATTACAACTAGAGTTTTCTCAAGCACTAGAAGTGACCAGTAGTGATAAGGGATGGCAGTCATACTGCCAAGCGGCAGGCCGAACACCATCGGCTTGCCGCTTTGTGTTTGGGCCATGTTTCACAAACAATCTTCCCTACTCTTGACAAGCCGTCTCCTTATTTTGTATACTGACGGGTGACACGATTTGCGCGTTCGGTGGACAGTGACGTTCCCATGCGCGCGCGGCGGAAGCAAAGGCTTCGGCGCGCGCGCACAGGGAACGTTTTTTAGTGCCGGACACATGGCCCCCACATCAATCAAACACTATCAATTCAGACACAGGAGACACGACACGCTCATGGCTAAATCCCCCAAAGACGTTCTTGCCCTCATCAAGGATAAGGACATCAAGTTCGTGGACATCAAGTTTATTGACGTTCCCGGCACCTGGCAGCACTTCACCCTGCCCGCCCATCGCTTTGAAGAGGACGTCTTCACCGACGGCCTGCCGTTTGACGGGTCAAGCGTGCGCGGCTTCCAGACGATTGACGAGTCCGACATGCTGCTCGTGCCCGACCCCGACACGGCCATGCTGGACCCATTCACCGAAGTTGCCACCCTGTCGATTATTGCCGATGTGGAAGACCCCATCACGCGCGAAAAGTACCCGCGCGACCCCCGGCAGATCGCCAAGAAAGCGGAAGCGTATTTGCAGTCCACGGGCATTGCCGATGTCGCCTACTTCGGCCCCGAGGCCGAGTTTTACGTGTTCAACGACGTGCGCTACGCCACCGGCCCCAACAAAAGCTTTTACGAGATCGACTCGGACGAAGCGGCCTGGAACAGCGGGCGCGACGAGAAGCCGAACCTCGGATACAAGATGCGCACCAAAGAAGGCTACTTCCCCGCGCCGCCGTCCGATACGCTCAACGACCTGCGCAGCGAAATGGTGCTGACATTGATTGAAGCGGGTGTTGATGTAGACGTGCACCACCATGAAGTCGGCAACGCGGGCCAGTGCGAGATCGGGATTAAGTTTGACACCCTGGTGCGCATCGCCGACAAGCTGATGACGCACAAGTACATCGTCAAAAACACAGCGGCGCAGAATGGCTACACGGCAACATTCATGCCCAAGCCCGTCTTTCAAGACAACGGGTCGGGCATGCACACGTCCTGCTCCATGTGGAAAGACGGCGTGAACGCGTTCTACGATGAAAAAGGCTACGGCGCGCTGTCCGAGACGGCGGTGTATTACATTGGCGGCATTCTGAAGCATGCGCCTGCATTGCTGGCCTTCGGCGCGGCAAGCACCAACTCGTACCGCCGTTTGGTGCCGGGCTACGAGGCCCCCATCAACCTGGTCTATTCGGCCCGCAACCGCAGTGCCGCTGTGCGTATCCCGGTGGTCGGCGGCCCCAAATCCAAGCGCGTGGAGTTCCGTGCGCCTGACCCAACCGCCAACCCTTACCTGCTGTTTTCAGCGATGGTGATGGCAGGCATCGACGGCATCCAGAACAAAATCCAGCCGCCACCGCCGATTGACAAGGACATCTACGAGCTGGCCCCCGAAGAGAAAGCAGGCATTGCGCACACGCCCGCCACGCTGTCCGATTCGCTGGACGCACTGGAGGCCGACCATGACTTCCTGCTCAAAGGCGATGTGTTCAACGAGTCTCTGATCCAGACTTACATTGACTACAAGCGCGTGCGCGAAGTGGAAGGCGTCGCCCTGCGGCCTCATCCGTATGAGTTCTTTTTGTATTACGATGCGTAGGGCATCGACTGGATAGCAAACAACAAACACAAAGGCCGGGAACATAACGTTCCCGGCCTTCGTCCTGTGAAAGCACGCTAACCCAGCAGCACCTGCACGCCGTCGGGGGCATCATAAGTGGTCTGGACAGCGCCGTCTGCACCTTTGACATGGGTGATCTGCAAAGGGCCAAAGGGCGTGGGGAACGTGCCGGACACGCGGGTCAGCGTGCCAAGATGCGGCACAAGGCGAACCACGCGGCAGCCGGGCTGGACAATCTGCACGCCCAGCACATGCTCGGACAGCCAGGCGGTCGGCCCCGCCGCCCAGCCGTGGCACAGCGAGTGGCGCAGGCCTTTGTAGCAGTGGTCGCCGTAGGACGTATGCACATCAATCTTGCCGGGCGGCGTGAGTTCATCAATGCGCGCGGCATTCTCGGCCCAGCGCAGGTCAAAGTCTTCCCAGAACGAAGTCGCGCCCAGGTCCAGCATGCCGCCCCAGTAGGTGCGAATGAGTTCCAGGCAGCCAGCATAGTCCCCGGCAAGAGCGCGGGCCTGCAAGACATAGTATCCGTAGAACGAGGAAATGCCGGACAGCGGGTCAACAGCCAGGGCATCGGCGTTCACCTGGGCGGCATCGTACAAGCCGGACAGCGCGAGCAGGCTGGAGGCCTGCTTGCTGGCCGGGACAAGCGCGGGCGTGTGGCGGCGCAAATTGGAGGCGGCATGTTCGGTCGCGAGGGCGGCATCGTCCTCGCCCAGAACACGGCACAGGGATGCCCCGGCATCTAACCCCATCAGCAAAAGCGCATGCAGGCCCGCATGCAGCGCGGGCAGGTTTCCCACGGTAGGCCAGTCCAGAAAGCGCCCTTCGCCCATTTGCTCCTGGCCGGTGTCGGTGATCTGCGCGCGCAAAAGCTCCAGCAGGCCCAGCAGGTAGCCGCGCTGGTTCTGCAAGTAGGCAAGGTCGCCGCCATGCTGGAACCAGTCTTTCTGGATCAGCACCCACCAAATTGAGTACGACGAGATGCCGTTCATCCAGCCGGGCAGCGGCGTGGTGTCGCGCACAAAGTCCAGCGACTGCGGCACGATGTCCAATTGGCCGAACACGGCGGCAACCACCTGCGTTTCGGGATGCATGTCGCCGATCCAGACCAGGCGGTCGCGCTTGATGCCATCCCACACGCCGTCCTGAAGGCAGAGATGGACGGTGCGCGCGCCCACCCGCCAGATTTCGTTGAGCCGCGCATCGTCGCACTCAAACTGTCCGACATACTCTAATGGCCGCATGAGAGTGACCGCACGAACAGAAACAATCTGCGCTTCGCTGCCTTCGTCCACAAAGTCCAATCGCACAAACCGGAAGCCCGTATTGCCGATTTCCTGTGTGCCATAGCGTGGCAGGGGGAACACAAAATCGTGGTTGGCATGGTCGCCATTGGGTATGCCCATGGCCTCGCTCACGCTTTCCCCAAACCGAATGCGCACGGCAACGGGGCTGCGGTTGGTTTGCGCAATGTTAATCTGAATGCCGCCGTTCAGCTCCTGCCCGAAGTCCAGCAGCAGGCCGGGCGCCTTTCCTGTGTTCTTGACGGTGCAGCACTGGAGTGCATTGACAATCGCCTGCCCTGTGTCGCTGGTCAGCAGAAACTCGGCATTGATGGGGGCGGCAGCGCCCTCCGATTGCCAGACAATGCGGGTGGGCAAAACAAAGGCGCGCTGCCGGGGATCGGCGCAGGGGGGAATTATCATGGAGGTTTCCTGTGGAAGAATGGGTGAGATGCTGACGGGGTTATACCCCATGCGCCCACGGAATAGAACGGCGCGAGGCGGAGCAAGAGCCAAATTGTCTGCCCCGCCAGCGTGTCAGCGCGTGTTTGTGTAGCGATAATTGAAGCGTCCATCGGGGGCGCTGTCTCCGTTGTACCACCAGTCGGCAAGGTCGCCTGAGCCAACGGACACGTTGTCAATCCAGTGGAAATCAAACGTGGTCTTGTGGAGATTGGTCAAGCCGAGCAGGGCACGGGGAATAACGATCTGCAGGTCGCTGCCCTGAGCACGGTATTTGACGGGCCAAGTTTTGCCGTCGCTGAGGCGCTTAAGCGTCGTGGTGTTGGCGTTGAGGACGCGGCTGTTGACGACAAAGTCGTAGCCATGCCAGCCTGTCTTTGGATTGTGGTCGGCATTAATAGCAAGCTGCATCCAGTGCGGGTCGGTGTATTTGGTAAGCGGGGCGTTTGTGTGGACGTAGAACGCAATGCTTTTGGCGTCGCAGGCGACTTTGGCTGACGTCATGTCGTTGCGGCCCGTCGCGTTGGTGTAGTGCCTGCTGCCATAGCCCATCCAATCGCGATGGGTGGTGTCGCCTATCGCGTCTAGGTAGAGGGGCGTGACGCTTTGCCATTTGGCGAACGAACTGTTGACGCTGATGGTCTGGAAGCCGTGCGTGGTGGGCGCGGCACGCGCGCCTTTGTAGCGGCGGATATTGTCTACCAATTGCATGTAGTAGTTGTCGCCGTAGCCGCCCTTCATGGGCATGATGTCGCGGGAGAACTCTTCGTTAAAGTTGTCCACATAGTAGTACTGGCCGGTCTTGGTGACATGGCCGAGCATGGATACGCCGGGGTTGTACTGCCGGCCTGCCGTCCATTCATTCCAGCCGGTGACAAACACAAACTGCGGGTCAATCTGCAGCGCACTCTGCCACTGCTGGGCAAAGAAAAGGCCGCGTTCCCTGTCGGCTGCCAGGTCATATTGGTCCAAAGGCGGCTCATGCCCCTTGATGCCGCGCGGCTGGTCGCTGCCCGTGAAGCTGCGCCCGACGTTGCCATTGGCCCAGCCCCCGGCCATCACAGACACTTCTTCGGGGACTTTGGGATCGTCATGCCAGCCAAACAGCAAGGGATTGCCGCTGTCGGCCCATTGCCATTCATCTTTGCCGTTGCCATTCGGCCCTTTGGTATTGGCCCACGAGTAGCGCCAATTGAAGAAAGCCGCCACTTCGGGGCGGGGCGGCGTTGTGACGGGGCCGGAACCCTTGGGATCGCCAAACAGGAGCGGCTTGCCCTGCCACCGAAACCACAGGTCTTTATACAGCCCTTTGGCGTAAAGCGCATCGTAAAGCTGGTTCGCGACAACACCGTCTGAGCTGTATGTGATAAACATAAACTGGGGGGTTGCGCTGCCCTCTTTGCGCATCTGCTCCGCCGTGTCCAGGACAGCATGATAAGCATTGGAGTATTGGGGGCCTTGGTCACGTCAAATATCAGCACGTCCACCCCGGCTTCGGCGAGCATGGACAGGTTATGGCGAATGACCCATGGATCGTCGGCCAGGAAGTAGCCGACCGCAGGCTGACCCCACCAGGTAGTAGAGACATCTTTCCATGCTTCCGGCTTAGTGAGCGTGTCGCCGCCCACGCGCCTGATAATCTCCGTGTTGTCGTTGAGGACATGCGGGTCGTCGCCATAATTCACATAGGGCAGGGTTTTGGGGTCTTGTTTGTAATAGGCTTGACTGCCCTGCGTGAGAAAGTAAAAGATGCCGACAAAACGATTGGCACGTGGGGCGTGGGGGGCATTGGGCAGCGTGCGGCCCAGGGCATCCATTCCCACCCAGGTGTCCGGGGCGACATTGCGCAGCGCAGGCGATTGCGGCGCACTAAGCTGCGCGCGGGCAGTGCCGGGCAGCAAGGCAGTGAGCAAGCCCAGCAGCGCGAGTGATGTTTGTGTGTACGTGTTATTCTTCATAGCAGAACCGGAAGCGGCCTGTCGGAGCGCAGTCGCCCGTGTTGATCCATTCTAAAGGGTCGCTAGGGATGGGAATGTTATCCATCCACTTGAACTCGATACGTACCTTGCCATCTGGAAAGTTCAATGCGGCGCGGGGCACGGCCAGGTGCATCTCCTGCCCCTGCAGGGCATAGCGGACATCAGCCACGGGCTGCCAGCTCCCATTGTCTCCAGATCGTTCCAACAGGCAGGTGCCTTCGCTCGTGCGCGTGCGGTTGACGATAAAATCAAAGCCTTCCCACTGCACCTTGGCATCGCTCTGGACAGACAGCAAGAGTGTCATCCACGCTTCCCCCTCCGGCGGGGTGATTGGGGCGTGGGTGCGGGCGTAAAAGTAAACAAACTCGCGGTCGCGGGCGACTTTCAGCACGTCAAACGCGTTGCGGGCCGTGTCGCTTGCGAAGTACAGCCCGTCCCAGCCGGGAAAGTCGCGGGCAGCGGGCAGGGCCGCGTCTCCGAAGTACGTGGGGGACACATCGCGCCACAGGGCAAAGTCTTCGCCCATATCAATCGTCTTGGGCGCGCCTGGCTTCGGCACAGGCCGCACGCCTTTGAAGCGCCGGATATTGTCCACTAGCTGATAGTAGTACGCATCGCCATAGCCGCCGCGCATGGGTTCAATATCCCGGCTGTATTCCTCGTTGTACTGATCCACAAAGTATGAGTCCCCTACGGCAAGCGGCTTGCCCAGCATCTCCTGCGGCGGGTCGGGGTTGTCTTCTTTGAGGAAGCGCTGCGCCATTCATTCCAGCCGGTCACCAGGACAAACTCCGGGTCTATTTCCAGCGCCCGCCCCCACTGCTCGGCAAAGCAGAGGCCTGCCGATGTGTCTGTCTCGCCCATCGGTGGCTGCGCACCCTCGTGAAACGAGCGCCCGATATTGGAAATCGGGTGCTGCGCCACATTGACGCTGACGTGTTCGGGGTGCGCAGGGTCATCATGCCAGCCGGGCTTCTGCGGGTAATTGTCCAGCCACGGCCACTTGTCGCGCCCGTCCTCAAACCAGCTGTTTGGCTCTGTCCAGGCCCATGAGTGACGCCAGGTAAAGAAGTCCAGCACCCGCGCCTCTTCTATTCCCTCCTGCGATGCCAGGATGAGCGGCTTGCCCTGCCACTCAAACCACAGGTCGCGGTGCAGGCCGGGGGCGTAGAAATTGTCATACAGATGCTGTGCCACCCGCGCGCTGCCCGAGTTGAGCAGAAAGGCGATCTGCGGGGTGGCCTGTCCCTGCGCCCGCATCTGGTCGTAGACCCGGCACAGGGTCAGCAATGTCTCGTCATACGTGAAGCCATTGGTCACGTCCAGAATAATCATGTCCACGCCGGCATCCGTGAGCATCTGCGCGTGGATTTGAATGACACATGGGTCGCCGCTTCGGTAGTAGCCCAGGTGCGGCTTTCCCCACCAGTGGAACATGCCCGGAGGCCCGTACTGCGGGTTGTCCGGGTTTTCTTTGAGGAGCTGCGTGATGTCATGCACTTCCAGGTCGTGGTATCCCAGCCATAAAAAGTAGAACATGCCTACGGTTTTGCCCGGTCGGGGCGGCCCGCACTCGCGGCTGTCCGGCAGCGCCCGGCCCAGGCCGTCGGTGGCGGCCCAGGTGTCGCTTTGCTTGTCCCGCAGAGGAGTGTTTGGTTTAGAATATGCCATCGCTTGTCTCCAAAAGAGTCTTGCCTTTGTGCGCAAATCTTATTATAGTGGCCCCAGGAACATTCGTCAACCCACTGTGCTCTTGACGAAACACAGCGGCTGTACTATAATAGTGGAAATACACCCTCGCGCGTTTCTGTCCCCGGCAACTCCCATGAACAAACATTTTGGCTTTCTCGGCCTGGCTTCGCTCCTGCTTTGCACCCCCACCCATGCGCAAAAGTCCGCCGCTTCTCCCCCTGCCCTGCGCGATCTTTACAGCGATACGTGGGTCGGCGCTGATGCCCTGGGCCGTTCGGTGCCGACACTGGCGCAGGCGCGTCCGGCCCGCAGCAATCGCGCGGTGGGCATTTTTTACTTTGTCTGGCACGGCTTCCACGGAACGCCCGGCCCCTACGACAATTCCAAAAGCATCGCGGCCAATCCTGCCAACCCGGCCTACGGCGACGTGGGGGCATTCCACTGGTGGGGCGAACCGGCAATCGGCTATTTCCGCTCGGATGACCCCTGGGTGCAGCGCAAAAATATCGCCATGCTTCAGGAAGCGGGCGTGGACGTGCTGTTTTTTGATGTCACCAATGCCTTCACCTACCCCAAAGAGCTGCAGGTCGTGTGCGACACGATGGAGCAGATGCGCCGCGAGGGCAACCCAACGCCGCAGATCGCCTTTATCACGCACGCCGGGCCGGGCAAGACCGTGACTGCGCTGTACAACGACTTTTATTCCAAAAATCGCTATCCCGACCTGTGGTACCGCTGGGAAGGCAAACCACTGATCCTGGGCAGCAAAAACGGCAAGATGGACGACGGGACGGCGATGGACCCCAAAGTTGTGGACTTTTTCACCTGGCGCTATTCGTGGGCCTGGGACGCGGGCAAGGACAAGTGGCAGTGGATGGACAAGTACCCGCAGAAGCCCGGCTGGCACACCGACCCCAGCGTTCCTGAGGAAGTCGCGGTTGTTGTCGCCGGACACCCTATCGACAATTTGGGGCGCTCGTACCACAGTGCCGAGCAGTGGGGCGCCGGGACGGAGCCGCCCGTAGACAAATATCTGCAGGCTGCCGATACTGACAAGGGCCTGCAATTCAGTCAGCAGTGGCGACAGGCGCTCAAAATTGACCCGCAATTCGTGCTGGTGACCGGCTGGAATGAGTGGGTGGCGCAGCGCTTTGTTTCGGGGGCGGGCGGCGGCCCCGGCTTTTTGGGACACGTAGCGAAGCCGGGAGAAACCTTTTTTGTGGACAACTACAATGAAGAGTTTTCCCGCGATGTTCAGCCCATGAAAGGCGGCTACGCCGACAACTACTACATGCAGATGGTGGATGGCATCCGGCAGTACAAAGGCGTGCGGCCTCTGCCCCTCGCGCACGGCTTCAAGACGATTGCGCTGCGCGGCCCAATGGCGGCCTGGAAGACAATCAGCCCCGAATACCGCGATGCGATTGGCGATACGAATCACCGTGATCATGCTGGCTGGGGGTCGCTGCACTACACCAACGCGACGGGCCGCAACGACATGACCAGCGCCAAAGTCGCCTGCGACGCCAAAAGCATTGCGTTCTCTGTCCACGCCAATGCCCCGCTTACCAAATACACCGACCCGCACTGGATGCAGCTCGCCATTGATGCCGACCACAACCCTAGCACTGGCTGGCATGGCTACGACTTTGTCGTCAACAGCCGCGTGCTCACTGCCAATACCACTACGCTCAAGCGCCTCAGTGACGGCAAGACATGGCCTGTTCCCTACCGCGCCGCAGGGCAGGACTTGGTGGTGATTGTTCCCCGTGCCCTGCTCGGACTGACCAATCTCCACAAGACCACGTTTGATTTCCACTGGATTGACAACGTTCCCGTCGGCACAGGCGACATTGCCGACTGGTGGTACAACGGAGACAGCGCCCCCGACGGACGCTTCAATTACCGCTACACAGAGATGCGCTGAAAGATTGAGAAGAGGCCTTTGAGCGGTTTATAAAGGCGCCGCATCAGCGTCTTAACGGCTTTGTCAGCGCATACCAACGACGGAACAAATCGTTCCGTCGTTGGTATGCGCTTGCCACGCCGGAGCAACGCCAAAGAGACCGGCTTGCGACAGGCAGACGACAGGCAAAATCAGCCTCAAAAACAACAATGACAACAAATGCATCTTTGTATGAAAACGTGTTATAATAAACGTACCGGGCCACAGCGACAAAGGTCTCGCCCGGCGGCAGGCGGAACGCGCTTTTGGGAACTGGCGCAAACCGCAGCATCAGTTCGCGTTGTGACAGGTTCACTTTCTCATAGTTCACCGTTATGATCGCCTGAAGCAGCGGCAGCCTTAAATCAGTTTTCATTTTTTGAAAGGACGCGGCCGTGAGCCGCATACACAGTCTTATGAAACGCAATACTTTACGCGGGCTGCGGCGCCGCAGCCTGGGCCTCGCCGGCGCGCTGGGGTTGTCCCTGCTGGCCGCCGGGACAAGCTTCGGGCAGCCGGCAAAGCCGCCCCTTTCCAGTGTCGGACACCTGACGCAGCCGCTGGCGCCGCCGATGTTTGATGTGGCCGGCGACACCTGGGCGGGCACCTATGTTGACACGCGCGGCCAAGTGCAGCCGCTGCCGGACAATGCCGCCGTGGGCGGACCGCGCATGAATCGCACCGTCGGCATTTTCTATTTTCTGTCCAACAACACGCCCAATTTTCCGCTGTACGACATTTCTCAGCTTCTCGCGGCCAATCCGGCCAACCCTGCTTATGGCCCGGTGAATCTGCCGCATTGGTGGGGGCAGCCCGTGCTGGGACACTATGCATCCGCTGATCCCGCGGTGCTGCGCAAGCATATGCAGATGCTGTCGGACGCGGGCGTGGATGTGCTGATCTTTGATGCCACCAACGGCCTGACCTACCCGGATGTTTATATCCCCTTGTTTAACGTGATGCGCACCATGCGCGGAGAAGGGCTGAAAACGCCGCAGATCGCGTTTATCACGGGCAATAACTCCTGGAATACCGTGTACAACGACGTTTATGCCAAGAACTTATTTCCCGAACTCTGGTACCGGGTCAACGACGACCCAAACTCGTCTTCGCCGGGCAAGCCTTTGCTGCTGGTGCATCCTAATGACGGCGGCAGAGACCCAAGCACAGTGCTGAGCGCCGCCGAGCAGGCATTCTTCACGTCTCGCTACTCATGGGCATGGGACCCCGGCCAGGGTCGCTGGGATTGGACCGAGTTCAGCAATCAGCAGGACCCCGCCAACGGCCAGCGAGGATCGTACGACGCCAACGGGAAATTGGAAGAGGTCAGTGTCAGCGTCGCGTCCCACCCCACCAACAGCATCGGACACAGCTATCGTGGAAATGTGCTGGGAGCAAACCGAGGCAGCGAGCCGGCGGTGGATCAATATCACCTGACGAACACGCGCGGATTGGGCCTGTATTTCGACCAGCAATGGCAGCGGGCATTGCAGCTTGATCCTAAGTTTGTGTTCGTGACAGGCTGGAATGAGTGGACGGCGCAGCGCTTTGTGGTCGCGCCAAGCTCGCCTGGCGGCGTGGACAGCACCCATGATTTTGCGGGCGGCACCATCGGCCCCGGCGACACGTATTTCGTAGACGAGTTTAATGCAGAGTTCAACCGCGATATTGAGCCGTCCACCGATGCGTTAGACGGCGACAATTACTACTACAAGCTGGTCAACTACATTCGCCGGTACAAAGGCGTGCGCGCTGTGCCGCCTGTCACCCCGGCGACCATTCCCATGAACGGCGACTTCCGCCCGTGGGCCGCTATTCAGCCCGAGTACCGGGACACAGTCGGCGACCCGATGCACCGCAGCTACCCGATGTGGGGCCGCAGCTATGCGTACAACCAGACCGGGCGCAACGATATTGTCAGCGCCAAAGTCACCTACGATGCCTCCACAGTCTACTTCTCCGTTCACACGAAGGAGCCGATCACGCCGCCGTCCAGGGACGTGCGAAGCTGGATGATGCTCTTTATCGACGCCGACCACAACCCGAACACGGGCTGGCTGGGCTACGATTTTGTGGTCAACCGCACGGGGATCGGCGCAAAAACAACGATTGAGCGCAACCTGGGCGGCTACCGCTGGGGAAATCCAACGCCTATCACGTACCAAAGGTTCGGGCGTGACCTGGAACTCGCCATTCCTCGCTCGGTGCTGGGCGTCAGCAGCCTACCCGCGATCCTTGACTTCAAGTGGGCGGACAATATCGCGCAGGATGGCACAGCGACCGACTTCACCGTGAACGGCGACGTGGCTCCCAACGACCGCTTCAACTACCGCGCTAAGCTGGGTCAGTAACGCGCGGCAGAGACAAAGCAAAGGCCGGAGGTGTTACACCCCCGGCCTTTGTGCCGTCACGTCCGAAGCGGCCTGTCTTCCCCGCAGCGTCAGCGCGCTTTGCTGTGAGGAACGCTCTTTTTGATTGAGAGAGAAGCGGGGGCGGCGGGCAGCATGACAGTTTGCGGCGTCCAGGTCGGCTGGGTAGGCAGAAACACGCCGCCTTTATAGTTAAGGGGGTCGTAGCCGGGCTGCTCCCAGCCATGGTATCCGGCGGCCTGGGGCGGCTGCGGATGCTGCCCGAAGTGCGCGCTGATCCACCAGCGCCCATCGGGGCCGACAAACGGCTGGCCGTGCCCCACCTCGCCGTAGGGAACATCGGGCGCCTGCGTGAACGTTTTATGGAAGTGATCGCACGCGGCTTTGTTTTGCGCGCCGTAGATCGGGTTCAGAGCGTACTTCGTCCAGGGGCCACGAATGTTTGTGGCGGTCGCATAGCCCACTTCATAGCCACGCCCCCACGACGAATAAAAACAATAATAGGTGCGCCCGATCTTAATGACTTCAGGACCTTCGCGCCCGATGCCCGGCCCCGTATCCCAGTCTGTCGGCGCGCCATTGCCAATGACGGGCCAGGAAAGGCCGGTCACCCTGGCATGCTCCAAATCAATCGGCATGGCGACACACCCGGCGATAAATAAATAATCCCGACCATCGTCGTCAGTGAAAAGGTCGGCATCGTTGCCGTTGGTCAGGGGCTTATCGGGGGTCAGAATGGTGTAAGGGCCGGTGACGCGGTCGGCGACTGCCAGCAGCACCCCCTGCGGGGCATGGCCCTGCGGTGGCTGATCCTGGTTGTAGCACGAGACGGTGCAGTAGAACTTGCGCCCGCCCGGTGTTTGCTTGACATGAATCTCCGGCGCCCAGAAGCGGTCTTGATACCACGTGCCCGCCACGCGCGGGATGATCGTTCCCTCAAACTTCCAGGCCTTCAGGTCGGGCGACGAATACAGCGGGACGCCGAGGGGGCTGCCCATCTTGGCGTAGTTCAACTCAAAGAACGGCTTGCCGGTGCCGGTCATATAATACACCCCGTCCACCTGAAAGACATACGGGTCGCGCAGGCCGTTGACCACGCCTACCGGCTCCGGGTTTTGGTAGGTGAACGTGCGCGGGGGAGAGGCTTTCATGGGCAGTGGTTTTCGGGCAGGCGAGGCAGCCAGGCCCGCGCCGCACGCCAGCACTGCAAAGACCGAGGCCGTGCTGCAAAAGAAAGTAGTTTTCATCATAAGCCTACTTTAACAGTCCTGCTTCGGTTTGTCAAGGACGAACGCCCCAGACACTCCCCGCAAGCGCAAACATCCCTCCCAAATCATTGCAGGAAATAGACGCGCTCAGGGCGAAACAAAACCACACTTTACGCACATCACTCAAGGACAAGTTATGGACGAATTAACCACGCAATTTGAGAACCCCGGCATGGCCTGGCGGGGCAAGCCCTTCTGGAGCTGGAATGGGGAACTGCGAGAAGACGAGCTGCTCCGGCAGATACAAGTCATGCAGGACATGGGCCTCGGCGGCTTTTTCATGCATTCACGCACAGGCCTTGTCACCGAGTACCTGGGGGAAGAATGGTTCCGCCTGACCAATCGGTGCGCCGAAGAAGCGGAGCGGCTGGGCATGGAAGCCTGGCTCTACGACGAAGACCGCTGGCCGAGCGGCACGGCGGGCGGCATGGTCACGGCAAACCCCGAGTTTGCGGCCCAATATCTCTGCCTGCGTACCTGCGCGGGCGGCGAGTTTGCGTGGCAGGATGACTTAGTTGCCGCCTTTGCTTGCGACCTTCAGGAGCTTGCCTTCACCGAGTGCGTGCGGATTACCCAAGACACGCCCACGAGCAGCTATGCGGACAAGACAATCTTGATGTTCCGCAAAGAAGCGGCGGCGGCATCCAGCTTCTACAACGGCAACACGTATGTGGATACGATGAACCCTGCCGCGACGGAGCATTATATCACGCTGACCCACGACAAATACAAAGAGCACTGCGGGGAGCATCTGGGAAAGTCCATCCGGGGCATCTTTACAGATGAGCCACACCGGGGCGCGGCCTGGACGGGTTTCAGCCTGCCCAACGAAGACCGGTTCTGGATGGCCCCGTGGACAGACGACCTGCCCCGGTGGTTCCAGGCACAGTTCGGCACGGATATTATCGCGCAATTGCCCGACTTGCT
>JAABUW010006260.1_pt1 | contig 15026 bp, 17 predicted proteins | sample 5560081 | NCBI WGS metagenome assembly JAABUW01 (sample SAMN10711882, study PRJNA513363) | rock metagenome | isolation source: Antarctica rocks | place: Antarctica: Victoria Land, Knobhead sud
GCGCCGGCGGCTAGTATGAATGGTATTTGAAAGGAACAGAACGGTGGGAACGCGACAGATTGACTTACCGATTTTTGAGAACGCTGATGCAGACTTGAGAAAGGAAAAGTGAGATATTAAGGGGATGGTTTTTTGGGAATATCACTTCACCTCCCTCAATATCTCTTTCCAGATCATAGCCATCCACAACGAAACAGCCTAAGACAAAATTCCGGCCAGCAAACGAGACTCACCTGTACGTGATGCTCGCGATGAACACTCGATCTTCATCACAGAAGATTTAAGCATCTGAGATTAAAACTTCAGAAGATCTTGTTAGTGAAGTCGATGTTTCAGTGAATTAATTAAAGATTACATGATCTTGTATAAATCTATAAACATTGTTTCTTGACAGTCAATTTCTTTATATAAAAAAAGAGCATCAATATGATAGTTCTTTCAAAAAGATCTTCCAAGACATATATTGTATCGTTCGATCTGCTTAATACTTTAGTTTGTTAAAAAATTAGATATAAAACTTTCACGCCTCGAGACAGTACGTTGAAACAGTATTAAAGACAAAGAAGAAAGTCGAGTTTCATACACGTACGATCTACGGGTGTAGTCTTTGCCAATCGATAAAACCACCAAACCGTACTGAATTCCAAACCCTCTCTCTGCTGCTAACAACTACCCTCCACCCAAGGAAGATACCCCAAAAGCCCCAAGAACCCCAATATCACCTCAGACAATTTAGGCACCATCCAACGATCGATCAATCAACATGCATATACCTTCATACTCTCTTCTTAAGCGGGCAGGGAATGTCTTATCTGATCTATTGCCATTTGTGCGAGCGAGCATAGTGTTTGGTGCCTGAGGAACGAGGCGTTCTTCAGGCGGGCTTCAGTGCAGGAAGTGGGACGACGACAGCGATGGAGATGATTATTTCTGCGCTTGGACTTTGGGATCCAGTCGTGATATCCGGGATCTTGGAGACACAGGTTGGGAAAGGGGTCCGGGGTACCTTTCCCAGACAACTAGCTCTCAAACACAACTACCAGATCTTACAACATCACATCACCCAGTTCTCCCCCTCCTCCTCCTCCTCCTCCTCCTCACCCTCATCCCCCACCCCACCCCCTCCCACAACCCCCCTAACCCCTAACCCCTAACCCCTAACCCCACACCACCCAGTACAATACCCTTCTCACCCTCCAACACCACCCCCATCAGCCCCTGCCAAAAAACCACACCCCCCAAAAGAGTCCTAACCCCCCATCAAAAAAATCCCAGCAACCACAACAAAACGCAAATATCCCACCATCTAACCCCTAGAGCAACCCCCACCCCCCGGCCCAGCGCTCCTGAAAGTAAACAAGTTTAGAAATCTAAACAAACACCCCGATAGCAGCGGAGACAAGAGAAAGACGCGTAGCAAGACGCGTAGCAAGAGAGAGAGAGAAAGCACTTCCCTTCATGTGAACGTAGAATCCATGCTTTTTTTTCTTCTTTTTTTTTGGATGAAGAGGCGCTGCGGGGAATCTTGTCGGTTGCGGACAGTAATGAGAGTGTGAATGGTTGGGGTGATGTGATTGGATTTTGATTGTGGGGATTTGGTATGTGCGGGAGGTTGGGTGGACGAGATGTGGAGGACCGCTGTTTGAGGGTTGGGTTTATAGTTGGTGCAGAAAGGATCGCAAAACAGCAGGCTTCATCGGCTTGGTTGTGAGGATAGCGGGTTAGGAGGAAGGGAACTGGGGGGAGAAGGACGGAGAGGGAGTATCAGAGGGAGAGGCCCATTAGATAAACTGATCTCTAAACGCAGCGCGCAATGAAAGTACAAGGGATTGTTGATGTAGCATGGGAAGGAACATCATTGATCTATCCTCTATCGTTCTATTCACAAACTCTTAACGCATCCATTGGATCAGCGCAAGATGACCTTCTTCAAAGATACCCGAATGTGCACACCAGTGGCCCCCGTACGTAACAGCATCAAAGCACTCGACAGCATGCAAGCATAATAAACCCATAATGAGATCCCCTCGCCTTCATCGGTATCTTTTCGTCGTCCACGCGTATGCCAGAGCCCAGAAACTCCATCAAGAAAGAAAAGATGATCAAGGGCAATAAATTATTCGAAAGGAAAAGGTCTAGTCATCCTCGTCGGAGAAGACATCCTCACCACGCTTGCGGCGCGCCATGCGGTCCTTCTTCTTCTGTAGCAAGAGTTAGCGTATGCTCACAAACACCACGCGAAGACAAATTGCGTACCTTTCGGAGTTCAGCCGAAGTCAGCTTCTTGGCCTTCTTTCCTCCCTCAATCTTATTTCCCATAGCATCGAATCTCTCTTCTTCATCATCACCCTCCTTCAGCCTCGGTCCCGCACCCTGTCCCTGGACCCAGTTGTGTCCGCTCGGCGTCATTTTGCCGTCCAAAACAGCCCACACTTCCTCAGTCAGGTTCTGGGTGAACTCAGCAGAGTGAGTAATGATGATCACACCACCTCCAAAGGCCTTGAGGGCCTTGGACAAAGCACCAAGGGAGTCGCGGTCAAGGTAGTTGGTAGGCTCGTCCAGGACAATTAGATGAGGACGTTGCCACGAGCAGGCGGCGAGGACTACTTTCACACGTTGACCACCCGAGAGGCCACGCATGTGGGAATGGGTGACGAGTTCGGCGTCAAGACCAAAGTGGGCGCAGTGCTGCTCGATCTCCTTTCGGACTAGAGGACGGAACTGACCGCTGGCCAGAGCTTCCTTTTGGTCAACCTCGGCCACCATCTTAGAGTGCGAAGACAAGATTTCGGTACGGGGGATCCAGGCATTGTCCGCAGTCATCATGGGAGTCCATCTCTCGCCCTTGATGCCTACGTTCTCACCGAGCACGAACGAACATTCGTACTCGTAAGAGTTCTTGAACTTTCTTCGGGAGTGGATACCAATAACTCGTCGTTGTGTGCCGTCAATCTTGTAAATCTTGTTCATCGCGTTCTCGTCCTCGTTAGTAACAATCTTGTTGGCACGGTCCATGGTTTCACGATCCTCGCCAGTCTGGAACCGCCATTGTATGTATTCGGAAGGAGTTAGTTGCAAGTGGTGGTCGATGTGAGCGAATGCATGCTGTTTGATGTAGGCGATTCGAATATTCTCGTGGGTGTAGACACTACCGGTAGTTGGGATGAGCTCGCCGGTGAGGACATTGATCAAGGTGGATTTGCCAGCGCCATTGGGACCGATAACAGCAATACGCGAACCCAATGAGCACTGGAAAGTGATGTCCGAAATCTGGGGCTTAGATGTACCGGGATATTGGAAGCCCATGTTGCTAACGCGAACGATAGCCTTGGCCTTGGTCTTGACACCCTCGAGGAAACCTGGCTCAGGGAACTGAAATTCCATTTCAGAAGCACCAAGCTCGTAGTATGATTTGGCAGATGGGACCTTGTCAACAAATGCCCTCAAATTGCCACGGTAACGTCTGAGTTTGTAGCGTTCATAGTGAATGACGTGCTGGATCACATTATTGAGGAATTTGCTGTCGTGAGAGACGATAATCGATGTACAGGGTGATTCCATAAGGTACTTCTCGAGCCATTGGACATTCTTGACGTCCAAGTGATTCGTTGGTTCGTCCAGCAGCAGGATGTCGGGGTCTTCGAAAACGGCACGAGCAAGCGCGAGCTTCATCTTCCAACCCCCAGAGAGTGCGGTGATCGGTCCCTCCATTTGGTCCTGCATGAAACCAAACTCGACTAGTCGGGCCTCAATGGCCTTCTTTTCTATGTTGATTCCGACGTCATTAAGCTTCTTCTCAGTCCACCCGATAACAGTTTGTTCAGTATCAGCGGAATCGAGGTCGTGCTCAACGAACACAGTCTTAACCTCACTCTTTTTCGGAAAGCCCTCGACTTGTTCGTTGTTGATGGCTCGCATCAGGGTGGATTTACCAGAGCCATTGGGACCCAGTAGACCGTAACGTTGACCCCGCTTCAGGCGGAGATGTGTCTGGTTCAGCAAAATCTTCGCACCATATGCCAAGTTGAATGTGCAATTGCACAGATCCTCGCCCTCCTCATCATCCTCTTCTTCATCTGCTTCGTCGGCGGCACCCGGAGATGCGCGCTTTCTTAAAGCCTCAGCCATCGATTTTGAGTCGGAGTCGCCAACAATAGCTGCAATATATGGAAGCGTATTCTCAGTCCAGCTGAACGAGTCGTTATCTTTCTCATCGATGAGCTGCCCAGCAATGGCCGAGATGTACTCAACAACGGGGGCGAATTTCGAGACCGCAGCCTTGTGCTTTGGTTCCAGGATCTGGTTCATTATAACAGCAACAGTCTTGATGTCGCCAGCGTGGGAAACTTCGGGAATCTTGCCATCCTTAACAGCACCAACACGGACCAGAGTATCTAAACCTTGTTTGGTCTTCTCACGAGCCTCTGGGTCCGCCAAGTTGTCATAATTCTTTTGCATAGCAGGCATGAGTTTAGGCAGGAAAGCAGCGACAATTTGAGGGTCTTCCACGAGTTTGCACATATTGTCGACGATGACGGCGGCTTTTCGCTTGACGGCAGTTTCGCGCTCTCCTAAACCACGCTCGAGAAGTGGGACCATGATGGCCAAGGTCGGCTCGTGGACATCTGTGACGAAAGTGGTGGCACCAAGCAAGTGGACTGTCTCAGTGACATGCTCGGGCTTTGCGATACACTTGATGAGCTCGGGGATAAACCGATCGATATCCTTGTTGACAATCAAGTTGCACACCTTCTCCATAGTGCCGTATGCCGCCTTTTTAACCTCGGGCTTCGTGTCCCACATCGACTCAGAGACGACTGGAACTAGGTCTGGAACACGGAATGAAAGTTGAGCCGGGGCAGTTTCTACGAGTGCTTCAATGCACTGCAGGCAAGTCATTTTTTCCTGCCATTTCTGAGCATTCCGTAGCGAGTGGATGATAGGAGGGAGAATAGCCTTTACGGCATTTGCATTGATAGCTTTGGCGATCGCAAGGGCAGCTGATTGTGCCTCGGTCTTGACCGCACTAATCTTATCTCCGACAGCAGCAAGGACCGAAGGTAGGAGGACGACGAGATATGGTTCAACCGCGGGCGAGACCGATGAGTGCGAGGCAATAGCCTTTATTGCGCTAAGAGCATGTTCCCGTGAGGCTGCGTCTTTCTTATTTGCAAGTTGTTTTTTGAGGACTTCCACAGCTCTGTGCGTTTTGTCAGTAAATGTCCAGACGACCTCAGAGCACGCCCTGTCGCATGACAGGGAGACTGAGATTTAAGACTTACTTTGTAGGTGCATCATGTTCTTCAATCTCACCGTTGATGAAAGTAGCGATGTTGCCCGCAGCAGCGCTTGTCTCATCAGCTGTCTTTGAGATGGTTAGTTTGGTCAAGAGCTCATCGAGCACCTTGACGGATTTTTGGTTCTCGGATTTTGTATTTGCCGCGGTCGAGGGTGCGGACTCCATGATGTCGGCAGATGGCATAATGTTGATAGGGTGGATGGAAGGATTAATGGCGATTCTTTTGTTGGGGGAACGAAGGGAGTAATAACTGTCTATCGAGCTGTAAATCTGGGAGGTATCACAGAATGTGAAAGCCCACGCGGGGTGTTTCGCGCTCTATGTGGATCTCAATCTATTGCAGTCAGACCGAAGCAGGAGTGAGCCTATCGAAGACACAGCAGGTATCTATGGATAGAAAGGAAGAGGTGGTATTGGAAATGGAGAGCCAGGTGTTGGGCGGCAGAAGAGTATCTTTAAGAATTTCTGTGGAAAATTTTCAAACGACGCTAACTTAGTGCCCTCCTAGGGAATCAGCCTTTTCCCGGCCTGGCTCTGTGAATGTACACAACTACACATCACCGTGGATAGAATAATTCCTTCACCGCCAAATGCTCAGCCTTGTATCTCTTACTCTTTCTCATACTTTCTAGTTATACTCTCTCTCAACATCTCGCATGACTAGCAAAGTAATATCTCCTTCCCACGCGCCCTCATCCATTCACTTCAGCTGCAGACTGATGACTTCATCAACCCCCAGTCACCACCATACGAGGGCTCAGCCCTGAAGTTCGGCCCAATCCGCCAATCTTAGATTAACGCCCAAGTCCATGCTATTTTTATATGAAAGGGCGTCTGCTATGGAGTATGCAGCGACCCGCAAAATGTCTTGAGGATTGATGTACAGAGTAACCATTTCATAAGCCTGGTATGCCTGAGCCTACCTAGGCAATTTATGAATTCCTTAGCTATGCGTGGTATCTAAGAGGGACTCTTTGTGAGAACTGGTGCTCCGAATTGTTCCAGCATATCTCCTTCATGTAGCCTGTAAAGTTCCAAAAAGATGGTGTAGTGCCAACGCCACACAGGTAGAATGCCAATGTGGCAGATCTCCTCCTAAACCTGCGGCAAAATTGCAAATGGTCGCTTCAATTATATCGTCCTTACACCTGCGTTCAACCTCGCCTTGATCCTTCGTCTGTATGAGTCCCGGAATCGGATCCTGCCAAAAGTCCCATATCCTACTGTAGCAACGAATAGAAACGCCCATGCACTGGTAATAATGAGACCAGTAGGAAAGACACCGAGTGTGGTACCTGGTAGCACGAATGGTATAGCCCCAGGCGGTCCGGTCGAAGTTGAAGCTGCCAAGGCCGTGGCAGCTCTTGTCTGATCCGCAAACACGCCGTTGACGAAGGATGCGTCGTCCGAGGAAAGCTGTGAAGTTATTGGAGTATTGTTCTGGGCTGTACCTGTGAGAGCGATATTGGGGACCAGGAGTGAACGAGCGGTAGTACTATGGTTCAGTCATTAGCTGAAAGCGGAAATAGAGGAGTAAGGAGGGACCTGTTGCCTACTCGTTCTTTATTCCTGCCATCTGATCATCGTGTATCTTTCCCACGAAAGTTAGATCCTCAAGCATATGCGGTGCCACTGTTGTGTCTCGCTTAATAGACGGCCAAGAGAGCACCTGCCCGTTCCTCTTCACCTTGCTCATACTCCCAGCTGCGACGGAGGCTCCAGCATACGAAAGCCCCACGTTTACAGCTTGCGTCTTCAGCGTAGCCCAGTCTCCAGCAGCAGCACAGATTCGATACAGACGTAGATCTACCTGAAAGGCGCCCGTAATATTGTCAAAGGTCCGAACGTTATAGCAGGCGGCGAGTCCAGCAGAATTAGAGGCAGAGCCGTTCAAAGCAATAAGGGTTTGCATGCAAGCCATGTTGGTCTGGTTATTCCAAGCAGCGTTAGGGTCCACGGAGGCGACGGACTTGGACAGATGCACGAAGTTATTTACCGGCACCTCAGATGGAGAGGCTACCGCCAATGGGGAGAAAGTTGCCAGCGGGGATATAATTGGAGAGTCGGTAGCTGGTAACGACGTAGACGAGGAGGCTGCGTATGATGAAGATGCCATGGAAGGGTCAACAGCCGAGGCTGGGGGCCCATCGAATGCTTGAGCTTCCACATTTGGGTCGACATTGCGCTGATGGTATTGCTGGTGATTCAGCATATCGTGTGGGTTCATGCGTATTCTCGCATCGACGTAGGCGTTGTGGTGGAGGGCATTATCCGTGATATCAATGACGTCCGGAGGGACAATTCGGCCAACGCCGCCGAAGACTGGGTGAACCTGACAGGTAGAGAAGAAGAGTAGTATGACAGTAAGTAAACGGTGCATGGCTTGAAGATTTTGACGAGCGCAGATCAGAGCGACAGAGAACGCAGGAGAGCAGCAGTAAACACTATGTTTGAATTCAAGAGACAGAAGAATCTCTAAGTTGTTATGAGTGATGGTTATGTCCGTCCAGCGGTGAAAATGTTAAAGAATTTACGAAGTGGAAGTGCCTGCCGTAAGAAGAAAGAGTGACCTGACTTGGAATTACCCGGCCTTGGGAATTTACAGAAGGTCCGGCCTCGGAAGCTGTTCAAAAGAAACGCACCACAACCAAGACAAAGATTAAGAGGAATAAGGCAAAGAGATCATTGTAGGCGGAGAACATGATTGAGAAAGTATTACTAGCTCAGCAAAGGAACTTCAACCACCCCGCCACATCTTTGCGGTGTCAGCCCAGGCTCCCTTACCCAGTAGCCTTGCTCCTTTGATGGATCAAGCACTTCCTGAGACAGCTGTGGTCGTACAGACCAAGCATGAGCACACTCGAGACGAAGCATAAGGCTCCTAGGATTCAAAGGATGTTGGGGGCGCTTAAGAGCTTCGCTGATTTGCGAGACTTAGCGCAACGCAGATTGTGAAGCCTCAGCTCTGCAGGATCAGATCACGAGTATCACCACCGGTGATTTCAAGCCAACATCATCATGGCATTCTCTACGGTCGAGCTTTTCGGAGGCAAAGTTGGGCTCAGCGCATTATTGTCAATGCGCGCGTAATTAAGGTATTTTTAGCGTGGCTGGGGTTTTAGCGAATCATGCCTTGTCAAAACCCTAACTCTTGCAGTTTGTGATACTCGAAGGATTTTGGAGGATTCCAGGGTCTTCTCAGCGGCTCTGGTATTTTTGATACCTGGTCAGATCAAATGCTAGATAGATGCATCTGAAGCCGGTTACCCATCGTGACGAATAGAATCGGCCAAAGCTCAGTGGCCCCAATCTCTTGCGCGTATCGTCCAAGTCATGCAGACATCTCACGTGAAAAGCAACCTTCGCTACTTAATGCATGAAAGAACGCCGAAAACCCAATGCATGTCCCGGATCTTAGGCTAGATATTTTTGGCGAAACCCTTAACGTAACCGCATCCCAAGCGCAACGTCAGATATCTGACTACTCTACTTTGCAGGTACCATTTGCTCTTCATAAACTCCAGCAAAGTCGAGTTGCCCCAGTTGACCCTGCACCTGATCGATCTCCTTCCCCAGCTCCTCGGAGTTCTGAGCCAAGCTGCTAACTTCGTCGAACTTGCGCCGCTTACTTGCGTCCGCGATTTGCTCTTTAACTAGGAAGGACTGTTCTTCAAGCACGATCAATCTTTCACGCAAAATCTTTTCCTCCGCTTCGAGCGCTGAGACAGCACTACTACTACTGACTTGAGACGCTGCATCAATGTCGTTGTACTTGATCGATGCTAGCGCACCGTTGGGTGCGCCGTTGCCTGTAAGGCGCTCTGTCGATCCCATGCCGTATGCCGATGCATGCTTCATGACTTTAGGGAGCGACTTCAGTGGTAGCATGTGGACATGGAGGAAATTGCTTGCTTGTTGGAATACAGCTTTTTGGAGTTTTTGCTGCGTAGGCGAATCTGTGGGTAGATCGCGCAGGCGGCGGGCGGCCACGTTGTATTGACCAAAGGCATCCAGTAGTCGTTTACGAACCTTCGAAGCGTCTGCGAGTTGAGTTGAGGAAGGCGGTTTTTCAGGATCCCTGTCCATGTTAGATAGAATCATGCGCAGACACCGTAGGCTTACTGTAATGCAACAAGGAGACGCTGAAACTTGGGTAGCATAAATTTGATGCCTCTTTCAAATTGGATGAGATTTTCGTAAGCCCTCAAGTCTGGGGGCTTTTCTGCAAGTGCCGCTGCGAAATCTCGCCTGCTGAAAACTGTAGTCTGGCAATCTTTACACATTCTTACATCCACACTAACTTCTTTGGTGACCTTTTCTGTGGTACCGTTAGGTACTGTAGTGATCAGCGGTCGCAACTTAAAGGGAGGATGTTTACGTACTTGATTCGACATTTAGTCCAATCTCCTTCGAGCAATCAGTTAAAGGATCGCCGCAAACGACACGCCCACAAAGCCTGCAATGATGCCTCCGAAATGTGTAGCTCGAAAATTCCTGCTGGCAGAATGGACATCGCGAAATACTTGCGTCATCCTCCCAAGTCACAATCGATTGCTCCAATTGCTTCCTTGGACTTCTAGCTCCTGAGAGTGACCATAGCAATCCGCCGCCTCCCATATTTTGCTCTGGAACGGGATTTGCCAGTAGCTGAGTGAGCTTCGTAAGACGCTTTTCCAGACGTGAAACTTCTAGTAAAGTTTTATCAACCGTCCTTCTCCGAAATTCGCGGAATTCTATAGTGTGATCTCGCTCGGAGCCTAGCAACAATTAGCTCTCAATGCATTCGTGTAGTCAATTTTCCGAACTCACCATTTCGGTCATTATATCCATCTCTTGACTTATAGCACGTCTCACAGACTCGGCACCACAGACCTCTTACCGGTTCATGTTGAGCTGACCTTGAGAGCTTCATTTGGTACATAGTATGCTCGTCGCAGAACAATCTCCCACACTTTCTACAGTTGACGCTACCATTTCCAGATCCGAGTCGTTTCCCACAGGCTGGTTCGGAGCAAGTATCCTGCGAGCCTCGTCTCTGCCAATGTTCTCTGGTAACTACCTCGTCTGGGTCTGGCTGTTTAGGTTCAGGAGTAGGGGTGGCTGTAGACGGACCGAGAGGTTGAGGAGCATCGTTGGATTCGAAGACGTCGAGGCCCTTAAATTTCTGGTTGAGGACAGCTAAAGGTTGAAAACGCTTCGCCTTGACCATCTGTGACTTGAACCAGTCCTTGACTTCATCTTGTTTGACCTCCTCCAAATTCTTGTGGTTGTCATCAAGATGTCTACCTAACCGTAAGTCTACGCACACTTCTCATCCCTAGAGCTACGTACCTATTGAGTTGTAGCAATGTCATCTATTGCTATGTCAGTACAGTAGATCGCCCGCCTTTAGATATATCTAACCATGTCCTCATTGCATATTGGGCAGACCAGCCTCGACCCGGCAGCAGCACTAACCGCATTGTTTTCATCGGTATGATCCAAAGAAACCCTTGAGCTTAAGTCTTGGGCATCGGAGGACGGCTGTGAGGTCGAAACGGAGGAACTGACGGAAACTGTGCTGGCGGTTGGGGAAAGTAGACTCGAGCTTCTTTGGGGATATGCTGCTACCGCCGGAGATAATGATCTGCCGCTCCCAAGCACTCGTCCTCCCCCAAGCTTCCTGGCAGACATCCTCCGTCAAACATGTGAGGACGTTGTTGGCTTTGCTATTGAAGGCAGCACGGGATCAAATGCCGATAGCCGCCGCCCTACAGGGCTTATCTAATCCACCTTTTACGCCTCAACTTGCACATGCTGGAGACCATTTGTATTATTACCGACTAGACCATGCCAGAAGAATTTCCGGCTGTCCAAGGCGGTGGCTCACTCATACTTGCATGGCAGATTAGGAACAAGAGGGTGCTCGTGGTCGGAGGTGGTGAGGTGCGTGTTTTACTTTCAAAGAAATCAAAAGCAATTCCAGCGGCGAACTGACAAAGTGCAGGTAGCAGCAGGACGCATCCTCAACGTTCTCAACGCCGACGCCAAAGTCACCCTCGTCTCACCGAGAGACGGGCTGAACGATGAAGTCGCATACCGTGTCGAAAAAGGACAAGTCGACTACATCGACCGCAAATTCCAGCCCTCCGACCTCGATGACGTTGACATGGTCCTAACAGCCGTCGATGACCCGGAAGCGTCGACGCAGATATGGAAGCTTTGTAAGGAAAGGAAGATCGCCGCCAACATTGCGGACGTACCCCCGGAATGCGACTTCTACTTTGGCAGCGTGCACCGGGATGGGCCGCTACAGATTATGGTCAGCACGAATGGCAATGGACCCAAGCTCGCGAGTATTGTACGGAAACAGATCGCCGCGAATTTGCCAAAGAACATTGGGGCGGCGATACAGAAAGTAGGGATGTTGAGGAAGAAGTTAAGGAAGGTTGCGCCGGGGGTGGAGGAAGGGCCGAAGAGGATGCAGTGGTACGTTTGCGTCAATCTCAGCATTTTGATACTCCGTGGCTGATATTTTTATAGGATGTCAAGAGTGTGCGAATCTTGGAGCCTTGATGATCTTGTGGAGATGGAGGAAGAGGATATGGAGGTACTTTTGGGATTTTATAAACCGGGGACTGTGCCGAGCTTTGAGACGGTGCGTGGAGGGGATGAGTATGCTTTTGATGGGAGCTTCGGATGGTGGTGAACATAGGGCAATAGGAAAGCTTGTTTGACTACGCTGAAGGTGGATAGTATTAAAGTTGGATTACGTGTGAAAGAGTGGTCAAGGGAGTCTGGAAAGTCTCATGGCATTGAAATTCGGCGGAATGAATATAGTATGTTCGAAAGCCCCAAAGGCATCTACGGATCCCTTACTGATCAAGCAGCATGATACAGGTACAATTTGTATTTCTATCTAGGGTATAACCCCCTTCACATAAGAATGATGACATGTTTGATCTACAGTACACTACCAAGAACAGGAGATAGATGAGATTACTCCTGGGCGGTTTAGGGGGTCCATTGTCATGTATGACTTCCTGCTTCTCATCTCTGCTCAATTGGTCTACGGTCTTTCTCCATGTAAACGGGAAGACATTGGAACTCTCCCCCATCTTCTCCCTTGCCTGCTGACTTATGCTAAATCTTAATTGTTGAATTGGATATGCTATGGTTTTGGCGTTAAAGACAACAACGAGCGTTACAGTCAGGGCGATTGCAGTCGCCCTGACAAAGAAAACCACAGTATCATGGTTGCTATGTCTATGTGAGCTGGAGCATCTCCTCTGGGTGATGCGATACTCACGGCGGGCCTTGCATGCTGAAGAAACTCTAAGGTGTAACGATCAGTCTGATTTACGCCTAGGACATACACAAGGTTTGGGCTTACTGATAAGAAGCTCAAGGGATAAAATATCACTGTAGCGTACGTAGAGATGCGGACATTTTCCGCGTTATTTGCTGCAACTCGGGATTCCGCAAGACGAAGAATGTCTATCAACTGCGACTACATTTAGTGACCAAAGGTTATTAATTATTTGCAACTCGAGTACCTCTTGCCTATGACTTTTGACTTGATCGATGGTACTCTGGGTTTGTCTGTGCTGGTCATGCAACATAGAGACATGTTCTCCCGCACGCTTTCTTTGAATGTCCACCAGATCTCTATATCTCAACTCATCGCTTTCGGTCCAGCGAGACTTGTAATGCCGATTCTCCTCGCGCTTGATCCACTGATCGTGACCATTTTGAGAAGCCGTTCCCAAGAAGTTTGCGCTAATTCTGCTGGATGCCTCGAATCGTCTAAAGTCTGATCAACTGGCAATAGCGATGGCCAGAGCATACCGTAGTGGCTTGTTCCAAATGGATTCGTGATGGACACCTTGGGCTCGAATAGTTTGCTTCCATGCAAGCGCGACATCAGCCTTCACCACCTCGCCCTGAGCATTGACGCCCTCGATGTTGATGTCATCTTCAAAGAACCCCCACTAGATACCGTCATTGACCATCGTATCCTTAGCATAGAACAACATTCTATCTCTTACGCGAGATCGACGCACAGCGACCACGAACGCATCAGTAGGCTGCCTCTCTTCTGGATCAGGTCGTCCGTTACTTTTTTGATCACTCTGCGACAAAGTCTCGGATGAAGAAAGGTAATCGCTTGTTCGTGTGTCGCGATTTTGGCAGATAAAGCGCCGTAGGAGGATCTTCCGAATATCGCCGTGGTGCAGATCCAGGTCTTTGAGCCTCTTCGCAATACTTGACAGCGAGTCGTGGTCCGTGAGAGAGGGTGTGGTCATTTTCTTGACGAACATGAGAGCCTTCCATATATAAATAAGGTCTCCCAAGCGATATTCCGGAAGACTTAGCCTCTCTGATTCCTCGTAATCATATTTTTCCCATGGAACATAGGTTTGTCTGGTTATGTACCAGAGACCAGACTTCGCATCTCGTCCCTCTGCCAAAGCATCAAGCCACATGTTCGCGCACTTTTGTAGGCAATCCACTATTAGTAATTCATCGTTGTCGAAAACTAGAGAAAATCGAACAATTTCAATATGTGTAAGCTTCCAGTAGAAGACTTCAAAACTGGGGTCATCTCCAGGACTTTTAAGTCCATTCTCAACATTACCCGAGAGAGGCCAGCTTTTCGGGGCTTAGAATACATCCCTATCAAAACACCACCGCAGATGCCCTTGGCACGCTTCCTTGATACGACCTTGCAAAACCGATCTATGAAGAGTACTTGTAGTAGAAGAACTTGAGGAAGAGGTAGACTCGGACCAGCCATAACCACCTGTTCCCAGGATTCGATACATATGCAAAAGATAACGGAAAACAAATCTGTGAAAGTCAGTAACACTATATCCAATTGAAGAGAGTTGTAGGAATCTTACAGATCACCAGCTGGAGCTGATCCTGAGGCAAATGTAGTCTTAAAGGGAATTCGCGAGCCGCTCTTCGAATCTGGTACATTCTTGACAAGCATAGGCATAAAATGTGTTCTAGGTTTCGTCTGAAGATGGTGTTGAATTCCATGTCACGCTCAAAGCCGCAGCTGCCAGGCTGATCATTGTGCAGGAATGTACCCACATCGAGATAGCTTCAATACGCTATTTCCTTGTTGCGGTGAGGTCGTAATCTGTACTGCAAAATCAATTATTGTACCCCATGTGGTGGGACATAAAGCATATTAAATGATTCCTGGCTTAGCGGTAGATTTTTCATTCCTCGGCGAGCCGGGTTTTCGTCCTCAACAGGGACTAAGACGATGTTCTCGGAGCTGATGCGTATCCCACAGTGGAAAATAGCCATGACCGCTTCACTCCGCGTGTTATTCTCGTTGGTGGTGCCATCTCGTTGCAAAAAGGCCTCGCTTTCTTCGAGAGTAAAGGAGCCATTCAAATCGTGGAAGATCTGAGGTTTTGTGGTTGACCAGTCGATTTCGCCATTCCTTTCCCATCTATCATCCTCAACATGTAACGTAGTGACTGTAGAGCCTACCGCCTGAAGAGCATATTGTACTTCTTTTTCTTCATTGGATGGGTTGAGGAGTAGGAACTGTTGTGATATAGTTCCTTGCTCTACTGTGAATTGTATTGAGATCTTGAGCCCATCAAGCTCGTAAGAAATGCGTGGCTAGCGACCTTTCACTTACTCAAGTTTCGGCTCGAACGACTTATTTTCACTCTTGGGGGAGGGCGTCAGGTGAGCAACGGGTCCAGTCCTTTGGCGCTTCGAG
>JAABUW010006262.1_pt1 | contig 15024 bp, 15 predicted proteins | sample 5560081 | NCBI WGS metagenome assembly JAABUW01 (sample SAMN10711882, study PRJNA513363) | rock metagenome | isolation source: Antarctica rocks | place: Antarctica: Victoria Land, Knobhead sud
ACAGCCACGATGTATAACGTTGCCTTTTTTCAAACCTAGAACCCCCAAATCAATGCCTCTAGTTGACGATATTCGAGGACTTGGCATTCGCAATTCCGGGTCCATCTAAAGCCTGGTAGGCAGCGTTAGCTCCACCTGACCGTGTTCAATTGAACCACCCCATTCTCCACCAGAAATTGAAGACCCATGAGCGTCGAGCTGACAGGCACGATATTTCTTGGGTTGAGAACATTGAACAAAAGTGTCACGCCATCGATGTCTTTAGCATCTACCGTTGTGCTGAACAGAACCAGTGCTGTCACAATCTCGATCCGACTTTAGGGGCTATCCGTAGAATAGTGCAGAGCGTTACAGTTGTTGGCATCGAGCGAGTTTGCAAGCTCAAACTTTGGTCCCTCCAGTATTGTCTTAACAACTTTCTCGCTAGTGCTCAGTGCCGCTTGGTGCAGTGCGTTGCTTCCTCTACCATCTACAGCCCATGAACCCTCACATCCATCAATAACTTCACGCTAAAAAGCTCTTCAGTTCGTGCAGCGAAACGTAAAGCTCTTGAGAATGTTATATCAGAGCTATGCTTCAAAAGTGCTCGTATACAATCAATGTGACCTTTCTTTGATGTGTGATCGAGTCTAGTGAGGTTATTGAAATTTATAAGTGACAAACCTGCGTCGTTCTGTACAAGATGATGCAACAAAGTATTTGAAATGATCATCGTACAACATAAAGAGTCAACGTAGAGTCAACGTAGCTTATTACATAAGCATTTATATCTATCATATATTTATATATTTATCATTCTATTTTCTCTATACTCGTATCAATATGTCAGCTTTAAAACGCGATCGTAAGATCAGTTCAGCTACTCATGAGACTATTGTCTATGTCAGATATCAGAATCAATCATCTTTACACATCATACAAGCTCGTACAAGAGTGTCTTTGTCAACAATATCAGACATATGCAATCATGCTCATAAACAGGCTAAAATTCATGAAATGAAGTCTTTTCATGATGAAAACATCGCTTCTGAGTCTCGTTCTGAAAGACTTTCTCTGTTATGTCAGAAGCAAGTTGATATAATGATCAAATTAATCACATTTAGCTATGAATAATGATGCAAATTCTGAGTCATCATCACATGCAAATGTGAAGTAATAGTCTCACGATCTATCATAGAAAAGATCTTCAAAGAAGTCAAATACAAATGATATTCATCTTGTCAAAAGCTTTATCTTATCATGATCATGAAAACGAAGCATTTAAACTGATGTAAAGATAAAGAGTTTTAAGATGTAATATCAAGACAGAGATGAAATAGAATCATTTATACAAATGAAACATCAGTCAAATTAGAAGAGATTCGAGATTTTACACATGTTACATGAACGAAAGAAGAAGAGTGAAAGTCAGATTGCTGTGAAAAAATCTTTTTCAAATATACAACATTCATGTTTTGAGATTTTATAGCTCTGAATTGAAAAAGCTCTTGTTACATCTATCAGTTTGAGAATAAAAAGAATCAAGAAACTTCTATCTCAGCTTTTGCTGTCGAGAATCTACTACAACGTTCTATAAAACAGACAACTTATGCAGAGAAGAACATGAATTGTCTGCAGAAAGATCTGAAGACTTTCTCATTTAGATTCTCGTTGTGCTGTTGTTTCAAAAGAGAAGAGATTGATTGATATAAATACAACAGATGCATCTTGCAATTCTTACTATTATCTGTTTATCATCAATTTCAGGTCACTTACTGCTTTATGAGCATTACTGCTTTATTAATAGACTGATTGTCAGGTTGAATTTTGAGTTGATATGTTGAATTTGACTCAATTCAAAGTCGAATTGCTCACATTTTCAACTCAATTCAAGTTGAATTGAGCATATTTTCAATTTGACATGACTCGACTCAACTAGAAATCGAGTCAATTTGATTTAACTCATCAAGAACTCAAGCTTGATGTCAAGAAAGTTAAATATAGAAAATTTTCTTCTTTTTTGCATTATCTTTTTGCATTATCTTTTTGCATTTGATAGAAAGTCATGACGAAGAACATGAAAACTGTTTAATAGAAACATCGACGTTTCAACAAAGAGCTTAGATAGCTTGTGAGTTAATGAGCAAAGTTCATTCAATACTAATGCGCTTGAGACGCATATGCTAGCTACTAGATGAGATGTTTGCTACAAGTTAGCTGTCAGCTGAGTTTGCATCGTTGATTAGCTTACATGCTACATAAATCAGCTACAAGCTAATTTAGCTGATTTAACACTACTCTTTATTCTACTCGCTCATTTACTCTTCATTCTACTCATCTATCTACTCGCTCATTTACTCTTCATTCTACTCATCTATCTACTCGCTCATTTACTCTTCACTCTACTCATTTATTTACTCGTCTACCTACTCTTCATTCTACTCATCTATCTACTCGCTCATTTACTCTTCACTCTACTCATTTATTTACTTGCTCATTTACTCTTCATTCTACTCGTCTATCTACTCGCTCATTTACTCTTCATTCTACTCATCTATCTACTTGCTCATTTACTCTTCATTCTACTCATCTATCTACTCGCTCATTTACTCTTCACTCTACTCATTTATTTACTCGTCTACCTACTCTTCATTCTACTCATCTATTTACTTGCTCATTTACTCTTCACTCTACTCATTTATTTACTTGCTCATTTACTCTTCATTCTACTCATCTATCTACTCGCTCATTTACTCTTCACTTTACTCATCTATCTACTCGCTCATCTACTCTTCATTCTACTCGCTCATCTACTCTTCATTCTACTCGTCTATCTACTTGCTCATCTACTCTTCATTCTACTCATTTATTTACTCGCTCACCTACTTTTCATTCTACTCATTTATTTACTCGCTCATTTACTCTTCATTCTACTCATCTATCTACTCACTCATTTACTCTTCACTTTACTCTCTATCAAACGCGTCGATCAAGTGCATAAAACACATCAAACAATGTTTCAAACAATGCTTTCTACATGACTTTCTATCTACTCATCACTCTACATGCTCAGCTATCTACTTAATAATCTTCACTTCGAGCTCTATAAAGCTGACGCTAGATAGTTCGAAGTTTTCATCTTCTTTCTTTCTTCGTAGTTTCTACTTTCTAGAACAACAACAATCAAAATATCAACATGTTCAGCTATTAACTCAGCTATCAACTCAGCTACAGCTTAGTTATCAACTCAGCTATTTACTCGTTCATTTACTAATCAGTTTACTCGCTTCAAAACATGCTTTAAAATACGCGTTGATCAAGTGCATAACACGAATCAAACAATGCTTCAAACAATGCTTTCTACATGACTTTCTACATGACTCTCTATCAAGCGCTCTTCATGTTTCTCTATCAAGCACTCTATCAAGCACTCTTCATGTTTTTCTACCAAGCGCTCTTCATGTTTCTCTATCAAGCATTCTTCATGTTTTTCTATCAAGCACTCTTCATGACTCTCTACATGATTCTCTACCAAGCATTCTTCATGTTTAAATAAATGGTTAAATAGCTACTTAAATAATCAATTCATCAAATGATTTATTTGATTACATACAAATCTTGAATGTAAAAACGTACGAAAAGTGAACAGATATTGCGCATTATATCTTTTGAGCAATTGATGTCTTTTGAGCAAATGACTGTCATCAAAAGATACAAGCGCTTGTAGCTAGTTATTAATTGTTGATGAGTGACTATTAAAGCTTGTGAGCTAGAAGCTTGACTAAATAGATATTTTTGACTGATGCTAACTTGATGAGCTTGTAGTTAGTTTTAGCTGATTTTGTCAAATGATCGATGAAGATTTGATACAAAGTCATGATGAGAAACATGAAGACTGTTTGATAGAAAGATTTGATAGAGAGTCATGATGAGAAACATGAAGACTATTTGATAAAAAGTTATGAAGAGAAGTCATGATAGAGAGTCATGAAGAGAAAACATGAAGATCATTTGATAGAAAGTTATGAAGAAAAGTCATGATAGAAAGTCATTGTTAAAGATCTGTCTAGAGCAAGTCAGATAGAAATGTCATTTAACTAGAAGATAAATGCTAAGAAAGAAAGATAGCTACAGAAAAGAAGCTGACTACATATGTGTATTTCTCAGTTGATGTTAGACTCAATAGAAACTAGTCAAGATGACAAAGCAAGAATAGATCTGACAAGACTAGAAGATTAAGTCTGATAAAACTAAAATCATGACATTATCTTTTCTTTTGATGATTCATGTTTGCATGAATGTATTTTCTGCTCGACTCGATTGATTGCTTAATCATGATTTCACAGACTCAGATCTTTAGCGCGATTTGTTCAAGTATTAAATATGAAAATCATCAATGATCTTTTGAGCGTTCATAAATTCATCGTCATCAGCGTTGTATCAATTGAGATCATTGTCATAGTTATTTCATTTGACTCTATACTGAAGTCATCTTTGATATCAACGAAAATTCAATATATCATTGATTTTTCACTCGTCTTCATCGTTTATCACTATTGAATCTAAGAATTCATTCTTTTGATCAGACAAGAAGTCATCAACGACAGAGCGAAGCAGATCAGAATGAAATACATCATGAACATGCATAAACTTTGATAATTTCAGTTTATATGAAGAGTTGATGAAATCTAGATTGATGAAAGAATCGAGCATTTTGTCATTTAACTTCTTGAAAGATCTCGCTGTAACAATGTTTCTTTCATTCAAAAACATCTTTGATTCAATTTTATAATCAACTTTTTTTCTATACTTATTGACTTGTTTCATCATTTGTTTTCATGTTTTGACTAGCGACTCGCAAGCAAACTTCAATGTTTTGTTCATATGTTCAGATATATTCTTGACTTTAGTCATTTGCAAGCGTTCACAGAAACTTTCATATTTGATGACATTGAATTCAAAGCTCATACAAGAATGAAAGTTTTTGTTTAGAAAGAAAAAGATCGAGAAGATGACTGAGAACAAAGCATTATTGTTAATGAACTTGATCATAAGTAGTAGCTTAGCTCAGTCATTCTGCATGTATGAACAGAAAAATTAAAGATATCTTTCAATGTTCTGATTGACTCATTCACTTTGATCATTGATCTGAAGATGATAGACTGTGAAAAGTTAAAGATTAATGTTTAGTCTTTTGCAAAGCGACTTTCATAGAATGAAGATAAATTAAGAGTCTCGATTTGAAACAATGAAATCGAGTAAATCATGTATTTGATATATTCACTGAAGCATTAGCTCAGCTGTTTTTTCTGCTGTAATTCTCTCATCATCAGTGAAGCAAGAAATATAATGTTGTTTCTTTGTCAGTTTACATATCATTGTTAGTATGATGTTTTTGTCTTTTGAAGAAGATAAGTCAATGATAAAATTCATGACTATGTTTTTTCATTGCTGTTCAAGTATGAATAAAGAATGTAGTAGTTCATTGAATTTATCTTAAAAAGTCTTTAATCATTGACAAATGTAGCAGTTTCAAATATATCAATCTATTGTCTTTTGCATTGAAGATCAATAATAGTATCTTCTTATGATCTTCATCGTTCTGAGAATTTCAAGATGATCAATAGAAGATTGATCATGAACTTTTTGAATTAACTTCATTTGAAGATGCTCATCAAAGAAAAATCATAGAAAATCATCTTGATATAGTATTTCGTTCTGAACTCAACAATTTCTTAATTTAATATCTTTGTATTGAGCTTCATCTTTTAATACAACTTCATGAAGTAGAATACAATTCTTGTTGATTTTGTTAACTTCTAGAATCAATCAATAAATTGATTCATCATTCTCTTTCTCTTTTAAATCAGCAATTTTCATTCAATTTGACATGAAAATTGTAGTTCATTGATAGTGATATTGTTCATTCTTAAGACTTCTAGAAACTGAATCAACTCAACGAGTCAATGCATTGACTTTGATGTTTTATTTGTCTGAGCGATACATAATTTTGAAGTTGAAGTTAACGAGCTTTTGTACTCAGCGCATTTGACATCTACTTAACTTTTTATCTTTCATTAATGACGTTAAAGCTTGATGATCAGTGAACATCTTGATGAGTAGCTTAGTCAATTTCAGCTCAGATCATCAATGCTTAAAGACATGAATGATTGTTAGTAGTTTCTTGTCATAGATCTTGTAATTGCACTCAGCGAAGCTCAGATTCTTGCTGTAGTAAATCATTGAATGCAATGTTTCTTCGTCATCATATTGAGAAAGTATGTCATCATTGACGTAGTTGAATGAGTCTGTTTCAAGAATAGTCTTTCTATTTTGATCAAAATGACAAAGAATAGAAACTTCAGTCATTTATTTCTTCATATGATCAAAGATTATTTGACAAGCTTAATTTCATTCAAATATTATTTCTTTTTGAGTTAGTTGAATCAGAGAATGAACAATCTTCGAAAAGTTCTTTATAAAACGTTGATAGAAATTGCAGAAGTCAATGAAGAACTGCATCTGAGTGAGATTTGTAGAAGTAAATCATTCAACTACTGTTTATACTTTTCTGAAGTTCATCTTTAGTTCTTCAATGAATAGCAATAGTTTCAGAAAAAAGATCTTCTGAACATGAAACTTGCATTTGTTTATATTCATCTGAAGATCAGTCTCTTGTAGTCTATGTAGAACTAATCATACATGTTGCTTATATTTCTTCAGTGTTTTGCTGTAGATGATAATGTCATTTAGATAGATTTGACAAAACTGATAAAGATAGTTAAATAGCACGTCGTTCATATAATGTTGATAGAAAGTTGAATCGTTGATTAATTTGAAAGACATCACGTGATTTTTGTAGAAATCAAAAGAGATGATAAAGATAGTCAAATCTTCGCTGCTTAAATGCATACGCAGTTTGTTGAAGATGACAATGATGTTCAATTGAGTCAGATACTTGCTATCTTAAATACGAGTGAAAGTTTCGTCTATTAGCAATAAGAGATAGCAATTTCGTTTAATTAAAGCATTGAGCTTTCTATAGTTTATACAGAAACGCAAGCTATCATCTTTCTTTTCGATGAATAGTATGAGCGAAGCGTATGAAGCTGAGCTAGAAGATATGAAGTCTTTATTCAGATGCTCAGTCAGGTAATTCTTCATCTTTTGAAGCTTGTAATCAAACATATGATAGAGATGACTTCAAGAAGATGTTTTCTCATCAATCAACTCAATTTTATGATCATAGAGATGATGAGAGAATAGTTGATCAGTCATCGCTCGATCAAACACGTTTAAATAGTCATGATATTTCAAAGAAAGCTTAGCTTTGACTTCTTTCAAGATCTCTTCATGTGAAAGCTCTTGTAGATTTACATCTTCAAGTTTATTTCTAGCTGTTTTTAGAAGTCGATTGATTTTCGTGACAGTGATCGTGAAAGTAGTTACATTCAATCGTTTGACTAGTGATCTATATGCTGCAGTCTTTATCATTGCTATGTTCATTGAATTGAAAGATGAAGCGAAGTTGACTGAATTAAATGATTTCATGATTCTATTGAATGAAGATGACTTCTCGCTGAGTTGAGTGATAACAGAAAAGATAAATCTCTTTAGTATTTAAATAAAGATCAAACTTTTCTGTTCTATCGCGATTTTCTTGCTTGAAAGAACAGTTAAATAAGCTTTGATAAAAGCTTTGATATGAGCTTCAAAACTAGAAAATTGAAGACGATTGTCTTTCATATCAATAGTCACTTTGATCTTGTTCATTCATGCTTTTTCAAGAATCATCTGATGTTGATTTAATCAAGTGATCAGCATAAAGATGAAACGTTTCATATGATCTTGAACAGTTAGATTTGAATAAATTGCATGAGTAATGAGCTTTTTTGTATAATGATCATTGAATTCTCTTATTGATTTGAGCTTGATTAAAGATAAAGATTTAATTTGCAAATGATCACAAACATTCTGCGTGATTAATTCATCAATGAACGAATAGTCAGCTGCTTCAATGTCAATCAATGACTTTAATGAGTAACTAATTTCATTGCTAGATAATACACATTTAATAGTCAAAGATTTTGAAGCAAAGAAGTCATCTGAGCTGCTCATTGTTGAAGAAATTAATACATCTTTCATCGTGTCTTTGATAAAAGTCACTAGTTTTTTGCCTCATTCTTTAATTTCTCTGTAAATAATTCTCTCTCTTCTTTCAACATGATGATCTCATTGAGACAAAAGATAAATGCATGAGATGTTAAAGTACTAGTTTTCAGCTGAAAGCAGTTCTTTGAAAGATGACTCAATACTTTGCAGTTGAAGCAGATAATTGACATTCTTGATCATTCAGATTCAAGAATGAAAAAAGTAGTGAGTTGAACATAGCTAGTAGTTAAGACTGAAGCTGATATCAACAAAGAAACAAAACATTTTTTTGAAGCTGTTATCAATTTGACTGTTTATTGCTCATTACATAGCTGATAATTGACTTGTTGTTTGTTATTCACATCTTGAAGAAAGATTTTAAACTTATCAAGTGAGCTAAACTTTATGAGACAAACTGACAACACATTCTGAAGATGATTGTTAATTTTATTCTGAATGTTGTTCATCAGAATGACATCATCATAATTCAGAAAGCTGAATATTTTAGTGAATTTTAAATAGAAAAAGCTGAAGAACTTGTTGAGTTGCTTTAAAGCAACATATTCATAATGACACTTTTGAATCAAATTCTGATCTTCATAAATTTCTTTCAGATGTTTCAGTAACTTTGATAGTGATTGATAAAATGAGAAAGCATCAACATGATGCTTTGCATAAATTTGCTGATCAGCATTGTCTTCTAGTCTGAAAATCACATAAATCATACAAATCTTTTCAGTAAAATAATGATTCATGTTGACATTGAGCTTGTCAGCTATTTTGATGTTTCATGTTTCTCAAATAAAGTCATCTGTTTCAATGAAGATGAGTGAATTCAAAAGCTTAATGAATTTGTGATGATCATTCTCATTTTCAGATAGAGTAGAAAATTCTCATTGAGAGCAAGCTTCTTTCTGATTGACTTGTTGCTCAGCTGACTGAGTATCTTAACAAGACATAGATCAATCAGCTTAACGTTGTTTCGCTCTGAAGTTCAATCACTCATCTTGTAACTGATTGATCTCTTTCTTTAGCTCATCATTTTTATCAAAAGCAACTTTTAGTTGTTTTACTCTCTTTTTGTGATCATCTTGTACAAAAAGTCAGTGTTCATTGAGTTGTAAAGTCAAGTCTCACTGACTTTGAAGCTCATTTAGCATATTGATGACTTCATCAAGTTGATTGCTGACTCAATGAAACAGTTGTTCTTCAATGTTTATGTTTTATGAAGTGACAGCTTTCTCAGCTTCAATTGAAGCATTAATGAGTAGAAGTGAAACTCTTCTATTGACAGTGCTTTTAAGCAGATGAGTTGTTCAAGACTCAACTGACTTGACATTATATGTCATGATGAGAGAAGATAGAAGTTGTTAAGATAAGAATAAATGAAAGATTGATGTTTTGAATTGATGTTTTTTGATGAGTGAAAATTCAAAGAATTTCTTGTGAATTTCAGGTAATAATTGAGTGCTTTATTCAAAGAATTACTTGCAAATAGAATGATGAAAATGAGTGTAGAATTAAAGAATTTCTTGCAATTTAAAATGATGATGCAAATTTGAAGAATTTCTTGCAAATTTTTCTTACTGAATAAATTGTTTCATATCATTTATTCATCAATAGCAAAGTAGTAAATAATGAGCATTTATCTAATGTTAGAAATCTGTCTAAAGTGAGTCAGATAGAGATGTCATTTAACTAGAAGATAAATTCTAAGAAAGAAAGATAGTTATAAAAAAGAAGCTGACTACATATGTGTGTTTCTCAATCAACGCTAAACTCAATAAAGACTAGTTAAGATGACGAAGTGAGAATAAATTTGACAAGACTAGAAGATTGAGTCTGATAAGACTAAAATCATGACAGTCATGAAGAAAAAACATGAAGATCATTTGACTTTGATAGAGAGTCATGACAAGAAAACATGATAGAAAGTCATAAAGAGAAATCATGAAAACTGTTTAATCAAGCTATTTACATTTATTTAATATCTTGTTAAGTTTGTTATGAGTTTGTATAAAGTGAATCATATGAATGTATTTTAACTAGAAGTTCAAAGCTAAAGAAGAAAGAAGATGAAACATGTCAAAAGTTTTATACTCATGAAGATGTGTTAAATCACTAGCATGTCAACATCAGTTTTATACTAGTTTATGATAGTTTAACATGATTTATTTTAAACTAACTCAAGATGCACGCTTGCAACATTATCTCTTCTCTTCATTTAGCAATGTTCTCATTGCTGCAGTTCAGTCAATCTTTTTTAAGTCAATTTCTATCTTGACTTGTTCAAATAATGTTCATGAAAGTCATTAATGACTTTCAAACAATCTTCAAATTCACTTTCATTAACGTTGTATTAATGTAGATTGACGTTGTATTCTTTTTAATTAACATGATATTGTAATCATTTATCTCATTCATAATGTCTGAAGTTCAATATGTTCTTCACTTTTCATTCATCTTCATCTTCAATCACTATAAAATCAGATGATTCATTTCATTGTTCTTTTAAAGCATCTTTTGAATCTAGTTGCAGCAGATTTAATGCAAACTTCAAATGAATCTTCATAGTCAATGACAGTTTCAGTTGATATGCATGTTCAATCTTGATCAGAATCTTGAAGAGTTTTAACATTTTATCGTTTAACTTCTTTGATGATCATAAAATCATTATGTTTCTAGAATTCAGAAACATTATGTCATTTATTTTGTAAATCATTTTCTTTCAATGCTTGTCAATCTGTTTCTTCATTGTAACTCTGACTTTTGTTAAGACTTGCTTAATCAATGTTAGTGATTATTTCATATGTTCAAATATATTCTTTGCTTTGTTTGCTTCAATTCTAGCTTGAGTGATTTTATATTCAATTGAATTCAAATTGAAATTCATATGAAAGTAAAAGTTCTTATTCAGAAAGAACGTTGACTATTTAATTGATAACAAAATAGCATTGTTATTGATGAATTCAATCATAAATAATCAGATGAATCAATCATCTTGCATATATAAGTAATAACTTCATAGATATCATTTTACATTCTGATTCGCTTTTTCTGTTTAATCTTGATTTGCAAATAATAGTTTGTAAATAGTTTCATCTTGATGTTGAGTCTCAGACATAAAGACTTTCAAACAATCAATATGAATTATGAATCACAATTGAACATTATTGATTTTAATAGTTCATGAGTTCTGAAGATTCATATCAACAGTAGCTTGATTGTTTATTCTGCGAAGATTTCTTTGTCATCTGATCAACATGATATATAATGTTGTTTCTTAGACAATTGATTTATGACTGTCAGAATCATGTTGTTTTCATCATTTTCTGATAAATTGATAATGAAGTTTAATGATATGTTTTGTCATTACTGCTCAAGTATGAGCAATGACTTCAGCAGTTCATTGATTCAATCTTTTAATGCTTTTGATCTACAACAAACGTAACAGTTTTGAATGTAGTGCTTAATCATCATTCTCATCTTCAATTAGCAGTATGATCATCTCAGCAAGTTCAACGTTCAATTCATGTCAAAGTGATCATTGATTAAAAGATCATATGCTTTTCTTATTAATCAAGTGATCATTAACTGAGAAACTCATAGTCTGTCATCTTTTCAGAATACTTCATCAAGTACTTTGCAATTGTTTAAATCAATATCTTGAAAAGTTTTTCTGTTCTGTTTCATGATTATTTGAATATCAAAGTACAGTTGATTTGTTTGATTTTCAACTATAATCTGATTCTGAATAAAAATCATTTCTTTGATTGAATTTTAATTAACTTTTGATTCAAGTTTTGAATCTGAATCAGATTCTGAGTCAAATTTGAGTAAAATCTGAGTCAGATTTTAATCAGTTTTTTAATCATCTTCTATTAATTAAAGTTTTAATCTGTCTTTTGACAATAGCATTTGATGCTGATATAACTTTCAATCATCATTTGCTTCAACTGACTTAACGTTTGACATTCTGATCAATGCATTAACTTTCAGATTCTATTTTTTCAATTGATATATGATCTTGAAGTTATATTCAGATAACTTCTCAACTCATTTAGCTTGTCATTTAATCAGTTCTTTGATGATTATGAAGTACTTTAAATTCAGATGATTGATGAAGATCTTGATTAAAATATTTGTACATTTTAATTCAAGATGTCAATGTTTTAAACAGCAAATAATGATCAGCAATTCTTTGTCATAAATCTTGTAATTGCATTCTGCAAGAATCATGTTCTTGCTATAAAAGATCATTGAATGTAAAATGTTTTCATCATCATATTGAGATAATACTTCGTCGTTCACATAGTTTAAGAAGTATGTTTTCAAAATATTTTCTCTGATTGAGTTAAAATGCTTCAGAATGAAAGCTGTTGTTATTTGTTACTTTAGTTCTTCAAAAATTGTCTGACAAATCTCTATTCATTCAAAAAGATAATTTTTTCAAGTTAGCTTTATCATGAGTTAAACAATCTTTGAGAAGTTTTTTATGAATTATTGATAGAAATTGCAAAAGTCAATAAAGATCTGCACATGAATCAATGATCATGACACTTCTCAGCTTTGAATTACATCTACTTTTCAAGAATTCATTTGTAAATCATTGATAAATATCAGTAGTTTAAGAAACGAGATTTTCTGAATCTTGAATTTGCACTTGTCAATGTTTATCTGCAAGTTGACTTCATGAAGCTTGTTTAGCACTTCTTTCACATAAGTTCTATGTTTCTTCAAGATTTTACTGTAAATAAGAATATTATTCAAATATGTCTGACAGAATTTATGCAGACATTTAAACAATACATCATTGATATAATGCTGAAAGAATGCAGATTCATTGATCAATTTAAAAAGCATTACTTTATACTTGTAAACATTGAAGAAAGTAATAAAAGTAGTTAAATCTTCACTTTCTGAACTCATGTGCAGTTTATTAAACATGATGATAATGTTGAGTCAAGTCAGATACTTACTGTCTTGAATTCAAGTTAATAATTCATTTATCAAGAGTATTGAATAATGATTTCTTTTGATTAAAGCATTCAGTTTTCAATAATTCACACAAAAGCAAAGACTATCATCTTTCTTTTTGACAAATAGTATTAACGAAGCAAAAGAAGCTTTGCTGAGTATGATGAACTTCTTCTTCAAATTCTCTTTTAAATACTTTTTGATCTTTTGTAACTTGTAACTTGATATGAAATACAATCAACTTTTAAAAGATTAACTCTCATCTTTTAATTCAATCTTATGATCATATGATTGATGCAGAGACAACTGCGTTATCTTTTCTCTATCAAAAACATTCAGAAAATCATGATAAATTATTAAAAGTTTCTTCTTCAGTTCATTTAATGACATGACAGAAATCATTTCATTCAGTTTCGCGAAATCTTCAACTAAGTTAAGCACTTTGTTGATTTCACTAATGATCAAAAAAAAGATCTTAATCTTCTTATTCTTGACTAAAGTTTAATATACAACAACTTTGATCATAATAATATTGATGAGTTTCTTTTTCTCAGTTAACTGAGAAAGTTAAAGTTGATTGAGATCAACTTAAGTGCTTTGCTTTGTTATGAAAGCAGATTTAATGAATCAAGTAAATTCAATAAATTAAGTAAATTCAATAAATTTATTTACTGATTTTTGATTCATAAGTTTCTTTAAGATGATCATTGATGTAATAATAGAATTTAAGTTCTATCTTTTATTTTCGATCATCATTGAGATCAATGATGCTCTCAATTGATCTTGACAATGATCATCTTGACACATCGATTCATCATCAACTCTTTGATCAATTCGTCATCTGTTTTGAACTTCTACTAAACGTGCTCAAGCTTGATACTTTCTATGACAACAGTTGTAGAGTCGACTCAGATGACTTCAACGCTGTCAAAATCATGAAAAAAGACGCAGATTTAACTGCGCAAATGCAATCAAGAATATTGACGGTTTTGAGAGCTTGATCGCTCAGCTGCCATCATCTTTTCTCGCTTGAATCGATTTCTGCGCGCTGACTATCTCACATACTTTGAAAGACATAATTGTAGCTCTGAATCAGACAAATTCAATGCTTTGAAAATAATTGAAAAAATGTCAAGGTTTGATTTAGTAAATGAGGTTGAAGATGTTACTGCGCAGCTTGCTGCAATTCTTTCACCTCTTAGCATTTTTCTTCGCTTGAATCAATCTATGCGCATTGACTACTTGACATACTTTGAGAGACGTAATTGTAGCTCTGATTGAGCTGAATTCAATGCTTCAGAAATAATCGAAAAATATCAAGGTTTGACCTAGTAAATGAGGTTGAAAAGATTCACTGCGCTGATTGATCACTCACCTAGTAGTAACTCTTTTCCCGCTCGAATCAATTTCTGCGCGCTGACTATCTCACATACTTTGAAAAACATAATTGTAACTCTGAATCAGACGAATTCAATGCTTCGAAAATAATCAAAAAATATCAAGATTTGATCTAGCAATCGAGATTGAGAATATTTCAATGCGTTGAGCGATCGAATTTCTCGCATAGCAACAATTTCCCGATCAATACTGAACTTCATGCACTCACTATTTGACAAAACTTTCTACGACATACTTGTAGCTCTGAATCATCTGAATTCAAATCTTTAAAAATAATTGAATAATATTAAAATCTGACATAGCAGTCATTATTGAAAGTATTGCGAATGTTAAAGTTCAACGTTCAACATAGTAGCGCTTGTTGCACAATTGACGTAAAATCACTACAGTTCAACAAACAACGCTTTAAAAGAATAATTTTATATGACAAAGTTTTAATTCAAGCAATTATGATTTAAATAATATTAAACTCATTAAGTTTACTGCTTGCGTTGTAAATCAAAATGTCAAAGATCAAAT
>JAABUW010006263.1_pt1 | contig 15024 bp, 17 predicted proteins | sample 5560081 | NCBI WGS metagenome assembly JAABUW01 (sample SAMN10711882, study PRJNA513363) | rock metagenome | isolation source: Antarctica rocks | place: Antarctica: Victoria Land, Knobhead sud
AGTCAAGAACCATGGAGCGATCAAAGAAGCCCTCCGCCATCCCTGTCTCCCCAACTATCCCTACACCTCAAGTCTCAATCTCGCAAGACAATGCCCGTGTCACTGCTAGCTTACCCACCGGCGAGTCTGTCGAGGTTCTGCTCTATGGCGCAACCGTCATATCTTGGAAGTCAGCAAAGGGCAAGGACAATTTGTTCCTTAGCTCCAAAGCTCACCTTGATGGCTCCAAGCCTGTAAGAGGTGGCATCCCACTTGTTTTCCCCGTAAGTCCAGAACCCCACAGCCCATCTGTCTCGGATTGCGTCATACTGACTGACGTATCATTTTCTTTCTGCTAATTCTTTGATTGAGGTTTTCGGCCCACCGCCTTCATCTGGTCATGCTACCAGCGGACTGCCACAACATGGCTTCGCTCGGACCTCGAAATGGGAATATTTGGGAAAGTCGTCCTCTGAGTCCTCTGCAACACCCAACAACAAGGGAGACGCATCCGTGAAGCTCGACTTTGGCCTTTCACATACAATGCTTGGGAAGATTCCATCCGATTGGAAGAATTACCAATTCGGAATCACATATTCTGTGACTCTGAATAGAGAAGATCTGGAGACCAGTTTGGCGATACGGAATACTGGCGAGAAGGATTGGGAGTTCCAGACGCTCTTCCATACCTACTTGGCTGTCGATGTGAGTCTCACGCTTGGGAGAAGAGAGGGAGAGCACTGAATAGAAAGCGATAAAGCACCATAGAACTGACCACAATGTTACAGAATGTTTCGCAAGTCGCAGTATCCGGGCTCGAAGGGGCCGCGTATAAAGACAAGACACAAGGAGGGAAAAAAGTGGACGCCGAGTCTGGAGCGATCACCATCTCGGGAGAAGTTGACCGCTCCTACTCCACCGACCCGGCCCGGCCCATAGTTGTCACAGAAAAGCACAAGCCCAAATACGAGATCACCCGAGATCTACTGTCTGATGTGGTGGTCTGGAATCCGTGGGTGGAGAAAGCCAAGGGTATGGCAGACTTTGGTCCCGAAGACGGCTATAAGAAGATGATATGCGTGGAAGCTGGAAGTGTCGCTGCTTGGAACACTCTCGAGGCGGGTGATACTTGGGAGGGTGGTCAGCGGATCAGGATTCTTTGAGTCCTCAAACACTGAGTAGGTGACGATTGACGACTAGACATGACGATGCATTGGGACGACGGATGGATTGACGACAAGGTATTGGCGGGGATTTTGGATCCTTTGGAATAATGAAGGACATGAGGTCCATTCTGGAAAACCTTAAACCTCGTTCGAGGAGAAACGGAGGACCACAGAACCCCAATTAAAGAAGCATTCTTACAAATATTCTCGGAAATTTCTTCAGAGACCTAGCCCATCTCACATCAGTCGAGCCCGCTAACATAATTACCTGCTAACCGTCAGATAGTGCCGTTCAATTATCGGCGCCCACCGCCGGTACACTCGGAATTGTGAGGACAGTGGGCCATTCCACCAATCGAATGGAGGTCTGATTCTTATTCCACGAACTGCGTCGCTAACCACCCCACCTCGCTCTCCTTGCTTTGAAGTATTGTTGCCAAGCCCAGATCGCGAACTAAATAGGTTTTCCGTCCCCAGCTTTGGATGCAGTCAACGTCCTTGGGCCATGAAGTTCTGGATTTGAATGCCTCGGTAGCACAGGAGTTAGAAGGTGGTCACATTGATCGCTTTGAGCATATGATACTCCTCATGGGATCGGTGCGCACGACTTCGCTACACGGTCCACGGAGGAGCAGCAGCCCCTACCGAACGAGGTCTCTAGACCAATCTACGGAAAGAGCGAAATTGGTGACCTCGCTGGAGGGGAGAACAACCAAAGGCGCAAAGACCGCGATTCCTCCTCCGTCCGAGGAGCGTAGCTAGGGGCATCGACAAACATGAATGTCCATCCACCCCGCCCACGCCAGCAAACCAGGCCCGGTCGCCTGGTCCGACCTCCCGAACAAGAGACAATCGGCTGTCCCGGCCATGGCACGTATATCAGAATCACTGATCCAGACCTCGTTACAAGCATATAAATACTATTAATTGCGATGTTGCGATCTAACATTGCCAAAACTCACCATCTCTTCGCAAGCTGGCATATTGCAAGGATCCTACACAGCTGGCCGGTTTGTCATTGCGATCTTGTGGGGTAGGATGGCAGATTCTGAGAATATGGGAAGGAAAAGGGTGCTTTTGATTGCACTGCTCGGAACATGCACTCCCTGCCTTGGCTTCGGCTCTTCACGTCAATCGTACAATGGCTATCTTTCGAACGCTGAGAGGGGCGCCAAAGGGAATCTAGGAGTAATGAGAACGATCAGGAAATCATTCGGAAAAAATAATCCTAGATCTAGACCTTGCTGTTGCCCATGGACTTTGATATTGGAGTCATTGTTAGGCCAGTCCTTAGTGATCTACCCCTGGACCCGGCGGCCACTATCCAAGCGTTTTCGGAGATGATGCAGTCTTTGGCGAGGAAGAGGGCGTGTGGTGATTAAAGAATTGGCTGTATGCACTGCCGAGAATAATGAACACTCTTTTCTCGTTGTCTCCGCTACAGGGGTCATGTGTGGGCTTGAAGAGATGGGTATATACCTTCCAGATACCAATCCCACTAACGAGGTTGTCGATTAGCAGTGGACTCTCGATTCTCTCTAAGACAGACCAGACTTCAGCCTTCGCCTTCGTTGCTCGACCGCCAACAACCCCCGTCGACTCTTTCGAATCCAAACCCATCGCTACATTGCCGTCAATGCCAATGATATACCCAACTCGCCATCCAGTTACTCTCAAAGCGCTAGCTACGAATTCGAATCCCGCCTTCCTGAACAACCTTCCACTCCAACCACCCCTAAACGCAGACTCGCTAAACTTCCCCATCTCTCGCCTCTGGACTCTTGCACTCTTCTACCACTGCATCTTAACCCTCCACATCATCACCTCCAACAACTCGTGATCCATCCATTCTCCACATCCTCAACAATCCCGCTCACCCCTCCCCACCCTCTCAGCCTCCACCATTCTCCCTCCTATTTACCCTCTCCATCCCCCCCTTCCCGCTTCCCCCGGAATCAACTCCAACCCATCCATCCCCAGCGCCATCGACATATCACTAACATATCAAACCCTCAACGCCCAGCTCAGCACCATCTCGCTACAACCACCACTATCCCTCCTCACTTACACACCAATCCCCCATCTCTCCCTCCTCAACGCCTGCGCCACCTCAAGCATCAACCTTCCTGGTCTGCATCTCCATCACCTCCATCCCTCTCTAAAGCATAGCCCGCACGTTCGTTGCCCCGGCTTCGAGTTTTTGGTAGATGATTGATTGCGGTATGATTTATGGTATTGCGGAGGGTGGAAGTAGGGCTGGCTGTGCTATTGGATCTGTGCGTGGGCTTGGGGGCTTGAGAACGGGATTGCAGATTGGTATCGTGAGGGTGGTGTGATGGTCGTGGTTTGTGTGGGGTGGTGTGTCTGTGCTCTGATTTGGGAGGGGGTGGGCATGGATATGAGATTCTACTTGGGGCGCGGGGGGGTGGGATAGAGGCGGAGGGGAAAAGGGAGCCAGAGGGAAAGGGAACGGAAAGGAATTTGTGAGGAAGGGAGGACGATATAGATTGATGTTTGCAGTTACAGAATCAGAGTTGGGAGAGATATAGAAGACCGTTTGGTACCACATGAATATCCACCTGTCAGTATTAATCTCCTCCGGTGGGTCGTCAGAATCCAGGCCGGCGGGGTGTCGCATGGAATGGAATCATTTTCGATGCTTCAAGTTGGGGCTGTTGTTATATTCTGCTCTGACTGAAGCAATTGGGTATCGTTGGAAGTGGTATCAGCTGCGAGCGCTCAAGGCTTTTGGAGTTTAGCCACACAATGTTGGAGCTGGAGAGTCAATGATCTGTAGGATGTACTGTGAGTTTATGATCATGTCTGCAACAGTGCTCATAGGCAAGCCATTTGCCAGCCATAAGCAAGCCATCGAAAGAATAATCCCAGATCACTGCCATCCACCTTTACCAGCAAACCCACTACTATCCTCAATCTTCTTCTGTCCACTACCCTTCTGGCTCTTCTGCTGCGCGGCCTCATGTTTCCGTAACTCCTCCGGCATCCGCGAAATCGAGGACTTCGACAGCATTTGCTTAAGATCGTACCTGACACCTCATCAGCACAAGTATCATTAGCAGTGAATATGGGGTTTACACACATGACATCAGAGTCCTCGTTCCCAAGGAACGTGATGGCCACACCGCTCTTCCCCGCACGACCCGTTCTTCCAATACGATGGGTATAGCTCTCGATATTCGTAGCCATGTTGAAATTGACCACCAGACTGACGTCCGGCACATCGATACCTCTACCCGCCAGATCAGTGGCGACGAGTACGTCCGTACTGCCGTTGCGGACGGAAGCAAGCGCGGCTTCTCTCTGCTCCTGAGTCTTGCTGCCGTGCAGCGTGACGGATGAGTAGCCACCATGTTTGATATCTCTGGCAACAGCATCGCAATTGCGCTTGATATTGACGAATACGATGATAGGCGGTTGAAATTCTCTCGACGAGAGAAGCTCGAGAAGGCGCTTTTTCCTCTTGTCCTCCCCAGCGACAAATTCGACACGCTGTTCGACAGTCTCGACGGCCTCGCCGACATTGCCGATGGTGACAATGGCGGGTCTGCGGAGGTACTTGCGTGCTATACGCTCGACGGCCGAAGGCATGGTCGCTGTGTACATCATGGTCTGTCTATAGCGGTCTTTGCCACCAAGGAATTGGCGCATAACCAAGGCGTCCTCAGCTTCCTCCGAGTCAGGTTTCATGTTCGCGACAGGGAGGGCGTCGAGGATCTTGTTGACGGGCTCCTCAAAGCCAAGATCGATCATACGGTCTGCTTCGTCCATGATCACGTAGCAGCATTGTCCAAGGACAAGGACTCGGCGCTCTATGCAGTCGACGAGACGACCTGGGGTTGCGATAATGATTTCTGCGCCGTCGCGGAGGTTGTACGCCTGTTCCTCGAGTGAGTGACCTCCGACGATACTAACACAAGTGAAGCGGAGGGGCGTGGCGAATTTGCGAGCTTCGATCTCGATTTGTTGGGCTAATTCACGGGTAGGAGCTAAGATGACTGCGTAGGGTCCGTCGTTCTTGGTCATCTCATTTAGGCGGGGCAGTTCGGAAATATAGACGAGTAGAGGTAAGAGGAAGGCGGCCGTTTTACCGGAACCAGTCACAGCAACCCCGATAAGGTCTCGAGATTGTAGAGCTATGGGAATTGCAGCTCGCTGGACTGCTGATGGTTCCGTGTAGCCAACTTGGTCCACGACATCCAAGAGCTTCTTTGGTAAACCGGATTCTGCCCAGGAACGCATGGGATTGGGGATAGCTCCGCCTTTGGTACTGATGTTGAAGTCTTCTTTGAAAATCCTCCAGTCTCTCTCCCGCATATGTTCCAGCTTTTTGTCGCTCCAGTGCTTGTCAATCGAGTTTCTACCACCCTCCTCTTTCCTTCTCCGCTCCATTTCCATCATCTCATTCGCTCTCGCACTACCAGATTCATGATCTCGTTCTTGTATCGCTTTGGCATAGTTGCGAGCCGCACCGTCCGCAAGGTCATCTGCGAAACCACCTAAACGGCCTCGACCATAGAAATTGGCTTCTGCGCGCGCTTGGTATAGCGGGTTGTAGTCAGGGCTGGTGTCCTCCTCAGCGTTCCACTCAAAATTGAATTTCTTTTCCGTGGTGCGCCTCCGCTTCTTCTTGGCTGAGAATGTCGACTGGTTTTGATCGGCACCCATATACCGCTGCTTTATCAAATTTTGCTGTGCTTCCACAACAGCAGGTCGCTTTTCTCCTTTAGCTGCAGGTGTATTTATGACGGATGGTTTAGGAGGCGGAGGAGGTGCCATGTCGTAGTCTTTGTTTGGTTGTGACGAGCGCATAGATGCAGGTCCGGTCGGTATGTCTCCTTTTCGCTTTGATCTCGGACCTGTGGGTACAGAGTGACGGGATGAGCGGTTGACACCATTGGTTGGTTGTGTATCCCTCCCAACTCCATTTCTGGCATTTTGGGGCTTAGCCTGACTGCCGCCGTTTGCCACTGGCCTGTTGGCAGCAAAAGCAGCCTCTGTTCTCCTCCTCTCCTCCTCGACCTCCTTAGCTCGCTTTTCCAAAGCCAGTTTTTCACGTTGGGCCTTCGATAGGAATTTAGGCTAGACGAAGAGACTTTGTGTCAGTACGGCTCGTAAAGGTACTAGATGAGACATGAGGTGAATAATGTATCCCGACGTGTAGACTTAGATTCATACCTTCGCAGCAGCTTCATCCGCTTCCTTCTTCTTTCGCAGTATTTCTTCGACACTTAAGGGCTGTCGGCTTTGCAATGCCCCCCAGCCAGTCTTTTTCTTCTTCTCTATTGCAGGCGGAGGGGGCGGAAGATCACCGTCTACGGTGGACGGTGGAGGTGGTGGTAGATCTTCTGGGGGCGGAGGCGGAGCTGATACATCTGGTGGAGGAGGTGGAACTGCAAGGTCCGGTGGAGGAGGGGGAGGTGATGACATCCTTCCAGGCGAACGTAGTCCATTCGTGTCTGTCCCGTTGGCCATGGTGCCCTTCATAGTGGAAAGAAATGGAAGGAACGATAATCGTGAGACAAGACTCTATCATAGTCCGATCATTGATAGAACTAGGATATTCTACCCAGGGCTGAAATGCTTGGCAGCAACTGAAAATAACAAATATTGTCCCTTCATACATAAACAATTCCTATTCATTTCACACCTTAGATCCATCTTCCGGAAAGCCCAAACATTATTGGATGACCAGGACTCGTGCTAGAGCGCTACGCGGCCATGATATCAACTCTTCAATCCTTGCTCGTATATCTAGTATACGGCCATCGTATCTCGGCAAATCTCAATCGATGACAGATGACAAAATTATTATAGGCTCCTCTAGACTGTCATAGCTCATCATAGTAAATCGAGGCTCAGTTCCTCTGAGGTCTTCAGCCAAAATCCATGTTGGTCGCTTCTGGCCGGTCTGTAAGCCGTTGGATTATGGTTCGTATCTAGGTAGCGCCATGTGTATCAGCCCTGTAGGAGGTTTAGTAGGGTTCAGTCGATGCTCTCCCAATGCTATGAAAACTTAGCGTCCTCCTCATAGAGTACAAAAGATAGCAGTATGTCGAACCAACACTGAGGCAGTTGTCTGACTCAACGATGCATCATACACAAGCATGAGTTTCCCGACCTTCAGCCTTTGGCTCCTGGAGCCTGCTCAACAGCCTTGTATCTCTATCAGGCCCGCGGTATGACATCTACGAGAGAAACTCAGGCCTTGCAAAAAGCCGTTTGGGATGGCTCGTTACCCATAGAGATCCGCTTGTCTGCCTCCGAGTGTCGGATCTACGATCAAGCAGATCCGTATCTTGTATGCGACCCGCTTTGTCCAGGTATTGGTCAAGCTGACCCCAATGTGTAGATACAGTATCATCGCCTATCGTACCTTCCATTTCTTCTCCCTCGTCTCCATGCTTTCTTCGGTCCTTCTCTCATCAATCCTGACGTGATACCGTACGACGGCTGGTTCTCTTTCGAAGAAGTTCCTCTCAAATGGCAATACCCCCTAGGCTTACTTCACGATCTGTTCTCCGGTATTCCACCCTCGCAGGCATCAGGTCTAGACGTTCAGGGCCAGTCTCCAGAAGACGAATCTGAAGTGGGACTCCCATGGCGATTGATATTACACTTCACAGACTGGCCGGAACAAGCGCTTGTGCGTCCAGATGCAGAGGGGAAGATGCTCCATGATGCATTCATCAATAGCGTCAAAGAGGCGGATTTCCTAAGGAATGGGACGGCGAAGGGAATAATGTCACTGTCAAAGGACGATTCGACGCAGCTTTGGAACGCAGTTCAAGAACGTACGACACCGGTTTTCCTCAGTCCTTGTTTGTAGTCTGCTGATTTGGAGAGCAATAGATGATTTCAGTTCGTTTAATCCGATTTTCAAGCGGCTATTGTATGCTCAAGGTGCTCCGCTCCGCCATATCCCATTGAAGATCTACCTACCTTCATCGCCTACGGCCTCAGAGCCAACGTCCGGCCACCTTCGGGTGGTCCAATCTCTTATAACTCCCGGCCTCCCCAATTCGCGTGAACCACAAACTCTGGGGACAGCGCTTCATGCTCTGTTGCCCACGCTCTTCCCAAGCAGAAGGACACCGATTCTTGCAAAAGCTGTATTGCATGGGGCTGTGGTACCTATGAGTGCGATAATAGAAGATTTGATGAGGACTGCGGCATATCTGGATGGCTGGGTACATCTGGGTGTTGTCATGATGGGGTAGATGTCGCCTGAGGTGATGTGCGGCAAACCAGTACTCCTTGCACAATTGAACGCCTCGCGGCGGTTCCTGCGAAGCAGCAATTGTCATTGGTTGCACTCCATAGTTAATCGCAGACGCCAATATGACCGACCAGCCTATGAGCCTCGAAGAGGCAGAATTGGCGGTTGATTATGCGTTCGTAAAAGTGTACTAGAAGAAGAGAGTGGGCTCTCGGGCTGTCGATTGGGACAAGAGCTTGGCGGCTCTGCGGGCGCTAGCGGCTTCGAAGATTTCACACTCTTAACCTTACCGACCTCAATGTACGTTGCTTTGATCTCTTGCAACGCACGCAGTAGATGTGGCACCACCTGAACTTTCTAATCATGAGGTAAATGTCTCGTCTCTCTTAGTGTATCCTTTTCCAGCGGTCTCATTCATGTTCATCAACGTTGACGCACCCAATCCTCACATCAACGCTTATATATACCACGGCTTTGCCTACCTCCTGTGCCTCTCACCATGGTCTTGGGGCATACTTTTATTCAGCCAGTGGAAGAACAGAACAGGTTTTTAGCAGAGCCGTGTCTTCTCCACCCTGCCTTCTCTTGTCCTTGTGGGATGGTAGGACTATTTTACAGACAGACATTCCAGCTTAGATTGGCTTCAGTGTGCTCCCATACCAGCCCTCTGTACTTAGCATCTTGCATTCAATTGACAGTGTAGCCACCTCAGGTTGGAGAAACTACTTTGACTACAGCAACAATCTTTTTGTTGAGCGAATGAAATCGTGCAGACTGCTATCCTGCTCCTTTACAACAACTTCCTCCTCCTCCTTTTCTTTCGAACTTTATTCTCAAACAGTTCTCTTCGAGACGCGTTATTCGTTCGTTGCCCCGACCAGGTGATCTGCGAGGCTACGTGGTCTGATTCCAGCAATCGACTCACACCCTGCTAGTCAAGTGTCCAGCTCCCCTCGCCCTGCATACGACATGCATCACCACGTTGTGAGATGGGTGACTTCGCTCTCAGACATCCTACTGATGCAAACGGAGGGCGATGACACCAATCCTGTATCCGCTTCCTGTGCCTGATGCCTGAATGCGACGCTTATCTCAGATGGCCACTGGTTCTAGACTTGCATCTTACTGGACTTGGCTCTACTGGGCACGTGTCTAGCGTTGGTCCAGCGAGCTCTATCAACAGTATTAATGTGGGAAGCAAATTAACCTCTTTAGGCTCGCGACCGCCGAAACGAGACTCCAAAGTTGTATGATTATCTTTAATATTAGAGCAAGTAGCGGTAGTCAGGACTCAGATCACCCTTCTCCGTCTTCTCAAACTCTGTCAGCCCCAAATTCGTAGCAGCCTTATCTCTGCTCCGATTCTGGGCCAGTACGGCAACAGCATAAATGCAGCAAGCGGCAGCACTCAAACAAGCAAAGCCAATGCAGATGCTGTATCCTGGCTTGTAGTTCGGAGCGTCTTTTGCCAGAAAGGCGTATGTGGCAATAATGCCTCCAATATTGCCAAAGCCAACTTGCCACGCCGTACCCACAGCCCGACGATGATGGCCGCAAAGGTTGAGATTGAACCAGCAGACTATGACCGGCAAAGCAGAGTATGTGCCCATTGTAACCAAGAAGAGTGCACCGTACTCGAGATGTTTGTTTTTGTGGGTGGTCAACAGGATTGCGAAACCAGCAATGCTCATTGCAATCGGGATCAGCGTGAACAAGAAACGATGTTTGAAGAAGTCAGAGAAGTAAGCGATGACGAGAGCGAAGACGAACGACGCTGCCCATGGTGGCACGCTGTGCAATTGGGTGCCGATTTGGGTGTACCCGTAAGATCTTATGATTGCTGGAGCGAAGAAGGCATACCCGTAGGCGGGGACAATCAGACCGAAGTACATGAAGCCTCCAAGGAAGAATTTGTAGTCCTTGAAGCAGTTGAGAACGTCGCCGGAAGTGATTCGGCGCTCTCGGGCGGAACGTCCTTGGTCTTTTTGGAGGCGCGCCTTGATATATGCACGTTCGTCTTCACGTAGCCTGTTATGGGATCATTAGGTTTATTGTGATAACGCGGAGTTTGCGACTGGGAAGTCCCTCACCATTTGGCCTCTTCTGGGAAGTCTGGAATCATAAAATACAAGGCAAAAGATACTACGCAGGTGAGGAGTCCTTCTGCTCAGGGTTAGCAACTCCCTAGAGAAGTTACACATACAGGTCATTACCTAGGATAAAAATCCATCTCCAGCCAAGGTAGCCGCGGATGCCGCTCATCTTCCCAATCGCAGAAGCGAGGAGTCCACCAAAAGCGCCGGCGAGACTGGTGCTTCCGAAGAAGAACGAGTACCGTTTCTGAGCCTCAGATCGCTTATACCACATGCCAATCAGATAGAAACTCCCCGGAAACATTCCTGTCTCGGCTAAGCCAAGGAAGAAACGAGTTGCGAGGAGACCGCTGAAATTGTGCACCAAGCCTTGGCATATTGTGACAAGACCGAACAGAAACATGCACAGTGATAGCCAAACATGAGGCTTGAGCTTCTTTAATATGATGTTCGATGGAATTTCAAACGCGATGTATGGGACGAAAAAGATGGTTAATGCGGTGTTGTATTGCGTGCCGGTCAATTTCAAGTCTTTTTGTAGGCCAAAAACTGAAGCATTGGCGATGTTTGTGCGGTCTAGAAAAGCTAACAGATAGAGGATACTCAAAACCGGTATGACTCGGAGATCGATCTTAGACACAAGTCGCCGCTGACTGGTATGGGATGGACATACGGCGCCGAGGTCGTCATCGTACTCAGCGTCTGGGTGGTGAATGTCAGGATCATAGTAATTGTTCTCGTACCGCTTGTTGTCATTGGTGGGCTCCTGCTTGTTATAGATGTGTGGATCCTGGGAGTCAGAGGCCACTAATGTATGGTCAATACTGTTCAGTGTGTATTCCACCAACTTACGTGGGCTCATACTGATATTCGACGTCGTCTCGGCGAGTATGATATAGCCAGCGACTGCAATACCGGTAACGAGGAACGATAATCCAGAAACAGCATCGGGCATGGAAGCTCCTTATATTTGCCGAGGATACCTACTGTAGGATTCCAACCCCGCAATCGGCGGCAATAGGTCAGACTCCTCGCTTAAGCATGACATGCCGGGTAGTAGTATTCTATGATCGCTCAGCACTCGGCATCCGCAAGATTATCCGTTTGATCCAATGGTGCATTCTAGCATGAAGTATCTGGACACCCTGGCGTACCTGGCATACATTGGAAAACGCTGTGTGGCTTTTAGTCAGACCTCTGTCTTGACAGTCTTCAAGAGCTACCTTCACCAGCATAGTACGGACAACCTCGTTGAGGCTCAAATTCTTGGAAGACTTCCCTATTGCACCCTTCAGCTGGGCCACAGCGTGTTGGCAGGTTGATTGAAGGGCGATGATCAATCATCAACTCATGCAATGCGATGAGTAATCATGACCTTCAATGGAGCTTGGTACATGGGAATTACCGCTTCACGACCAGACAGGACACAATAAACAGCTTTGCCACATGAATCAAGGGCACAGCAATTTTCGTAGTCGACTAGAAAAACACTGTAGACGTCAAAATCTGGGAAACAGTAGCTGAGTGGCGATACGGCCGCTGGAGCTGAGCTGCGATACTCTGTCATGTACGAGACTGGGCCATCAAGTAGAATAGCAGTACTGAATTCGACATGAAGCTGATCGTAAGAAATCGGAAGTAGCTGGCTCCTGACAGACTGTCGTCGTGCTTCTGTGTCGTATTCATATGTTCATGCGGTTCATTGCTTGGCAGACCTACACCAGAAATCAGAAGCCTTTCTCTCATGCTGTAGTCTCCGGCCTCGTTGAGCATGAAGAAAGGGGACCTTTATAGGGTGATAACTACCCAATTTCTTGAAAAACAGGCTTAGCTTAGTGCAGGGATACTTTACGAAGCTAAACCTCGATCCGTCCCGTCTTACCTCTCGCGTCCGATGTACCACCGATTGGCTGGCTCTTTGCCCAACTTCGACTCTCTGAGTCCGCCTTCCTCGTGCAATGATCGTGATCGCACCTTCATCATGATTCTACATTCTCTTCTTACTTCTCTGTGCTTACTTTTTCTTGCTGTATGGTAGAGGACTTCTGGCTCTGATCGCCCCATACCAGCCGCTCAAGCAAATGAAGGAGGTCCATTCAAATAACCTATTGTACTTCACTACCTTGCGGGCAGACAGCCATACCGGCCATCAACTCAATCAAAGCTCTCTCCATCCTTCAACCTATGCCATCTCTTCCTCCTTAACTCAACAAAATTGGACAATTGGTCGACGTTACTACCCCTGAGAATTAGCCCCACTGCCAGGCAGCACGATTACACTAAAATGTACTTGTTCCGAGCGAAGCCTTCACACTTGCACTAGCTGTGAAGGAATCTTAGCCACGATGCATCTCTCTTTCGAGAACATGACTATGGAAATAATGGCAGCCTCCAGCGAGCCGAAGCCTAGGAGGGCCAATAAGCGCAAGGCCAACACTGCTGCCCGTTCACAGGATATGGGCCCTTTCAAACAGCAAAAGCCTAGCGACGACGCTCCATTCACCATGAATCTTTCCGCACATTCTATCCTTCCAAATGAGAATACCATTGGTGTATATGCAAGTCCTTGCTCTTCTAACACATCCCGCAGCTCAACCCCAACTTCTACCTTATCCGACGGCCGCAAGAGAGCAGGGCGCCCGAAAACCAAACAGACAGCATCGAAACTCTCAACTCGATGTCTCAATAAGGCAACTGTGCTTCGCTGTAACCGTCCTGTACTAGCTAGCTTACCACAGGATGTTTGGATTAACATATTCATCCACAGTAAGCCGGAAGCCTTATTCAAAGCTCGAGCTTTTGCCTCCGGGTTCAAGGACGCGATTTCTCTCGACTCGGTTTGGAGGGGATCTCTTCTTGGGGAATTTGGGCCTTCGCTTCCAGACCCACCACAAGGCTTGTCCTACATGCAGTATGCGAACCTGTTAACCCGTCACGGCTGCCAAGGATGCAACGAGGTGAAGCACGCAGGCCGGGGGAAGGCCCGAAGAACCTATTGGGCCTTTCAGCGTCGATATTGTGAGACATGCCTTGTTGACAAGATCACCTATGTAAGTACATAGCATATGTCGTCCACTGCTTCAGCTAATACCGGTATAGGAAAGACAATTGCGACAGGACCTTGCATGGTCCAATCTCTACCCTTGGGTCGGCAAGATGATGAAATGTCTTCCCCAAGCAAAATATGACAGCTGGGGGCATTATGTAAGTTCTGTTTGGGCTACGACTCAAAATTTACAATGAAAACAACTATCATTGGAAGGACTTACCCCTTGTGCTCCGTTAGCAGCTTGAAAGCCGGTCTTGAAGAAAATGCTGACTGGAATCAATTATGTAGCAATGGGTTGGAGACTACGAAGAAACTCCGACATGGGCAACCAAATATCCGAACAGTCAGAAGATAGGCTTTCTTGGGCCTGCCATGGACAAGCTCAAGACGGAATTAGAAGTATATCTGGCACAGAACCCCACACTGGAGGAGATCGAGGCCTGGTTCGACCCGAAGATCGCCGCCAACATACGTCTCGTCGCTCAGCTCCAAGCTGTAGAAGATTTCTGCGAGAGGCGTCGAATCGCAAAGCTAGACGACAACATAAAGTCCAAGGATGCTCGGAAGCAATTCTATCAAGAGAGAGCGGCACGGCTTGATCCACCAATAGCGCTGAATGTGCTTTTGGAATGCGAAAGCTACAAGCGGGCAGCCAGTATCTATCGACCGGCAGTGAACCTCGAGCGTTCGTGGCTTACGCTATTGCCAAAGCTTGAGAAAGAAAGAGTGGAACTCGAAGCGAGACAGGCCGAGGAGACGAAGAGAGAGGACGAGGAGAGGAAGAGACGGGAAGATGAGAGGAAGAGACGGGCAGAGGAGAGGAAAACACAGTTGGACGTGCAGGCACACTGTCTTGCGCGATTACCTTTGGATCTAATGGGTGCAAACACGAATATTTCACATGTTTACCGAACGTATTGAGGGCGTTGTACGGGCTTTTGGAGAGCATTGATGTAGGGGAACACGAGGAGGTGCCATTTATCTGCATGGAAACCCTCTATGTAGGTTTCTTGGTGCGACGCGGAATTTCCCAACCGATCTTTGGGCGGATTGCACTAGGAGATTATAGGTCATGTGGCTACTTTACATCTCAAGGCGATCTACTCTGGAGAATTATACGCTGCCATTTCAGTTATTTACTCTGCTATTTATAAGTGGGTATCAAGCCAAATAAAAAATGGATGAGTCTCAATGTTGGATGTGATTTGATCTTGATCTAGCTGTAATGTGAGGACGGGTATTGGTCTAAGACAAGCAACAAAATGTTGCGCCATCGCTTCGGTCAGTCTATGCGCTATGCTTTGCAATCCGCAACGCCCCTCAAGCAATCGTAGGCTTCAGCTCCATCCGATCCTCATCCTTGCTCGTAAACGGTACTCCCAACTCGAACAGCTTGACAATGACATCCCTGAACTCCTGGAAAAAGACGCGGTCGTCTGCCGCGTACCTTTCCACGTGCTTCTTGAAAACAGGGTCCTTGATCAACGCCATATCGCTCGG
>JAABUW010006266.1_pt1 | contig 15019 bp, 16 predicted proteins | sample 5560081 | NCBI WGS metagenome assembly JAABUW01 (sample SAMN10711882, study PRJNA513363) | rock metagenome | isolation source: Antarctica rocks | place: Antarctica: Victoria Land, Knobhead sud
CGAGTTGTCGGCATGGGAATCCAAGAGGTACACAAAGTTCTGTATGCAACCTTGGGAGCACTTTCAGCCCGCGGGGCGACATTGGCTGCCAAACTCTCGGTGTCTCGTGCAATCACTTCTCCTGAAGTAGTGTTGCGACGGAGCTGGATTGAAAATAGGGCTTCCTTTTGAGGATCAAAATATAGCGGATCGCTTTTGGCTGAGAGCTGTGCCGGATCATACATTGTCAAAGCTTGAGGGAAGGAGCGTAAATTTGGTGCTTTTTGGATTTTCGGTGATTCCCCACAGAGTTCATATGTCTCCATAGCTCGCTTGCTGGTCGAGGATCTGGCAAAGATACTTGGAGCACTTGGCTGCTTGTGGCCTTTGGTGTATGTCAATCTCCATTGTATCTTTGATGAGATCAACGAAGGGGCGTAACCATTGCTGATGGCGCTTGGAACCGAAACCCGACCCGACGGTCAGTCTAACCGTAGTAAACACCAGAGAAGAGCCCAACGTTAATACGTAAAAGCGTTGGTTTGTGATCTGGTATCCCACCAAAAATTGGTGGGGTCGCGGGTATGAGTAAGCGTGCAGGAAGGGGCCACCAATTTCGCTCCCACCTGGTGCCCTCGAGGTAAGGCATCAGGAAAGGGTTCATCTCCCAGGCTGAAGCGTTGTTGTGATTGGGAGGAGGTGGAAGCGAAGCGTAATGGCTACCCACTATATACAGTAATGATTACTATTCTCGTCTCATGTTCTGCCTTAGAATGCATCTAGGGAAGCTGCCCCGGCTGCACTTCCTAAGGCTGAGGTGGATGTGATGGAAGAGGAAGGACCGAAGGGATAGAAACCGATCTTGGCGCCAAGACCTTCAACTTTAATGCATGTTTTAGTGACTAGTCGCCAGACCATCTCTCGTCAATTCTAGCCAGTTCTTCCGGTCTACCAATTCCCGCACAGAAAGGGTGACAGGTAAAAAGTTACTGATATGGGTGGATGAGGATCGGGCTGCGGATGACTCCCACATGACAGGAAATGGCGTGGATTATCCGAACCCGCACGAACCCAAGGACGAACCCTTATTCCCTCTCTTTGGCTCAGTCTAGCACTCAGGTCTGACTCCTGGACGCTGTGAACAATGTCAGGGAATCTACCAAGTCGAGGCACGGCACACTTCAACGTTTCAACGACAACACGTTGGGCACTCGGACCAATTGAGACCCACAAGTAAGGTGCCATTTAGCCTTGGGAGTTTCGAGCGCAATCGGGTGAGCGTTCAAGCAGGAGTACTTCGCGGCGAATGAAGATCGTGACTACTTGAAGCCAACCTTACACTGATGCATTTGCGCTTAGATTATCAAATACAAAACAGCAGCCGCTCTGTGATTCTTTGACGATCAGAATCTACATCGAAGCTTTGATAGCTCCGCGTGGCGTTGGTTTGGCTTCCCACGGACATGTCAAGTACTAGAGCACAGATTGTCTTTTGGAATTACAGTAGAGCAGCCTTCGAATCCTCACCGAAAGGAGTACAATTAGCCACCACTCCAGACAGCCGGTCTTCTTCTTCGACTACTGTTTGAGAGCGTAGCACCATCCGGCTCCTCGGCTCTCGCTGTCGCCCTCGCCATTCAGTTGTCAGCAATCAGTATCATTGCTATAAGGGCGTTGCTATTTGGTGATTCATCCGACTCAGTGCCAGTCATCTTTGTAGAGTCTTGTTCAGCAACAGTGGTCCAGCAAGTAAGAAAGAATCAACGTCTAGACGTCTATGCGACTCCAGAGCCATCGGGATCCTGGTACGCTAGGCATGTTGGTCAACGCAAGTATAGGCACAAAGTCTGGAAGAGAATTCAGTACCGCTGGGAGGACCCAAATCCTACAGGTCAAGGTCTTTCTCTCCTTCCACGCGTTGCTAGATCTTAATGCCACACATCTCGCCTCGTCCGGTATTAAAGCATTCCCTAGAGGCTGCGTACTTCTCCCATGTGTCACAAGCTGATCATATTTCGTTACAATTCATGGTCCAGATTGGTTGGCTGCTCTGGTCCTATTCGACTTTTCGATGAAGCACAATAACACTAATATCTGGGAACCAGCGCTTACGAAGGCTCGCATAAATCACAGTTGAATAGTGGCGCTCCAAGGCTTGCAACCCGCTTGAGCGTTCCGGAGATGCGACGGCTGGACCCGATGGAATATCGCTTTTACGACAACCAGATGCGATTTTCCGAATGTCCTTCGTTCCTGAATGATCCATCCACCGTTACTTTCGACTTTGGTGAAGACCTCACAAGGCCAATCCCATGGCTCGTTCGCCCCTTTTCCTAAGGCGTTCCACTTGCGTTTTATCCTGCTGCATCCACCTGTTTGTTTTCGACAGCAATGTCACAGCCCTCGCAGTTCGTGGCAGCACCATGAATTTGCTACTTCCCATTGACAACACTACTAACTCCACAAACGCCCTCAAGTTCCTCCCCTCCACCTCCTCCATCGATCTCATCTGGCCCCTCAACTCAACCACAGCAATCTCCACCAACGGATTCCTGAACCAGAACACCACCGCCACCATTCCCCACAGCCCCTCCGATCTCGGTACTCCTACCCCCACATACTCCTGCTCCGGCGCCCTGTACGGCCGCAACCTTCCCCTCGCCAGCTGCGAAGAAGCCCTCGGACGCATGTCCCGCGAGACAAGCATCTTATCCTTCGGCGACCGCCACCAAGGGAACTGGGACGCCGTGCTCCCCTTCCGCTGGCTCTCGTCCGACGGGCTCTGCGCCATCGATCTCGGCCACCGGAACGGCGTTCTTGGCGACTGGATAAAGCCCGTGGAATTGCGGCCTATCGTGCGCGTGCTGCTGGATGTATGCGTGCGCGGGAGCCCGAATGAGGGCGGGTTGGCGAACAACGTTGGCGAGAAGGGCGATCTTTTGCTGAGGGTGGTAAAATACAGGCCGACTGTGACTTGTGGAGCGACAGTGCCGGGGCTGTGGTGGGAGACGTGTAGGAATGTGGTGGATAGCATGAGCATTGATGGGAGGAAGGTGGTCTTTGGGCCGGCGGGGGATCCGGATACAGTGGTGGCGCTGCCATGGAGGGCGACGACGCAAGAAACGAAGTGTGGGGTGGGCATTGATGGGGCCGCGGGCGGGGATGTGAAGGATACGGCGGATTGGTATGGATTGTGGATGGCGGCGAATGCGGTGGATTACATGTGTATTCAGAATAGGAGGCAGGGGCTTGCGTTTGATCTAGGTGAGTGCGCTTCGATTATACGAATTGTGGAGGGGTGCGATTCAAAGAGAGTTTTCGGAGGGCTTACAAGCTTGTGTGCGTGTAGGGCAACAGAAGAGGCTTATTCTTCGGCTCGAGGGCTTTCAGCGGACTGGGGTGGCAGCGATTGTCTAATATGTCGGTGACGAATCGCCGTGTTTTTGGAAATTGTGTATGAGATACACCAATGTGACGTGTCTTCAGCTTCGCCAGGTTGGTGCACTCGACCTCGGCAGTTATAGAAAGAACGCAAAGACGGAAAGTTGAGAGACTGAATCCCCAGTGAGGACCCATCGCTGAAGCGGCTGACCGTTGGAAGCATTTTTCTCACTTAATTACACTACATAAGAGCAAGGCCCATCGATTCGATAGCTCCATGACGAAGGAAAAGAGCTACCCACCACCCTGCATGGGAGTCAACGCTTGAAGTCCAACCGGGTTTCCACCTCTACCTGCGGACATGTCTCTTCTGAGGCCAGACCTGATGGATGTCGAATTCCGCTCCGTACAAGACGTAATTCCTGATCGCCATGCCCACGTCATGGCTATCGCTAAGTTGGGCCCCGTCATCGTCTTCACGACGATAGCACTCCACATCCCACCAACGCCCCACAGGCTCTCGAGCTGACCATCCCCCGAACGAATGGAACTCCCGGAGTTTGAGAGTGCTCCTCAAGCAGTCCAGGATGGTCATCCGATCTCCTTTCAGCAGGTGCATGTTGCCCAGAGAAACGGTGTGCAGTGCGGCCGCGTGCTTCTGTAGGAACGGGGGCAAGTTCTCCCTCGGTTATATCAATTCCTCCCAGCTTGACCTTTTGCAGGGAAGGCCAGTATGCATCGCCGACCACGTGCTGCAGAGCTTGTGCTTCGATATCCCATCCGTTGAAATCTCATGGCATAGCAATCCTTGTTCGCCTTTCTCCTTTGATGCTTCTCCTCAGCCCGCTGATCACCTCAGCTACTTCTCCTGTACTTCTCATGGGTTCTCATTCTGGTGAGCGGGCTGCTCTTCGATGGCACAGCCCAAGGTTCTTCTGTTTTACATGCAGAGTCTGCGGTAAGCGCTCACGTGATATAGTATAAAGTAAGGCAAACCCTAGACTAGCCCCGATCGGGACGAACACATCGTCCCTGTCGATGATCTCTTCGAGGCAGCAAAGACTGCACACACAAGAGTTGTAACGCTGTCTGCCATACTAATGGCACGGACAGAGGCATAAATCGGCTGTTTCGTCTTCGCGGCGAGTCACAATGCCTTGCTAAATAGTCATGCTCTAGAAATAATTTCCATTCAAAACTATGCTAATCCAACTGCTAATCCAACTGCTAATCCAACTGCTAATCCAACTGCTAATCCATGTATAACTCCCGAATTCGTGCACTCATAGAAACAAAATTCAAAGTATGCTGCCTATGCCAGGGGATTATGTGGTGAGATGGTTGGGGCAGTGGACTCGGACAAGCGTTGTTTGATGGACTGGTGATGGCTGTCGTAGCGGACTTTACCGGAAATCTGCGCCACTCATCATGGCAGGATGCTTGGGCTAGTGATGCGGCAACAACGTTCATTCATTCAACAGACGGTGGCTTCGGTCAGGAACTCTGGCGACTCGCTCCTCGAGTCCAACCTCCTTGACGTTTGGCGGGAGGGATGTAAGCTTGTGACTTGCCGGATATGGAGGGACAAGGGGGGGTATTCGAGAATCTCGGTGGGGATATGGACAGCGATGCATTGTTGCTCCTTGATCGCCAGTTATTCAGTTGTCGGCCTCGAGGTGGGGATGACGATGGTGTCCGTGACGACCCGAAATAGTTGCGGTTGCGGTCCTGACCCCAGAGCTTGGGATCGGCCCACGGATTCTCCATCAGCTTCTCGTCCATGGTGTAGCTGATGACATCGTCACTCAGCCTCCACTCGTTACTGTGATCCCATGCGGCGTTGTCCTTTGCGGCAGTGATAGCGCCCTTGAGCCTGTCTATCACAGCCTGCTTGACATCGGCGGGCAGCTGCTTGTCGCTGAGTGCGCCGTGCTTGATCATCTCACATCGCGCCCAATCCATCTCCTGTGCAATCATTTGGAGCTTATCGCGAACATCCTTGGAGTCGAGGGAGAAAGCAAGGTTGGCGGCTTCGTGGATGGTCTTGCACGCGGCGAGGGCAGTCATCTGATGGCGGTGGACGGCGGCGTGGCGGATATCTGGGATCCAGTCGGTGAGGCTCTGAAGGTCGATCTCGATGCCAGTGCAGTGGTAGGCAAACTGCCGGCAGGCCCAATTGAGCTCGATTTGCTCTTTGCATTCGAAGCCCTGTTCTTCGAGGAGGGCGGGGGCGAACTGCTGTAGCATGTCGAAGCTGATGGCCTCTAATTCCTCAGCGACGTACTTCATGATGTTGAATTGTGGGATGTAGGGTAGCTGCGGGACCGAGGCGGATGTTGGAGGGACGGTCCTTGATGGTGACGAGGGGGCGGAGCGTAGTGACTCGTTGGACGGGGAGGCGTAGATTGAGGTTGGTCGGGAGGATGGCGGCGAAGACATGATGGCGTTGGGATCCATGATGTATGGGACTAACGAGGATGGCTGACAGGTTGATGGGTACAACGACGGCGACGGTCTATATGATGGATGCGGTGGGGCAGCGAGAGCAATGTCTAGATAGTGGAGGCAGTGGCAACGATGTCTGAATAATGGAGGCAGTGGCAAAAATGTGTACGTGGTGGTCAAGAGGCAGATGCGATACAGTGGAGAAACCGTAACGTTGATTGCTTTAAAGTGGGAAGATGAGGAAGGAAAGCAGGATCTCGGGGGGCTCGGAGGGTGTTTATATAGTCCTTGGGGACCGATGTTGATATTGGGAGAAAACAGAGTGACTCACCCCAGGTGCAGGAGCGACTGTCGAACAGTGGATTCTTGAGGTAGTTGCCAGATTCAGTACACTATGAAAGGAACTATAGAGCCCATCTGCACGCAAACGACGCCCCAATCAGGCAATGTCCCAAATGTAGGCGATTCCAAGAGCGCTCAACAGACTTATGAGGCCGTTCTTCTTCAACAGGGTATCTGCAAGAGATTTTTCTGTTTAGTACTTACATCACCAGACGGGACAAATTAGGCAGTTGCTTGGGATTCCAACAAGATTTACTTAGAAACGGAACAACGTCATGGCTATTTCTGGTCGCTTAGTCCATCGTCATCTCGTCGATACGTTTTTCAATGGTGGAAAGTGTGCCAGACGGGACAGATCAGGCAATTGCAGCAGGAGCTAGTGATTTAAATGGAAGCCCCTATTTGTACACCAGATCAGCTATCCCTACACCACTTCGGCTATCCCTATACTGCGTGAATTATTACGGGCCTGAAAAAGATGGTAAAATATCCAATCGAACAAGTGCCAATGCAAGATGTTGAAAACGAAAATAAGGACCCTCCGATATAGTATCTAAGAAATCGAAGTTAGAGCTCCACTCAGGGTGGGTTGCGAGCTCGGTCAAGGCGGTAGGTACAGGTGGGAAAACTGCGGTCTTAGGCTGCGAGTCAAAACGGTAAAAAGGAATTTTTGAGGATTTTCCTCGAGCTTCTCGGGACATTTTTTCGGGCCTATTATAATTGACGCAGTGTAGGGATAGCTGAAGCGGTGTAGGAATAATCTGGTGCAGAGATAAGAGCTCGGTTTATACAAAGGAAACTGGAAGTACCAAGTAGCGTACTCTCAATTGCTAGTCGTCCCAACAACCATTTTCCAAAGGAAGAAGGAGAAACGTTCTTGGCTATCATCTTCGGATCGAGAACATCAGAGAGTAGTCTCTCTAGCGTGAATGAACTGGAATAAGGTGGTGGCAGGAAAAGATCAGGGAAGAGAACCACTTCGTTGGCTTGGCAGATGGAAGAAAGAAATGACTGCCCTTGGCTCTACCTGTGACCTCTCGCCTGACCAAGAAACCTTACCCGTTTAAGTCATATATCTCATAGCTATTTACCGTCATGGAGACAGAGACGCATGAGTTTCATTCAGCCACCGTCTAATCTAGCGCTCAATTTCAGCCATCTTGGTTTCCGAAGCTCTCGAGGGCGTTATTACTGCTACAGGTGGTTGATCGTGGCGCCGGATACCACGGGAGTCAACGCCAATGTGGTAATACTGTGCAATTGTTGATGCTCGAGCGATTCTCGAATCTTCTCGCTCCGTCAACTCATCCAGTGATTATGTGTCGTAAAATAATCTCAAAAGCGCTTGGTGTCGTAAAACCCGCCAGCCGCGTCCGCAGTATTTGACATGTAAGCCAAAAGATCCTCGAAAGATGCCATGTCCGCTGCGTGCTCAATGACGTTAAAATTCGTATTCACATTCGCGCATTTGTAGATTGCTCGCCCCTTTCCGGGTCTGAACTGGTGCTGAAAGATACAGGAGCCGTTGAAGCGCCAGCCACATCGTCTCTATCCGTCTTCGAGTCCGGTGATGTCCTTTTCTGAGTAGCGACAGGTCCCGGTCCTTCATCACTGGAATTTCTGTCATGTATCACGGAGCCTCCGATGCGGAAAATTGGACGCGGAGGGCTTTTGCGCCTAGGGCTGTCGAGTTCACGGAATTTGCTCTGACGATGCACTTCATCACCATCCACGGTAGGCTGTTGTAATTGAAATGATGGCTCATCCACAGTATTCGATACTCTCGTACTGAGGGTCCTGGGTAGATTGTAGCCAAGCTTGCCCACTGGAACGCTGAGGCCGTGAGCAACCTGTGTGCCTGCGTTAGTACCGAATCTGGAAGAATAGGGAAAGAGGTATGCCTCTCACCATGCTGCATATGGCTAGAAACCAGACAACAACCGTCATAACTTCTTCCAGACGGGCGGCATCTTCGCGAACGACGCCGTCTACAGTGATTTCACTTAGAAACTCTAGGCTGACATAGAGATAGAACACAGAGCTGACTCCTATTGGTCCGAAGTAGCCCATGAAGAATGCTTGTCGCTTTCTCTCGACTTGCCAGATGTACCTGTGAAGCAAGTATACGATTGGAATCCGTCTAAGCAGCATGACCAGAATGCCAAGAAAGATAAGTCGGTAGATTGGGATGACGCTGTTGTGAATGAATGAATACCACGGGCAGACAGCTCCATACCACATAAAGATCGATAGATTGAGTAACATATCGATGGTCGGCTGCAGGGAGTCGTCGAGCGTCTCCAAACGGAACCAGTCGCTGCAAAAGGAGGTCAGCAGTCATTCGCTCTGCGGATCACTTTACTTACTCCCAAGTAAACGCATTACCGGCGACAAAGCAGGCCAGGATATCGTCACTACCAATCATTCCACAAGTCCCAACTATGAAAAGCTGATATAGCCTCAGTAGAGCTCATGGGAGGGCCTTAAAGCAAATAGCTTACCGCTAGCGTGATCGCAAATACTAAAAAGCTTTCACGATCGACGAATTTCTTGCCCTCAGCCCAGTGGAGTAGCTCTTTGGCTATCCATCCGACGACGAATCCGTAAACCACACTCAAAAGGATAGTGTAACCCCATATCTCTCCGAACCAGTAGCCCATTGCTTTGCTGGCCCCACCAGGCTGACCTGCGCCGTCGCTTCCAACATACTTGATCAAGTATAAGGCCAGGAACAAGAAAGGGTATCCCAAGCCGTCATTAGCACCGGACTCGGCGATGATGATCTTTTGCAGATCTTTCGGGATGTGCTTGTCTGCGAATTGGCCCTTTACGATCGAGTTGCTTAGAATCGGGTCGGTTGGCGTCACGCAGGCGCCAACAGCCAAGGAGTGTAGGAAGCTCAGATTGGGCACCATAGCCCAGATCAGGAGGCTGCCAGTTACCCACATGGCGGTCATTCCCGGTCCGAGCAACAAGGCTAGACTCTTCCATTCTTGAGCAAGGTACTTGCTTGGTAACTGTACTCCTGCGAGCACCAACTGCACACCGAGAACTAGACGTGAGAAGTACAGCGTGATAGTGTCCAAGTTCTTGACGGAGCCTGCCGCGTAATCCAACGGTTTAATGAAATCGGTTCCGTGGGAGAACGTGATGCCGGCCAGCAGGGATATTACTGGAGTCCCGTCAGCTTGATAGCCCGGTCTCAGCTACGGGAGAAGAAAGCATACGAGCCTCAGAGAGATAGAAACGTTCCTTGAACAGGTACGAGACTAATCCGAAAAGCGTGATGAAACCTCCTAGGGTAGCACAAACGATGTTGAAATTTGTCACCACAAGTGTAGGCATCGCAACAGTAGTCACTACCAGCTTTATAAGATTTTTTTTGTTGGAGCAATCTCCGTATATGATTCGAATTGACACCGAATATGTATCCTGTCAAGATATGGCGAAGTAAGACAACGCCCGAAGCCCGCTGTTATTGAGATAGCTTCAAGTCAGATCGCCGTTGCACCGAGGTATATACTGACCTCATTCGTTCTACCTCGACTGTCGGAGGCTTACGGGCGAACATGACCATTGATAATAAGATTATGGGTGGGGGTGTTATAAAGTGGCAACACGATTGCGCAAAGACCCGAGAGTTGAGGGGTCTGATGGATTTTCAGCTTATCGATAAGGAGCGCGTTCGGGCCGCCGGCTTATCGAACCTAAAATTAGCCGAACAACCAATAATGCGGAGACTTGCACAATTCGCTCCTGAGTGAACTTCGAAGTAGGAGCCATTGTATAACACCAACCACTCTCTTAGAAACTTATACCCGTAGCACCGCAAGCCAGGCTCACCACGCGAATCTCCTCGTCGAGCATAGCTTCGAAGAGGTACACAAACAGATACACGAAGAATACAGCCTCGAGGCTACTCTTCCTTGGCCTGGACGATCTCCTTCGCCTGATAGTAATCACTGCGTGGCCCAGCAACATACCATTGGTTCACCAACTGAAACGGAGATTCTCATCTGAGCTTTGGTGGAGACTGTTATGGACTGATTGCTCCATTGGCGGTCAAGGGTATCTTTGCAGAACTCTCAACCGTATCCTCAGGGAACCCCTGAGAGCGTTTCCCAGAATGGATGACAGTGTCTCTATGAAATCCGGCTCTCCAGCTTTAACAATTGGCTCGGCGGGCACAAAAAGGAAGAAGACTGGGGAGCCGAAGTTCTACGCTGTGAGACAAGGGCATACAGCAGGAATATATCATACGTGGGACGACTGCTTGAAGCAAGTCACTGGGTTCAAAGGAGCGACCTGTATGCCCGTATCACCTTACTTTCTGGCTACTGTGAAAGAGCTGACATTTGGAGCTTAGTCAAATCATTCCCCTCTCTAACAGACGCGGAACGCTTCATGGCAGGGGACAACACCGCAGGAGCAGGGACCGAAAACAAGTTCTACGCTGTGAAAAGTGGACGCAACCCGGGGATATACACCGACTGGACGTCAGCGCAAGAGCAGATAAAGGGATGGACGAAACCAAAACACAGGCTTTTTCAGACGCGGGCAGAGGCGCAACAGTTTCTAGATGAGGATGACGGGAGAGCATCAAGAGCGCCAGAGACAACCGAAGCAGACACCGGCGTAGTCGCAGACGATTTCGGTGGGGATCAACCTGCGGGAGCTACAGAGAAGCCACCACCCGCGAAGAGGGCTAAAAAGACAATCAATGGGGCCAGCAAAGCCACTAAGCCAGCTCCAGTGGAACACAACGAGGCGGACTACGAGGCAGGCACCGCCCCACTCCCAGCAGATGCAGAAGATGGCTTCGATCCAAACATCATACTAGACGCCGAGGCTGGCCAAGTCGTATACAAAACACCAGAACAGCGCCAAGCCACAAAAGCTGTTAGCACCGGCGCCCCACAGACCGGACCCGTCCGCATACATACCGACGGCAGCTCCTTAGGCAACGGCAAAGAAGGCGCCTTCGCAGGCGTCGGCGTCTACTTTGGCCCCAGCGATCCCAGGTGCCCAATCCCCCCTCCCTAAGTACCTCCGCACATCTCCACTAACCTATCTTTCTTTCCCTTCCCAGGAACCTCTCCGAAACCCTCCCCGGCACTCGCCAAACCAACCAACGCGCCGAACTCACCGCCATCTCGCGCGCCCTGGACATCGTCCCCCTGAACCGCGACTGCCAGATCATCACCGACAGCCAATACGCCATCAACTGCGTCACCACGTGGAGCGTCAATTGGCGCCGCAACGGGTGGAAGAACGCATCGGGGAAGCCGGTGGAGAATAAGGATCTGGTGGAGAGTGTGCTGGCGAAGATTGAGGAGCGGAGGGACGTGGGCGCCCGGACGGAGTTCGAGTGGATTAAGGGGCATGTGGGGAATAAGGGGAATGTGGAGGCGGATCGGTTGGCGGTTGATGGAGCGAGGCAGGCGGCTTGGGCTTAGTTGCGAGGGGGGGATGGAGGGAGTTCAGTATAGGTACCAGGCGTCTTGCCTTTGGGCGCTTCTTTGGGGGTATCGTACTGTGGTGTACGTTATCCAAGGACGGACTGCCATGGTTCAGATACACCATTTCACGTTGACCTTCACTGTTCATGTCATGCAAAAATTCGAGGTCTCGAAATACTGGCTGCTCTTGCGTGCATCAATACGAGTACAGTCTCAACGGCCTCAGGGAGGTTGCCAAGATCAATGTAAATTGACGTTATGGATGAGATACCTCGCCCGGCATTCGTGCAGGGAACCGTTCCCCTCCCTAGAACCGAGTTACCTTCGCAGCTCCCATGCATCAATGCTTTAATCGGCACGCAGATAAGCCTCAAAGGAGACACCACACCTTCGATCCCAAAGCTCCTCTCGATACCATGCGGTGTGCCCTATCGCTCCTGAAGGGCATCCACTACCGTCTCTTCTTCTTCCCCCCGTCATCATCATCATCCCCAAGCGCCGACTCCCTATCCTTCCTCTTCGCCTTCTTCTCCAATTCATCCCAATCCTCCCCCGCACTCTCATCATCCGCGCTCCCTTCCCCCTCATCCGCCGACGCATCATCATCGAAATCCGATTCATCTTCCGACGAGGGCTGCGAAACCGCAAGCTCAGACTCCGACATCTCGAACGCCGACTCCTCCTCCTCTTCCTCTTCCTCCTCGTCGTCGGAACTAGCGCCTAGGAAGGACCACCCCCCGTCGACGAAGAATTGGTGAGGGTCGGCGGTGATGGTTTTCATGATGGTGCTCCAGTTGAGGTTCAAAGGGCCTTCTGAGAAAGGGATGCTGATGGAATCGAGCCAGTCCTTGACGGGTTCCAAGCTCTCGACTGGGATGGTGTTGATGTGGGCTGGTGGTCGGTGGTAGTCTTTGAAGACGACGACCATGTCGAAGTTCTTGAGTCCAAACTGGACACGTTCCAGATGCACGACTTCAATGTCGTCAAGGGTGACGACCATGAACGGCGGTTCGGTGAGCTGGACGAGACAGTCGGTGGTCGGTTGGCAGAGAACGTTGGATCGATTGGGCACACCGTTGAAGCCTAGGTCTCGGAAGGGAATGTCGACGCCGCTGCTGACTTCGTCGCCGGCGGCTGCCTGTACCTTTTCTGCGAAACCTTTGAACTCTCTATCGAGCGCGCCTCGCCGTCTTCGCTCTTCTTGTTCCTGCTCAAATTCCTCCTCGTCTCCGTACCGGTGCTTGCGTTTTCGGTTGCCGGTCTCGTCGAATGCGATGTCGGTAGCTTCGCGATAGAACTGGACATCCTTCGTCTTCTTCTTGCCGATCATGATGGGGTTCTTGAGATGCACGTGCAGGATAACGATCAATTCGTGGGTCGATGGCTGGAAGAACAGGTGCTTGACGTTGCCGAAAGTAATATCAACTTTGCTCCCTCGAATGTCATGATAGCGTAAACCATTCTGATGTACTTCGACTTCACCTGTAATGCGTTTGCCATCCAGTCCTGGGCGGATGTAGACGTTCTCGAGTCGTGGGACCTTGCGATCTGGAAGCCATGTCAGTGACTGTATTGAAACGGGTGAATTGATAGACTTGCTTCTTATTTCGACCAATTTTTCTTGCTCGACAACGTCTTCTAGCTCTTTCTTCTCTTGCTCACGGCGTACCGAGTTCTTTCGGAGCTCGGTGATTTGAGCAGCGATATCTTGCATTCGATCCCCATTCCGAGACCGGAAGGTCAAGCTTCTTACAAAATGCGCTGATGGATCCTCGAATGGCTGGTCATCCTTCCTACCAACGCCCTGTCCGGGGGATAAGAAGTTGATTCTTAGGTAAGCGAACGCACCCTCATCGCTCTTGCTGGCATTCTTGATGGTGTTAATATGGAATGGCACAGGCTTGCCCATAACGGGAAGGATAATGGTTGCTGCCTTGCTATCAACCAATATCATCAACTTCCGGACCTGGGATGGGAGTTGATTGTCGCGTTTGTAAGATGCAAAGTTCTTAAACTTCTTCTGCGCGACACCATTTTGATCACCAGTAGCCTCAGGGTACTGCTTCAATCCTTCTTGTTGCTTCTTCTGAGCAAGCTCTTTCTGATTCTCGCGACGTTTAAGCTCGTTCCCTTCGTCGTCGCGGGTTGCTCGGGTTGCTCGTGTTTTGGTCTCCATAATGTTATCCTTGGCCACAGCGCCGACCTTGGGATCCTTCTTAGCTTTCGGCTTCGGCGCGGGCTCCTCTTCATCTTTGAAGAAGAAAGAGGTCGAGCCAAGATCAGAAGGAGCAGAAGCTGTAAAGTTTGCTGGTTCTTGATCTCTTCGAATCCGCACGGTGTCAGAAACGAGCAAAGAGTAGGTCTTACTCTGCTTGTCTTGAGCTTTGGAGTTTTCGATATCACTGAAACCGGTAGAAATGGACAAGGTCATCCCATCCTTCAGTATCCTGCCGTTCTTGGAATTAACGCCTAAAGTCGGGTCTTTCACTTCAAGACCGATACCGGCACCCAAGCTCTTGACGAAATGCTTTTCGAGGTCTGGTTTCTTCGACTTAATGATGCCTATAGCCTTGTTGTACAGATCTTTCACAGCTACGCCTTCCTTTGCCTCCTTGATGATAGCTTCGTGAACGCTCATCAAGAGCTTGTAATTGGCCTCTTGAGACTCGTTGGGATCGACCAAGTATGTGCGCGCCACAATCGAACAGTAACTCTTGTATTTCAGACCAAGCCCTGCGATTATGGTACCAGCATGGAGCGTCTTGTCGTCAGACTGTGCGCTAAGCTTCAGATCGTACGCGCCTCCACTCTGCACAACAGGCCCGTAGATCCAATCCAATTGTGAAGCGTCGAAGTCTCCAGGCAACTTGGTCTTGAGCCCCTGGAAGAACTTGGCATCATCGATCTTTGCGTCCACCTTGTCCGCAAGCTGTTTGTGTGTGACTTTCTTCTCTTCGTCGAGAATCTCTGACATTTCTTCGACGAAATACTCCGTAAGAAGCCCAATGCAAGCTCTAGACGCATTACGCATCAATCGCTGAGCTGCGTTAGCTCGACACAGTTGCTCCCGTCGTTTTCGAAATTCTTACCAGCTCATTTTCATCCTTTACTGAGAGCGCCGCGGAGGAGAGGGCAGGTGAAATGTCGACTTCTTCCACGTCTTTTGAGACCTCTCCGAACGCTGCTCGCCATTCATCGGCGAATGGTCCAGCCGAGTTATCTTTCGGTATGGTGCCGACTTTCTTCTGTAACCGCTTTAGTATGGCGCACAGCCAACGAGTCCGCTTTTCGTACCCCAGCGCTTTTGATGATGTCCAGGCATTTTTCGAACTGCTTGGCGTTCTCTGCTCCGTCCTTTCCACGGATCAAGATCTCGACGGGAAACTTTCCACCTTTCAAAGGCTCCAAGTGTT
>JAABUW010006267.1_pt1 | contig 15016 bp, 16 predicted proteins | sample 5560081 | NCBI WGS metagenome assembly JAABUW01 (sample SAMN10711882, study PRJNA513363) | rock metagenome | isolation source: Antarctica rocks | place: Antarctica: Victoria Land, Knobhead sud
GAGCGCGCCCACCCGTTCACCTGGACCAAGGGCGCCGACGAGATCATCGCCCACGCCAAACCCTCACCCCACCAGAAAAAGACTTACAACCCGCGACACTAGACCCTCGCCGATGCGCGCTTCCTCGAGGCACGATAGACAGTTTTATCCAATACGTCGACACGCCTAAAGGCTTGTCATACTCTGTGAAGGGCGGCCTGGCAGTAGGTCAGGGCGTGGCAGAATTCAGTTTCGAAGCGCAAACCACCATCGTTCTCGTACTGCCAGAAGGGGCCAGCCCCCAGAGATTTGAAGCTACCCTTCCTGGACCTGCGGGCGAAACCTTGTTTGTGTCTGTCAAGGCATTGATGTATCACGGACTACTCAGGCTGGGGAGATACGATACGCCATTGGACGGCGAGATTAGTCTGATTGATGCCAAGAAGGATGACCCGGGGAGAGGAGAATGGCGTCGAGGCGACCCGTACTCGTCGCAGGCAATGCAGGAGATGCTCCGCAACCTCAACGTCAACCCCATGCAGGGGATGCTCCGCAACCTCAACGTCAACCCCATGCAGGGGATGCTCCGCAACCTCAACGTCAACCCCATGCAGGAGATGCCGGAGAATCAGAGCGGTGGGGCCGAGCCGGATCCGGATGACGGGAATGGAGAAGGCCCGGCGAATACTGAGCCTTGAACCCCGGGAGAGTGGTAGCCACCGCCACCACGAAGAATAACTTCTCAGTGCATCGGATACTCGTTCAGCCTCGGCAACGGGGTCTATATGACCTTGGAGCGAAGTCTCGTTTCTCGCGAAAATCGGGACGGCGAGCGAAGTTCGTAACACCAAAGCCTCTCACTCTCGCATTTGCGCTCATCGGCCACGACGGTATTTCGAAGACTCCCAGCACCTCGAGTGCTGCTGAGCGCTCGTCCTCGCAGTTGTACTCGCGGGCGTAGAGCACTTCCTCGGCCATGATCCGCTGGTAGCGCTCGGCCTTGCCGTTGTGCCGGGGCGTGTAGGGCCTGGTGCGCTGGTGCCGGGTCCGGATCCCGACGATGCGGGCGAAGTCGTTCGAGCGGTAGCAGGCGCCGTTGTCGGTGATGACGCGGTGGATGTGGCTGATGCCATGCGCGGCGAACCACACCTTAGCGCGGGCCAGGAACGCCGCGGCGGTCTTCCCCTTCTCGTCCTCGAGCGGCTCGGTGTAGGCCAGCCGGGAGTAGTCGTCGATGATCGAGTGGAGGTAGACGTAGCCGGCCTTGGCGCCCGCGTCCTTGGCCCGGTCTACAGCCCGCTTCTGGTCGCTGTCGCGGCCGTGGACCCGCCAGCCGCCGCCATCGAGGATCCGGCCGACCTTCTTCACGTCCAGGTGCACCATGTGCCCGGGCCAGCGGGCGGTGATCTTGCCCGGCTCCCGGTTGGACTCCCCGGTCGGGTCGAGGAACCGGCGGTGGCCGGGTCAGGTGCCGGGTGACCGTTCGCCGGTTCATCCGGAGGCCTTGGTCGGCCAGCTCATGGGTGATTCGCGAGGCCGACCACTTCTTCTCCCGCCGCCAGGTCTCGATCTGGACGATCACCTCCGGCGTCGTCGCCCTGGGACTGTGGTGTGGGGTCGAGGACCGGTCGAGCAGTCCGAGGACGCCGTAACGGCGCCACCGGTTGACCCACTTGGACGCGCACGCTCGGGAGATACCCATCTCCGCGGCGACGTGCGCGACCGGCCGGTGCTGGCAGCGCTCGACGAGTCGTCGGCGGCCTTCAGGGGACAGCGGGGCATTACGGTGAGACACGAGGTCAGGTCCTTTCGCTGGTTCGATCCGCCCCGGCAACGGCCCATTTCCACCCTGCGCCACTCCCGCGACGCGAGCGGTCCCGCGCTGCTCTTCATCCAGGCCGAGATCGGCGCCGTCGTCCGCGGCGTCAAGGCCGGCGATTTCGATTACCCGACCTAACTGACGAGTGACCTGACCGGCCGGCACCTCGCCCTGCGGGGACACGCTGGCACCGCACGCTCCGGAAACGCGGGCTAGCGTTTCACGGCGGTGTAGGTCAGGTGGGTCACCCGGGACGATGCGTCCGTGCGGGCCTGGTCCAGCGCGAGGCGGGCGGGGTCCACGCGGTCGAACAGGCGGATGCCGGTGCCGAACAGCACGGGCGCGAGCGTAATCGAGAACTCGTCGATCAGGCCGCTGTCCAGGTACTCCTGGATCGTCTCGGCGCCGCCGGCGATGCGCACGTCGCGGTCGCCGGCGGCCTCGCGGGCTGGAGCAGCGCGCTCTCGATGCCGTCGTTGACGAAGTGGATGGTGGTGCCGCCCGGCCGCTCCCACGGGTCACGCTTGGTGTGGGTGACGACGAACACCGGGGTGTGGTACGGCGCCTCCTCCGGCCATGCCAGCTCGCCGCCGTCGAACATGCGCTTGCCCATAACGCTCGCGCCGGTGCGCTCGTACGTCGCCCGTGCGATGTCGTTGTCGAGTCCTTCCTCGCCGCCCTCGCCGAGCTTGAGGTTCTCCCGGAACCACCGCTGCGGGAACAGCCACGCCTGCAGCTCCGACCACTTCGTCATCCAGCGCTGGGCCCTCGGGTCGTTCTGACCTTCGGGCGAGTATACGTACTCGACGGGCACGGCGTCCGGCGCCATGAAGCCGTCCAGTGACATCGTCACACTGAAGAACACCTTCCCAGCCATCAGCGCACCGTCCCTTCCTGCCCGGTCTCCGGCTCAGTCACGGTCTCGCCGGCGGTCGCCGGCCCGCGGCCCGTGGACCGCTCCCGGGCGACCTCCGTGACGTAGGCCGCCAGGTTGCGCAGCGTCTGCTCGCCGCCCTCGATCGCGTGGTACTTCTCCACGGCCTCGTCACGGAGTTCCTTGGTGGGGAACACCGCGCGCATCACGATCCGGGTCCCCTCGCCGGCCGGCTCGAAGGTCAGGACCGACTCGAAGGCGTTCGGGTCGTCGCGGGACTCGCCGTGCAGCAGCGCGATCCGCTCCGGCGGGACGATCTCCCGCCAGATGATCCACTCCTGGTAGTCGGTCCCGTCCGGCCCGTGCATCACAAAGTCCCACTCCCCGCCGACGCGGAACTCGAAGGACCGCGTCTTGGTGGTGAAGCCCTCCGGTCCCCACCACCGCGACAGGTGCCAGACTCGCGTGAACGCCTCGAACACCAGCTCCCGCGGGGCGCCGATCACCCGGGAGATCACGATCTCGCGGTCCGCGGTCGCGTGCGGCGCGGGCCTGGGGTCGGTTGGCGGCGGCTGTCGCTCAACGCGGTGATTTGCCGAGTCGATTGCGGTCGACGCTGCCGCTCAGTCCGTTGTGGGTGCACCCGAGCTGCGCGGTCGAAGCCATGGTGGCTGCCACTTGTAGCAGTTGAGCGGTTCCTATTCCAGCCAGAGGTGCTTGTTATCCGCAACGAATTCCTCATCGAGCAAGCGGGGAAACCTCGAGCGGACGGCTGTGATCGCATCCTGCTGTCCGGGCGAAAGCCGTTCCTTGCTCGCCAGGCACCGCGCGGAGCTCAGGAGCCCCTGCTGGCGAAGGACTTCGTTGACGCCTGGGACGCAGCCCGCGAAGTGATGGGCGACGTCGAAGATTGCGGCGTTGATTTCGACAAGGTCCGGGGCAGTGGCCAGCAGCTCGTCCTGGACGGCCCCCGCCTTGGCAGCTTCGCGGGCCGCTGCCACCAGCTCCACGGCTGCGCGCGTACCCACCGCCCACTGACCCAGCAGTCCTCCACGTATGCGGATTTGCCTGACGTTGTCTTGGGCTTCTCGCCGATACGGGGTAACTAGGTCATGAACGATGGTGTCGTCATTGCCGGTGAGTACCGTTACCTCATCCCAGCGGTCGTGCTCGAGGAGTACCTGGAGGACATCGTTGGTGCGGTAGCGGTCGAAGGGCGCGGTTTTGACGGCAACGACAGAGGCGAGGTCGAACAGGCGGGCCCAGTATTCCCGGCTGAGCCGCCGCCCGCCGACGTTCTCCTGAAGGTAAAAGGCGACCGTGGGCAGGACCTCGCCCACTGCAGCTGCCCTCTCGATCTGCGCCTCCTCGCTGGTGTCCGCCATGCCCCAAGGGCAAAGGAGTGCCACCGTGTATCCTGTGGCCGCAGCTATCTCTGCCTCTGCCATGGAGGCATGCACGTCACCGCATACGCCGGCAATAAGCATCGGTGGCCTATGGCTCTCCGCGGCGGTCGCCGCCCCGAGTTCCCAGATCTCCCGCAGGAGGTCCCGGTCATGATGCAGATCGAACTGGGTCGTGTGGACGCCGATGGCTAGGCCGTCCGCTCCGGCGGCCGTATAATAGCGCGTGAGGGCGCGTTGAGCCCGCAGGTCCGGTTTGCCGTCGCTGTCAAGGGCAAGGGGATGAGCCGGGACCGTCACCCCGACGGCCAGTCTCGCCGCCACCTCTGATTCCATCAGTACTTCCCCTCGCGCTGCTGGAACTTCGTCGCTTTGTCAAGCTGTCGGCCACCAGCGCCGACCCATTCGGCCACCCAGGAGACCAGTTCGCGCAGAGCTACGGTGGGGTAGCCATAGCGGGCGTGGCAGGCGGAGGAGTCGTTCAACAGAGCGTCGGATGACTCCCTGCCCGTGATGGCAACGCTCGTCCCCATGGCGTCCGCCAGCATGGTCGCAAGGCGACGCACGGGCAATGTCTCGGGTCCAGTGGCGTTGAGGATGTGGGGCGGTGTGCTACCCAGCTCAAGAGACCGGAGCGCCCAGACGTTTGCGTCGCCCTGCCAGACGACGTTGACGGCCGGCATGGTCACATCGATCGGCTCTCCCGCGGCGATCTTCAGAGCGATGTCGGCTAGGACGCCGTATCGCAGCTCGCAGGCATAGTTCAGCCGGAAGATTGTGGTTGGGGTGCCCCATAGGTGCGCGGCGTGGCTGAAGACGCGCTCACGCGCCAGGCATGATTGGGCATACTCCCCCAACGGTCCGGTGGGATCCGTCTCGACACAGCCTCCACTGGTCACGGGGACCAGCGGGTAGACGTTGCCGGTCGAGTAGACGACGGAAGGCACGCGCCGGTACCGGTCTGCCACCATCGCAGGGATGGCAGCGTTGGACCACCAGGTCATGTGCTCTTGTCCTGTTGTGCCGAACTTCATGGCGGCAAGGTAGAACACGGCGGCGGCGTCGGGCAGTTCGCTGTAGCCGTCCGGGTCCGCTAGGTCGGCGATGTGGACGTCAACGTCGACTGCTCGTAGCTGTTCCCGCGTACTGGGGTCGGAGAACCGGGACACGGCGATGACGCGTGCAGATGATCCTGTCTCGTCCAGTGCACGACGGGCCATGCGTGCCATAGACGGCCCGATCTTTCCACCGGCCCCAAGCAGGACGATGTCGCCTTCCACGGCACTCAGGGCTTCCGCAACGCCGGGCACGGGCCGAGAGAGCCGTTCCTCGAGCCAAACCTCGTCGACGGGTACTGCTTCCGTGTCAGGCATAGGACTTCCTGTTTCTTGGGTCCGTTAACCCGAGGGTGCTGTGGCGGAGCGGGGGGTGTGCCCATGCGGTTTGGGACGGGCCGGAGTGCACCGCACGGCAGCCAGGTTGGGCTGAGTGAGAGCACGTTCCGCCAGGCGGGCCGCCGAGCGAGGATGGACCTGCCCGTCGCAGACGACCACGTCATAGACGAATCGCGCGTCCTCGCCTGCACCTAGCTCGAACACCTTGTCGAACATGAAGGCGAAGCTCACGCAGGCGAACGGCTGGGACCGCACGAACCACTGCGTGGGGTAGCGCGGGTTGGTCGGGTGGTCCGCGAAGATGAGCGTGGAGTGTCGCCCTGATCCGTCGTGCTGACCCACAAAGGTTAGCCACTCGGCCTGTGTCCCCATGGCGTCCTCGGCGCTCGCGGCACCGCGGGAAGTGAAGACCGTTCCGCCCGTGAAGGACCGGGGCCCGCGCCAGAAGTAGCCGCCGTAGCCTGCCTTGGCCCTGCCCTTGATGGCTGCGCTGGAGAACTGGAGCGTCTCAGCGGTCACGTTGGCTAGTGCGAAGGTGGTTCTGATGCGGTAACTTCCGGACTCCGGATCGACGTCCGCCACCTCGATGGTGCGCCGCTCTTGCATCAGGCGCTCGCCGCTGTGACCGAGCCAGTCGAGTCGCTCGTCCATGGTCACACCCGTGGGCTGAGTTCTGAGGGCGAGCCAGTCGCGGTGGGCAACGTGGCCCTGGTTGTCGAGCTCTGCGTACTCCTCCTGGCCATACACGTAGGTGCCGCCGCCCCAGAAGTTGTGACCCGAGACGTCGGTGCAGGTCATCTGGAATCCGCGGTGCCACACGTGGTCGTGCGGCCGAAGAAGCGTCACGATCTCGCCCGCGAGCGTTCGCACGGGGTGCAGGTATGGCTTGGGCGCCTCATAGGGCGGCGTGTCAGGCCGGAAGACGTATCGGACCAGGTCCATCCCGTCGAACCCGACGACGAGGTGGTCTCGCTCCTCGCGGAGCTCCATCCGCTCGGTCATAGCGTCTCCAGGGCTCCCGGGACGGGGGCCCAGCCCTTCGCCCCGCCGTGTAGTTGGCGGTAGAAGGGGTCCGCCGGAACGAGATCGGCGGGAACTGTCGGCGCGCCGGTGATGCCCGACCTGTAGATCGCCGTCACCACCTCCATCGTGGATCGGGCGCCGTAGCCGCTCGTCAGCGGGCGGGCGCCAGACTCAAGACAGTCGAGCACATGGCGAAGTTGCGCCGCGTGGGTGCTGCCCTGATCCTCGGTCAATTCCTGCCAGGCCTGGGCCACGTCCTCACAGCCTTCGGCCGGGGTGACCTGCCAGTTCGCGTTGGTGTAGCCGTAAAGGTGAACGAGTTCGATGGTTGCGCGTTCGCAGTCGATTCTCAGCCGGGTTTCCTGGCGAGGGGACAGGACGCTGGTCACCAGGGTACCCAGGGCGCCGCCGTGAAACTCCACCGCTGCGACCGAGACATCTTCCGTCTCCACGTCTCGGACCAGGCGCCCCAGGCGGGCATTGACCTGTACCCACCCGCCTAGCAGCCAGACCACGAAGTCCACGCAGTGGATGCCGTGTCCCAGCGTCGGGCCGCCCCCTTCTGTCGCCCACTTCCCACGCCATGGCACGTCGTAGTACGCGTCGTCCCGGAACCAGCTCGTCATGCCGGCCACGACCAGGGCGCTGCCCAGCGCCCCGTCATCAAGCAGTCTCTTGACGTACTGTGCGGCGGAGCCGAACCTCCACTGGAATACAGTGCTACAGAAGCGGCCCGTCTCCTTTTCGGCACGCTCGATCTGGTCGCACTCGGCAAGTGAGAGCGTCAACGGTTTTTCGCATAACACCGAGGCTCCACCGCGCAGGCTCTGCACCACTTGGCCCACATGCTGACGTGGTGGGGTGCAGATCTGAACCAGATCGGGCCGTTCCCGCTCGAGCATCTCCGTCAGCGTTGGATACGCCTTGGCCGCGCCATGAAGCTCAGCGAATGCGTGCGCTTTGCTCAGGTCGACGTCCGCCACCGCGACTAGATCGACCCGGTCGCTCAGCTCACGCAGACCCTGCACATGCTGGGCGGCGATGCTGCCCGTCCCGACGATGGCGGTTCGCACGCGGGCCGTCACAGGTTCTCACCCACCAGCAGCTTCTTCAGCACCTGGACGTCCGGCTCCAAGCCGATGCCGTGGACGCCGTCGAGGTGCAAGGCACCGTCGTGCTCGACGAGCCGGCCTTGGGGGTAGAGCTCTGACTCGTCAAGGAACTGCCCGCCGTTTAGGGCCAATGGGCCCTCACAACCAAAGGCAGCGGCCACCTGCGCACCGGCCGCCCTGGTGAGCAGGCTATCCGTCAGCCCGCTGACCACCAATCCGTGGCCAGCCGCCCGGGCGATACCCACCTGTTGCATGGTGGGCCAGATCCCGCCTGACCTGGTCAATTTGAGGACCAGGTAGTCAACGAGACCAAGCGCCGCGTACCGGAAGTAGTCGGTGGGGGACACGCACGCCTCGTCTATGGCTAACGGGAGGGAGGTGTGCGCCCGCAAGGCCGCCATGTCGTGCTGGGCATCGGCGCGTAGGGGCTGCTCGAGCAGGTCGATGCCGATATGGGTAAAGGCGGTGGCCAGCTTCCTGGCCTCCCGCAAGGAAAGGGACTGGTTGGCATCCGCCCAGACGAATGCGCCCGGCGGCGCCGACGCCCGCACAGCCGCCGCGACGGCAATGTCTGTGTCTTCGTCTACGCCGACCTTGAAGTTGAAGTGCGCGTAGCCCAGGCAGCTCTGGCGCTCGACCGTCGCGCGCGCATCGTCAGGAGTGTGGTCGGTCAGGGTGTAGGACAAGGCAAGGACGACGGGCTCCAGCGACCCGCCGAGGAAGGCACGCAGCGGAAGGGACGCCCGCCGGGCCAGCAGGTCATGCACAGCAAGGTCCACCGCTGAGCGCGCAATGGGCTGGCCCGTCGGATGCCCACCGAGGGTTCTGTCCAGGCGACGGTGCAGCCCGTGGCGATCGTGAACCGGGTGACCCTCAAGAGCCGGGCCGATGTACCGGCGCAGCGAGGTCACCACCGTCTCCAAGGTCTCAGCCGACCACCCGGGGCTGGGCCGCGCCTCTCCCCAACCGTGGGCCCCGTCCGAGTCGGTGATGCGCACAAAAACGTGAGGGGCTGTGCCGCCTTCCCTCGCCGCCGTGCCGGACGCGAATTGGAAGGTCCCCGTCACCGGGATCTGGACAGGGAAGACATCGATGCGTTCAATAAAGGTCACGGAGAGTCGTTCCTTCGATGAGGCGGCGCGAAGCCGCAGGGACGGTTCTCGATGGTTAGGAGGAGCGGGCGAGCATCCGGCTCGGGTTGACGTACCGGAAGGCGAATGCCAGCAGCGCGACGTTCGTCAGCATGTAAATCATTGCCATGGCGTCGATCGACGAATTGACGCGGAATCCGGCAGCTGAGACGGCGTAGTAGAGGGCCACGACGAGTGTCTGGGAATCTGGGTCTGAGATGAGGAAGGTGAGGTCGAAGTTTCCGAGTGTCCGGACCAGCAGAAGGATGGCCGTGGCCAGGATGCCGTTCCTCATCAGGGGCACCAGGATGTGCAGGAAGACCTTCGCGGTGGAGGCACCACACATGCGTGCTGCATGTTCGATATTGTGCTCGACAGCACCGAGGAAGGGGACCAGCACCAACACCGCGAACGGGACAGCCGGAACGAGGTTGATGATGATGACCCCTGTCAGTGTCCCGCCCAGGCCTAGGGAGTACAGCAGTGTCGCAAGAGGCACGCCATACGTGATGGTGGGCAGGACAACCGGCAGGCCGAGCGCCAGTAGGACCAGCCCCTTGCCAGGGAAGTGGCTCCGCACAAGCGCGTAAGCTGCCGGCACGGCGATGAGCAGGGATAGCGCCACCACCGACACCCCGACGATGAAGGTGACTCCGAGCACCCTCCGGAGCGCGAATTCCTCCCAGGCAGCGCTGTACCAGTCGACGGTCCACTTGGTGGGGAACCAAGAGTCGAACCACTGCCTCGAAAGGGAGTTGACCAAGACACTCGCGATGGCACCGACGAGCTGCAGACCTAGGACGACGAGCACCGTCCACACGGCGATCGTCGTTGCCCGCGAAGGCTGGTCGAACTCCCGTCCCTTCGGGCGCCGGACATGCTTCGCGGCAGGTCCTTGAGCCGTCTCGGTGATGGCCATGTCGTCTTTTCCTCACGTCCTGGGGGTGGAGTTCAGCCGGTTGCGCAGCGCGAAGATCCCCGCGATGAACACAAGCTCGACGACGGCCATGATGATGGCCACCGCCGAGGCCATGCTGTAGTTGAAGTCTTGGAAGGCCGATCGATAGGCGACCACGGCAATGGTCCGCGTCGAGCCGGACGGGTCACCGACCAGCAGCGCCGAAGGGAAGGTCCCGAAGGACAAGACGAAAGACAGGGCGACAGTGGTCACCAGTCCAGGCGCCAAGAGGGGGAGCGTGACTTGCCAGAACCGCTGGCGGGGCCCTGCACCCATGACCGCGGCGGCCTTTTCCACCGAAGGGTCCAAGCCCGAGGCGTAGGAGAGCAGCAGGAGGAAGACGAAAGGTAGGTCCGCGATGATGATGGCCAGGAGGACGCCCCAGTAGTTCTGTGTAAGAGTCAGCGGGGCGTCAATGATGTTGAGGGCCAGAAGTGATTTGTTGAGCCAGCCGGTCGGGCCCAGATATCCCAGCAGCCCCTTGCCGATCAGGACCGCGCCCAGGGTAACCGGGAATACCAGGGAGGAGCTCACCACACCCTTGCCTCGAAAGCGGCCGCGCATGAGGACCGCCAGGGGCAGGGCGATGGCCGTGACTATTACCGTTCCCGGGATCGCCAGACGCAGCGTCAGCCAGATGGTGTCTCGGAAGAATGGGTCGGACCAAAAGCGCTGGTAATTGGCGAGCGGGGGCCCGGACTCCGGGAGAAGGGACAGTTGCGCGCCGTACAGCAAAGGGTAAATGAACAGAGCGAGCAGGAAGACCACGGCAGGCAGCAAGAGGAGCGCACTGCGGTCGTAGCCGGCCAGTGCCTGGCGAAGCCGGTCGCCTACCGTGACGGAAGGCGTCATGTCAGGGCTTCCTCCTTACCGGCGGCAGCCGGTATGGCACTCCCGTCGAAGAGGAGAAGGCGCTCTGCCGGGACCACCAGCCGCACCTTGTCGCCCGGCTTCACCGGCACATCGCTGTAAAACACCCACGACGTGCCACCGTCTGTGGAAGTCGCCTCAACCGAGAACTCGCGCCCGGTGTACTCGGAGACCTCCACCTTGGCGTCCAGGACGCCCGGCCCGTCTTCACCGGCGAGTTGAATGTCCTCCGGCCGGATGGCCACGCACGCGCTGGACCCGTTCACGTCTTCGGCGACAGTGGCTTCGAACTGGGTGCCAGCGAGCTGCACGAGCGCCCGCTGGCCGCGCATTGATGTCACCTTCACAGGAAGCAGGTTGCGGTAGCCCATGAAGGCGGCAACGAAGGCGTTCGCGGGCCGCGCGTAGACCTCCTCCGGCGAGCCGATCTGCGCCACCCTGCTGTGGTTGAGAACCACGATTCGGTCGGCCAGCGAGAGGGCCTCGGACTGGTCATGGGTGACGTAAACCGTAGTCAGTGACAGGCGCTGGTGCAGTTTGCGGATCTCCGTGCGCAGTTCCAGCCGCAATTTCGCGTCCAGATTGCTGAGCGGCTCGTCCATGAGGACAACCGGTGGCCGGAATGCGACCGCGCGGGCGATCGCGACTCGCTGCCGCTCGCCCCCGGACAACTGGTTGGGGTACTTCTGCGCATGGCTTGCCAGCTGTACAAGGTCCAGACATTCACGGACGCGGTCGTCGACCTGGCTCTTGCCGACCTTTCGCATCTTCAGACCGAAGGCCACATTGTCGGCCACGGTCTTATGAGGAAACAGCGCGTAGTTCTGGAACACCATGCCGAACCCGCGACGCTCGGGCGGGAGCCCGTCCACCCGGGCCCCGTCGACCCGGATCTCCCCACTGGTGAGACGCAGCAGGCCAGCCAGGCAGTTCAGCGCGGTCGACTTCCCGGAGCCGGATGGCCCGAGAAGTGCGACGAACTGCCCGCCGGGGATGTCGAGAGAGAAGTCATCTAGTGCAACGGTGTCGCCGAATGCCCTCGTGACGTTTGAGAGCTGCACCTGCTGGACCGTCGTTCGGTTGGAGGTCGTCACGCTGTCAGCCGCCGATCTCTCGTTCCCACCGGTCGAACATGATGCTCATTTGCTCCGGCGGCAGTTCTGGGACAACCGGAGCCTTTCCGATCAGGTCCCGGTACTCGGGACGATCGAACTGGGCAACCTGCTCCTGCACGGCCGCTGGCGCATCCTTGACGCTAACCCCCTTGATCGCCGGGCCCGGCACGGCCTTTTTCTGCGCTTGGTAGATGCTGGCCTGCGAGTCCTTTGACAGCATGCAGTCGAGAAGAGCAAAGACGGCCTCCCGACGGTTCTGCTGGAGCCCCTTCGGAACGGCGGCGAAGTGACCGGCGATCAGGTAGGTGGAATTCTTGAGCGTGGCGATCTTGAGGCTCGGAGGCACCGCTCCCTGCTGGCGCTGTCCGATGTCCCAGCCGGCGGAGCTCGCGATCATGTTGACTCCCCCCTTCGCCAGAGACTGGAAGGTGTCGCCTGTGCTGCTCGGATAGGAGGCGCCGACGTACTTGTCCAGCTCGGCGAGGTAAGCCCAGGTCTTGTCCCAGCCGTTCTTGGGGTCCTTGGGGTCCTTGTCGCCTAGGATGTAGGGCAGACCCATGACGAATTGGCGACCCGGTCCTGACGATGGCGGCTTTGCATAGGTGAACTTGCCGGGATTGGCCTTCGCGTATGCCAGGAGTTCTTCGGCGGTCGCGGGCGGGGCGGACACGGCCCCCGGGCTGTACTCAAGTAGCGGACCGGTGAACTCCGTCGCGACCACCAGCACCTGGCGCTTGTACTGATCGAAGATCATCCGCGCGTCGTCGCTGTAGTTCTTCAGGGCGGCCAGTTGATTCTCATGGTCCGAGATCGGGTCCCACAGGTTCTTGCCAATGCCGGCACCGACGGCGTCGCTGCCGCTTAGCACCAGATCGATGTCGAGGTGACCCGCCTTCTGCTGCGCCTCGAGCTTGCCCGCCAGTTCGGTGGACGGGGCCTTTGAGAACGCCAGGCCGCTGATCTTGTCTGAGAGCGATTGAGCGCACTTGTCCATCATCGGCTTGGTAAAGGAGCCCACGCCCCCAACATCCACCACGTTCAGGCCGACAGCTCCGCCCTCTTTGCCTTGGTTAGTCCTGTCTGCTGGCGTCGGGGGCCCGGCACAGCCGGCCACGGACAATGCCAGCGCGGCGGTTGCGGCCGTCAGGTGAAGGCCTTTGATCCTTCCACGGGCTGCTCGCATGATGATCTCCTCCGGCGCGCCATCGCGCCGTGTCTCGGGTGGCGGGTACTAGCGGCTGGTGTCTCTAAACACGAGTGCATGCGCGAAGGCCCCTCGAAGATCGGCCGTGACGTATGAGAAAACCTTTTCTGACCGCGATGCAAATATAGAGGTCGTGGTCTGAGCAGTCAAGGTCTCGCGTTGACTCATCAAGCGCGGGCGCGTAGAGGGTTCGTTGACTTATCTATCAACGACGCGTTGACACCGCCAGCGCCCGTCACTGCAGGGTCTCGGCAAAGTCGGGTTGCGGGGCGCTGACCAGCATGTTTGCGGTGGTGCGGGTGTGACGGACGTGGCGTGTTGTTGCTGTCGAGCGAGCGTGGGACTCACGGTGACGATGGAGATCTCACTCAACCCTCCACACCGGAGTCCCACGCCGCCGTGCGATCTTCTCCCATCCCCGGCCTGTCCCGTCCGCTGCTGAGCGAGGTGTTCGCTGCCGTCCCCGACCCGCGGGTCCCACGGGGGTCCGCCACCCCCTCTCGAGCGCGCGCTCGTGATGGCTCAGGCAGCCGTCGCCGCGGGGGCCCGTACCCTGCTGGGGATCAGTGAGTGGGCAGCCGACATCGACCGAGAAGCGTTGGCGCGCGTCGGGATCGACGCCCACGTGAGGCTGTCGTCGGTGTCCACGATCCGGCGCACCCTCGCCGCGGTCGACTGCGACGAGCTCGGGCACGGATGGCGAACTGGATGGCCACCCGGGTCGGGCACCTGGCCGGGCGCACCGTCATCGCCGTCGACGGCAAGTCCCTGCGCGGCGCGACACCCGCCGGCGGCGTCATCCCCCACCTGCTGGCCGCCCTGCACCACGGCACCGGCGTCGTCGCCGGCCAACTGGCCGTGGCGGCCAAGAGCAACGAGATCCCCGCCCTGCCGGTCCTGCTGGCCGAGCTCGACCTCGCCGCCGGGTCTGGCGAACCATCAAAGCCGTGACCGTCCCGGACTGGGTCGGGTTCCCCGGCGCAGCCCAAGTCGTCCAGGTCCGCCGCACCCGAACAGTCAACGGCCACAAGACAACCGAGGTGGTGTACGCCATCTGCTCCCTCGACATGGTCACCGTCCCACCAGCCACCGTCGCCACCTGGATCCAAGGCCACTGGTCCATCGAGAACGCCCTGCACTGGGTCCGCGACGTTGTCTTCGACGAAGACCGCCACCAGCTACGCACCGGCTCCGGAGCACACGTCATGGCCACCCTACGCAACACCGCCATCAGCCTCCTACGACTGGCCGGACACACCCGAATCGCCAGCAGGCTGCGACATCACAGCCGAAACCCACACCGGCCCATAAACCTCATCACCACAGCATGACCGACTTTGCCGAGACCCTGCCTGTCACTACGCCGACGACCCCGTCAGCCGGCCCCGGTGCACCCTGACCGCCGCCGTCCGGTTCGGCGCCAACCCCTATGCCCCTCCTGTCAAGCGCACCGCTCCAGCGTCGGCAAGGACCAGCCACCCGACCGCTACCCCCGGGCCCGAACCTCGATGTCCTGGAACGGATCGCCACGGCACGGGAGCGGGCAGGACGGCGGAGACCCGCCTTGCCGCCGCAGTCACCACGGCCCGCCAAGCCGGGACATCATGGTCGACGATCGGGGCCCAACTAGGCGTCTCGACAAGCCGCACAGCAACGCTTCACGCGCATCCGTGCGTGAGTCAACGAAAGGACCTACGCGCGCATCTTGACATGAGTCAGCGGGGTCTGGATGGCTGCTCGCTAGCAGCGAAGAGGTTGCGCCGACAGTTTGGCCGCACCAGAGGCGGGAGCGGTTACAGGTCTGTGTTCGCTTCGCGAATCACTGCCGAGAGAAGCCCGACCAGAACAGCAATCCCGTCTGCGCGGCGTCGACTATGCGGCTTTTCGATGTCCACTCAGCGATGTTGTGGGCACGGTCGGTCGGCGTCAACAGACACTACGCCGGTCACTGGGCTATCGATATTCCCGCCTCACCCCGACCCATGGCCTTCGGGGTGACCGAAACTTTGTCCATTTGCCAGACACCCGGGTGCGCGAGAGCTCCAGGATGCCGATCCCTTACGATCTTGTCTCCTGGCGCGATCGCCTAGGCTTAGTGCCGTGTCAGCCAGCTTGCGCGATGTCGCCCGCCGAGC
>JAABUW010006271.1_pt1 | contig 15011 bp, 6 predicted proteins | sample 5560081 | NCBI WGS metagenome assembly JAABUW01 (sample SAMN10711882, study PRJNA513363) | rock metagenome | isolation source: Antarctica rocks | place: Antarctica: Victoria Land, Knobhead sud
ATAATACTTTCTCTACCTCTTATATTAACGCCTACTTCTTCGCCGCTTTCTTATACTCTATCGACCTAAGGTACTTACTAAGATTACCTAACCTACCGCTAAGGCCTAGATACCCTATAATACTTTTATAGACTTTATAGATAAGCCTAGGCTTACTATATAGGTTAGCGCCCTCCTTAAATATTACCTAGGCCGGTATCTACTTCTTACTACCCTATATAAACTTCTTTACCTATTTACTACTCCGAATAGACTATTTATACTACTCGCTACCCTTATACTATATTATAAACTAAGTCTTATAGGATTTCTAGTATAGGTATAGGCCCGCCGCCTTAATAACGTTATCTATCTCTAAGGCGAGATAGCTACTAAAAGTAGTATCCTAAGAGTCGAGGTTAAATAGTAGTATCGTACCTTATCCTAACCTTAATATACTACTTTAGAGATAGTTATTACTAGAACGACCTATTCCTAAGGTTAGTTATAGAGGTAGTAAAGAAAGTAGGTTAGGTATCTATTAAGGAGGGCTACTCCTATCTATAAGAGGGCTCTTAGCGAGTAGATTTAGCGGCGACCTAGTAGTATTCTAATAAAGGTAAGAGAATAAGCGGGTTAGGGTACCGCGTAGCCGTTATTTACTCCTAGGTTATAGAAGTTTAGTCGTAGCTACTCGTTTATAGGATATCGATTATATTATCTCTATACTTACTACTTTATAACTACTCGTTTTTATAGTTACGTATTATTTAATATTTAAGATACTCTTAAATCTAACCCTTATACTCTTAAACTACTATCCCCTCTTAGTTAGAATTTTAGCTTATTAGTCGCCGTCTTTATCGTCGGCGTCTTATTTATCGTTAGCTTATTTATTATCGGCTTATTTATCCTCTTTTTATTTATCCTCGTCTTATTTGTCCTTATCTTATTCGTCCTCGTCTTATTCGTCCTCGTCTTATTCGTCCTTATCTTATTCGTCCTTCCTTGTCTTATTCGTTCTTCCTCGTCTTATTTATCCTTGTCTTATTCGTCCTCGTCTTATTCGTTCTCGTCTTATTCGTCCTTGTCTTATTCGTCCTCGTCTTATTCGTCCTCGTCTTATTCGCTATTAAATAGACTATATATAGATCTATTACTATAATCGCCCTAGTAATCGTCTCCTAGTTTCTTTAGATATATTAGTATACGAGTACTACTAGCGGCGTACGGTATAATAGGTATCTTTATAGTCGTTAACGTTCGAAGGGGGTAGACGGTTATAATATTATTACCTACGAGCGAAATTTTTACGTAAAGATCTTATCGATATTTAGTATAATTAGGCGTCTCTACGGATTTCTCTAATAGTAATTAGAGGTTCTAATAGAGCTCTAAGCTATAATTAGAGCGTATTGAACCGATCTCTATCCCCGCTCTAATTAGCTTAGATAATCTAAGCCGAGGCTCCGCTCTATTCTAATAAGTTCTAAGGTAACATCTACCTCTTCCGCTATTCTCTAACGGGGTTCTAAGTAGCTATACGGCGAAGATTAACCTTATTATTAGACTCCGAGGTAGACGTCGATAGTACTGAATCCTTAAGATGATCTACAAGTGAGGGACCGGCGCAATACTCGATGAAGATGTAGTTTATGATGTTAACGCTGTTAGTATTAATCGGATTCTGCATCTGCTAAGCACTAACTAGCGACGGGCAGTTCATCCAATACTACGCCGAAGGCAAGAAGGAGACCTCGCACCGTCCGAAGCCTGTGCCTTCTGGGCCGGACGTTGTGAACATGCTTCGCGTAATCTATTCCCAAGACACGACGGTATATCCCGATAAGCGGCAGCGGGTTCAGCAGGGATTTGGCATGATCATCCAGGCGTCTAGCGGCCTATGGCCATGCTCGACCGAATCGAGCAACAGCACGCTCTACAGGCTCTCACGTTGTAATTCATTCAATTCAATATACGACCTTCTCTTCACGACAAGGTGTCACATTTACTCCGGCTTCACGGGCTATTATTTCACTTCTTCGAAACTAATGACTACATGGCACACTTCAAGAGCACGATACTAGCATTGAGGGCAGATTCAATTGCACCAACAGCTTTTGTCGATCCCAAAAAGGCAGCAAATCGCCGCTACATTTTCACAATACCCTGCCATGCGATACGTGCTAGGGTCTTGAGTCTTGTGGAAATCTCATTTGATTAGTATTGACTGGCTCCGATACAGAGAGGGTTTTATATCACCTAGCGAAATAGTCCGGTATCGCCTTTGAGGAGCCTCCCTTTCTCTGGACACAGTAAGAGACCACTCTCTCTCGCCCCGTTCGAAGCTGACTGTGGATGACGGGGGAGCAGGCCAATGGCCCAAACGTATTCGTCATGATGCGAGACGATCGCCAGTTTGCTCAACGGCTTGCACATCTCCAGTTTCCAGATCCATCAGTATTTTTCGTGCGCAATGTCGTAATGCTTCATCCTCAGCCTCGTACTGTTGGAATGTCTTACGGAGATGGTCAATGTACTGCACCGCTCGTTCCAGCTCTGTGAATTTACTTGGTCGTTCTTTCTTTGGAAGTTCTGGCTCAGAGGCGGCCAGCGGCCTCTCGATCAATGGAACGAATACGCCAGACTCCGGGATGGTGTCGTAGAGCTGCTGGATCTTGTCGTTGATGACGGAGCGGTAGCGTCTCTCTACCGCAGCATGCGGTCGCTCAGCGCCTCGAAAGTTCTTACTCCGACTGCCCGTCTTATTACTCTCAGCTACAGCCCGAGCAGGTTTAGCAACAATTATTACTTCATCTTCAGATTCAATACAATCGTTATCGTCGTCATCGTCGTCGTCGTCATCGTACTCCTCGTCGTCGTCTGAGGGTCTCTCGTGGTTGTTGTTGTTATCTGTCCCCGCGACTGCCAAAATATCTGCGATTTCTGCAAAGCCAATCAGTTCACGTAATTTCGATTTTACCAAATGGGTATTACTATATCAGTAGAATTTGGGGGTAAAATCGTGGCTACAAGGTACTTACTGTTTTCCGCGCCGTCGTGTTGTCGGAGGACATCAAAGACTCGTAGGAAGCGCTGGATAGTGTGAATATCGTCGCTCGTTATGCCAACGTTCGAAAGCGCGTTCGCAGTCTGCTGGGCGTCGGTCGCAGACATCTTTTGTTAGCAGTCTACTGCGTTTACGTCTTGGAGACATGTCTGAGGTCGACGGCGAAGTTCTTGACTTCAGTCTGCTGTGCCGCACGAGGCTGCCCACGACCCTCCTGTACGGCATAGTTCACATCCTACCGCTAGGGGAGGCGCAAATGCCTAGGTCTGCTATCCCATTGGGCGGGCGGTGCGCTAATGCAGCTCTTCCCGTCCGGACGCATGGGCACACCCGTCTAGCACACTTTCCTTGTCTATCTACCTTGACAGCGATCCCTGCGAATCTATACTTCGTTTTATGCCTAAGTCTCAAAGAGACGTCAGTGGCAGCTGGTCTGACATCACTAGAATTTCAACCCCGAATTACTAGAAAACAACCCGACTATCGGAAGAATCTTCTTGCAGAGTCAGACAGCGAGCCGTTGCTGTACGATAGCGGGGGTTGGTGATCTTACAAAACCTCACCGAGATCAGATCCCAGCCGCTGAACGCCAAACGACGCTACTACTTCCGTACGCACAGCGTTAGCCGAAAGCCTATCGAGGAATCTCCCAAGAGTATTCATACATGCACTTGCAAGAGTGGATACTCTACGCTAGTACGGGTGGATGACCCTGCGGATTCGGGCCAGGAGCGTGGTGTATTTGGTTTTTGGAGCTCAGCGGCATGTGGAAGAAGCGATGAGTCTACTGTTACATTAGCTGCATAAACTATATCCGCTCTGTATGTTTAACGTGCCCATTTAAATGCTTCATGGATGATCTCTGGAGATACGCCATGATTTCTAACCCTTGCGTACCCATGAGTCAGGAACGAGCGCAGAAGCTGTTGACTGAACTGCTCCTGCTCCTCTTCATTCTGAGATGAAATGAACTTGGATGCGTCTAGATTGGCCACTCCTTCCATGTTCACTGCTAGTAAATGGTATGGACAATGTGCAACTCCAGAGTCTCATAAATGGTGCTTCATTTTCGGCCTGAAGCCAACGCTCGTAAATCATTTCTTACGTAGGAGCAAGTAGCCTTCCCCAGTTGAAGGGGCTATCAGTGGTGCCACCTAATGCTGCAACTAAAAGGATACGCCAGAGTGTTTCCACCAACAATTCTTTGAACCACTTGAATGAGGCTAAATCATCATTCTCGTCTTGGTGATCGTGTCGATTCAGGAACAATACGTAGAATCGTGGAGCCATGTGACATAGATAGATGTCATTCGAGAATCCGAGTAGTTCTATCGTAGATTTGCAACCAAGAGCCCACTTGCGTAGCAATCGAAGATACGTAATACATCGGACTTCCCGACTATTTTGGATGTTTTAAAAGGAACAATTTGGGACTTCAACGAACTGTGCAGACGTCCGCCATGTACGAGTCTTTCCGCGGGCTCGCAGGTTGCAAAGCAAACTTCTCCGCCGCAACGGTTACATGCATTGTTCTGGTACGCTGGTGTATCCGCGTCTAATGAACGTTGTGTCCGGGCTAATAATGACTCACATTGCAGGCCACGGTGTACTTGACTTACTACATCGTCTATGTGTTCGCTCTAGATCCGTTACGCCATTTTCCTGGGCCCAAAATCAATGCAATCTCGCGCATACCGTATATCCGACATCTACTAGCCGGGACGACTGTTGAAAATGCTGTCTTCTTGCATCAGCACTATGGTGACGGTATTATACCTCTACCTTAGCCTTAGCCTTTGATTTTGTTTTCCCTTCTGGCGGTCGTTTCTTTGATACGCTGCACGCTAACAAGTTGACATTCACTGACACATTACATATACCAGCTGTTCGCATTTCTCCGAACGAAGTCTCATTCATCTCAATTGAAACAGCGTGGCAAGATATATATGGCTTTCGCACGGGTAATAACAAACAGCAGGCGACAATGCTAAAGGACCCGGTTTGGTATCCGTTGCCTGGAAACGGTGTGCCTTCGATCCTCATGGCGAATGATAAAGATCACAGCCGTGGTCGTCGCCTTCTTTCTCATGCCTTTAGCTCCGACGCCGTTGCAAACCAGGAAGTTTTGGTTCAGAAATACGTTGACGCCTTCATAAGTCGCCTGGGCGAGATTCCATTACGAGACAATGGGATTGTCGACATCCAAGAATGGTTCCGATGGACTACCAACGATATAACCACGGATTTACTTTTCGGGAAGCCCTTTGGATGCCTCGAGAGGCTCGAAACGCACGAGCACATGAAATTGTTGAAGTACTCCATTGAGTCGGAACGCCTGTATTACATAACGGCGTATTTTCCGTGGACCAAGGCCTTGCTGAACTTGATGATCGATCAGAAAATCCTTGAAGGTCGAAAAGCATTTTACGATTGGGTTGGTGAACAGACAGAGCAACGCCTGTCGGGTGAAACACAACGACCCGACTTCATGACTTATTGGTTGAGGAACAGTGATACAGGCGGTCATGTTCTCTCGTGTGAGGAGATTGTTGCGAATAACGGTCTCATTATCGTTGCGGGATCGGACAGCACTGCCAATACACTCACGTCAGCTACGTATTTGCTCCTTCGAAATCCCTCGGTGATGGAAAAGCTCGCAGACGAGATTCGGCAGCTCTGGAACTCTCACGATGAGATCACGTTCAATGCGGTTAGCAAAGCACCATACTTGTCTGCAGTTGTGTCTGAGACTCTCCGTTATGTCCCACCAGCCGCCGTTGGTTTTGAGAGACGTGTCGGCGAAGGCGGCGCCGCTATTAGTGGCTACGCCGTTCCAGAAGGTACAGCGGTGAGCATCTCGGCATGGCCTGCCTATCATGCCGAACGAAACTTCCGCGATCCCGATGCATTTGTGCCAGAGAGATGGCTCGGTGATCCGCAATACGAAGGGGATAACTTTGCAGGCTGTCAGCCGTTTTCTTTTGGTCCGCGCAATTGTGTCGGCAAGGTACCGTGTGAACATTAATATCTGTATACGATAAAATTTTCTGACACTGTCGCAGAACTTGGCATACGCGGAGCTGCGATTGGTGCTGGCTAAATTGATATGGTCCTTCGATCTGGAGTTGATGGCTCAAAGTCATGATTGGCTTAAACGTTGCCGAGTCATGACTCTCTGGAAAATGCCAGAGCTCTTCGTCAAAGTTCGCGGCAGCGACCAGCCTTGATGTTCATTTACAAGTTCATCTACATAGACATATGCCATATGGCCAAAAAACAGCGGCAGCAGCCGCAGCTCCCAGGACTTTGAACATAGATGAAACGGAGTGACTCTTGAAACCGCGCCTAACATTTTGGGTTGAGAATGCAAATCGATTGCCGAGTGAAACGCCTTCTACCGCTACTCTTTCATGTTCGTACTCTGCTCCATGCTCATCGGATAGCCAAAGGGCCACATATCAGGTCCCATGTCCCTGTAACGTCTGGAAAGCTACACCCATATACTCCACAAGTTGGGAGACGGAAGCATTCGGAATAAAGCGTTCATCGAACCGTGCGGTGATTGCAATCCTATGCTCAAAATTTGATGTGCTCATGAGTGGTGTGGACTCAATATTCAACGCTTGTCGCTCTTTTCCCACGAGGCAGGCGTGTTCAAATCGGATCTGCGGAGTATCTGATGATGTGCTCGGGTCATCCTCACGGGAGAGTCCTCCATTTTTTCCATAGGTCACTGGATGAACGACCAAGTGCGTTGCGGTTTGACACGCTGCTTTCGTAGTGTCGTTCAGCTGCGCAATAGCATCGTATCCGTAATGTCCATGCACGTCCAATGAATTTAAAAAGTCCTGGGTCGACTGGAGTATCGTGGTGTGCGAAAGATCTTCCTGCGTTTTGGGGTCCACAAGGACAACACATGTAGGCACAACCACCGCCGCAGGACCAATGAAGTCGTCCATTCCAGCTAAATTTGGTGTGCGACCTGTCAGAGTTGTCGCAATGACAGGCCGTGGAGATCCTGTTGCGCGACGCAGCGCCATGGCAAGCGAAAGGTGAACCTGAGAAGATAAGGTAAAGGCGCCGCGGCTGCCAACAACCCATTCTACTTCAACGCTGGAATTGGTCAACGGGATCGGCGTATTTCCCAACTTCTTGCACGGCGATCGTGCATCAGCACAGCTCAGATGGTGCTCCCAAAACCTTGCAGTATCTTTTGACCGAGAACTGATCATGTAATGCTCGACCAGTTGGTTCAATGTGAAGTTGACAACCGGAACGCTTTCTGGGTTGCGGCAAAAAGACCGAAGTCTCTCCGTAATGTTGTGGATGGACCACCCATCGTAAATGCTGTGGTGGCAAGTCAAGATGAGATGTGAGCAGCCGCGCTCAGTATCGCTCTCGCAAATGGCGAAACGGCACAATGGAGTCCCGAGGGAATCCAGCATTGCTAGGCCTTCCTCTTTATGTGCCTTTTCACATTTTCCGCGATAGACAGTACACGGGGTACAAGTAAGTTGATTGGCGGCTGTGATAACCTGGAAGGTTCCTGCATCGGACGTCACAAAGCGGATTCGTAGGGCGTCGGAGGTGGCAAGTAGACTTCGCACGGCTTGCTGTATGAGCACCGTTCTCACGCTTTGAAGGGCGAAGCAGTATTGAGCCACGCTGTCTCCGGGAAATTTTAACGAGGATGTCAGGAACCGGCCTTGCATCGGCGTAAGAGGTAACGCATCTTCAATCGATTCCGTGGTGAGACCGATCTGTGAGCGCACCGCGTCCCAGACCTGACTCAACGTATCTTTGTCAAGCAAGTGAAAGGGTCGTGGACGGGCCACCTCTGGACCACTTTCTGCGGGTGCCAATAGCTTAGCCATGTCTTTGAGTCTTGTCGTACGTAAGATTTCAGCGGCATTGATGGACAGTCCACGCTTTCGTGCCAGCGCTACCAAGCGCATTGCAGAAATAGAATCGCCACCGCATTTCGAAAAGCGGCTCATTGATGTCAGACGTAGAGTCGAGATACCGATCGCCTCTCTCCATAGTGAGAACATTATCAGCTCCCGCTCATCTTCTACGCCATCATTTGGAAGATCCACGTCATTCGAAGGGCTCGCATACTCAACTGGGACTGTCTGTACAAGTGTCGCGAGGGCTCTTCGATCCCTTTTGCCTGTTCTTGCTAGTGGTATGTTTGACAGATGAAGAAGCCCGGTGGGGATCATATGCCGTGGAAGCTGTTTTGCCAAATCGTCTCGTATTTCCTGTAGAAGCATCGAACGCCGCAAGGTCTCCTCGGACGACTGATCCGCCAGCACCTTGCACGGCATAGGCGCCACGATCTGCATGCTAGGCGGTGTGATAGATGCCTTTTGCACGATGAAGATGGTCAAACGACGATCTGAAGAGTTTTGGAACGGAACCAGGTCGACAATGCCACTCATTTCCGGAGCTCGGCTTACAAGCGACCTCGTGAGCCAAGCTTCCACTTCTTCAAGTTCTACACGCTGGCCGGATATTTTGACCTGTTTATCCATGCGACCACAAATCTGGAGCGAGCCGTCAGAGAGATAGCGTACCAGGTCTCCTGTGCGATACAGACGCCTGCTGCTCTCGTGCGTTTGCTGAGAGTGCGGCCAATCTTCTGGAACGTGTATGAAAGCAGCAGACGTCTGCTTGGGGTCTTGCCAATACCCATCCGCCAACATCGGACCCTCAATAAGCAATTCGCCGAGACATCCAATTGGCGCAAGGAATCTGAAATTGGTCGTGTTCGCAACCCAGAACCTTCCGAGAGAAGGAGAGGAGACCAAATTAGGTTTCGTTGACGATGGGGTAACCGGGGCGCGTGCAACATTTATGCAAGTCTCTGTCGGCCCGTATGCATTCCATATTGGCAGTTGCTGGATCCATGGGCCCAGCGCTTGCAAGTCGTATACTTCACCCACAATAAAAACGGTCTTGACGACTCCATGGCTGGGGACTGGTTGTGTCTTCAAAACACTCGGAGTCGTTTGGACGTAATTGGCATCGTACTTGACAGCGGTTTCAAAGAGATTCCCCAAGCATTCGTTTTCGTTCGGAATACAAACACAACCTCCGTGGTAGAGCGTGCCAACAATTTCAGCAATAGATGGATCGAAGGTGAGTCGTGTAGATTGTAACGTGCGAGTGCGTCGATCGAACATAAAGGCAGTGCCGGCATGGAAAGCCCAAGTTGACAAGGCTTTTTGTGACATCGCCACGCCCTTTGGTCTGCCTGTCGTGCCTGATGTGAACATGATGTACGCAATCGTATTACCTTTCGGTATCTCGTCTACCAAAGGGTCCGAGTACAACGAGGTGCTGTCATCCAGATACACGGTACGTTTGAAACGGCCACGATACTCTTCGACATTAGTAACGATGACCTTGGCGTCTACGCGCGACGCGAGTTCTTCCATTCGTTCGGAAGGATCTCGAAGATCTAATGTCGCGAACGCGGCGCCTAGACGCCACAGCGCGTACATGGCAATGATGACCATTTTCGATTTTTGAAGACAAAGGGCCACAACATCTCCCCCAGCGATCCCAAGCGATTCAAAGTAGCGTGCCAGGGATGAAGATTGGCGTTCCGCATCTCGATAGCTCAAAGTGCCATCCCAAGCGTGAATTGCAACTGCAGTTGGATTTTGTCGAGCAATCGTGATGAAGCGGTCGTGAGGCGATGGGGCATGTTCCTCGTAGGAACTGTTTCCGGCCCACTTCGCAAGCATCGATTTTTCTTCGGCGCTGACGAGATCGATGAGCCCTAGCATCGTTGCTGGCTGAGCGGATCGTATTTGTATGAGGACGTGTGCGAGTTGCCGAGAGAGCCGGGCGGCAACGTCTCTGGAGATCGACTTGCCGTCGTAATGTAGCTGAAGTACACCCTTCTCTTTTCGCGCTGCAAATTCGATTACCAGAGGAAAGTCAGTATAAAACAGCTCTCCATCGCAATACTCGGAGATCCCTAGATTCGAGAAGGGATTGTCTATAGTGTCGCCGTTGTTTTGCATCAATAATAGCGTTAACGCTTTCGCATCAAATTCGAACTCGTCCCGAACCAAAGCTGCAATTCTCGAGAGCCCAACGTGCTGGTGTTCCAAAGTATGCGCAGCACTTATCTGAATGCCAGTCAGTGCATCTTCCACTGTTTGCTCTGACTCCCACGAAATTGAAACTGGCACTGTTGCTATAGTTGGGCCTAAGATCATTTCATCGCTTCGGATCATCGTATCCCGTCCGCTTAAAGTGGTAGCAAATAGCGTACTGGAAGCGCCCGTGTACTGGCCTAGGAGAAGAGCCCAAGCTAATTTGACATGGGTGAAATCGGTGAATTGGTTTAGATGTGCGTTCGGAAGCTCAAAGGTATGTGTGAGGCCTTCGCGAGTCGATATTGAACGCTCGCCTGGAGTGGAAGGCGGCCAACTTGGGGGAATGCATCCGGAAAGATACTCCCTCCAGAAATTTCGTGAGGCTTCGATATGCTGCACGTCAAGAACGTGGTATACGAAATCCCGAAAAGCTACACCTTGAACGAGTTGGTCGCCATGGTATGCATCCACGATGTCCCGCTTAATGAGATTTTGCGTGTACGCATCATATACGGCATGATGAGTGAGCCAGGTAAGGTTGTCGTTCGTGATCGAAAACTCATTGAGCGGTCTGCCATAAAAAGAACGTGGTGGTGTTGTTATTTGGTCGTTGATCTTCCAAAATGGCTCTTTGACAATCGTTTGGAGGGATCCAAGCGGAGCAATCTGTACAATCCTTGTTCGCATGATAGGGCGCTCCCGAACGACTTGTGTAAGAGCATTCACAAGACGATTGTGATCCAGTTCGGGTGGTAGCGCAAAAGTCTGTTTTAGCACGTACGCTCCATCACCGATCTCAGAAGCTGCCATCAGACCTTCTTGTAGAGGTGTGCAAGGGAATACATCCTCAATCTCGTCCTCGCCGATTTGACAGATCGTAGCGGCGGCTCTCCGTATTTCGTCATGGTCTCCTGATCTCATAAGTTGAAAAGGTATACTGTCTCTATCCTTGTAAAGAAGTCGATCTTGCGCAAGGCCAGCCATGGACTTCAAGGTAGGATTCTGGAAAATCTCTGATACCGTCAGGCAAATGTCACTAGATCGCGCCAGAGCTGCTAGGCGCATGGCTGATATTGAATCGCCTCCAAGTTGAAAGAAGTTGCCATTGGGCCCGATGGCGCTCGGTCTCAGTTTCAAGCACTGTGCCCATCTTGCTCTCAGCTTGTCAGCAACAGGGCTCAGGCATTCCCGACCAGACACTACGTTCTCCGAACCCGGCAGTTCGTTCAGTTTCACGCCCTTGAGCGCCCTTCGATCAAGCTTGCCCGATGCGTTTCTTGGCAATGTTTCGAGCACTTCGAACCGAGACGGTACCATGTACGACGGCAGTGAAGATAACAGTTCTGACTTCAAACGGGCCCATAATGATGTCAACGTTTGGAAGTCCTCTTCTTGTTGAATTCGCCAAGACGGTGCAATAAAAGCACACAGAATGGGACGATCAGATTCCGAGGTGACCACATCGACCGCAACTTGGCAGCCAACAGGCAGAGCCTGCCTGAGTTTCGACTCTGCCTCACCTAGCTCTAATCTTTGTCCATTCAGCTTGATTTGCGCATCTTTGCGACCATGGAACAACAAGCAGCCATCCCAGTCATAGCGAACAAGATCGCCAGTCTTATAGAAGCGTCTTTCGTCGGTGTTTTCGATCATTCTCGTACTGAGTGGAGGCTGCGATAGGAAAGACTTTCGACTTTGCTCGGTATCGATGTAGCCTCTCCCGACGATAGGTCCTTCGATGATAAGTTCGCCGACTGCACCCACAGGTAGCAGAATGTCGTGATCCTCAGGATCCACGATCCAGTGAAGGCAAGCAGTAGGTTTGCCAATGCGGGCTGGGTTGTCGTTGACGTTGTTGACATGGGCTATGCTAGCGAGAATACTGCACTCCGCAGGTCCATATCTGCATGTCAAAAGTATCAGCGCAATTGTTCATGCATGCGCGATTTTGTATCACATACCCGTTCGTCAACTTTACATGGGGAACCCATTTTGCTACAACAGCAGTTGGAAGCGGTTCTCCGCCGAGGCGTAAGACATAGAGATCAGGCAGTTGTGTAGGGTCAAGTAGATCCGCCACGGAAGGCGTCAAAGTGACTTCAGTTATCGCGTATTTCCTGAAGCAGTCCTGTAGCGAGGCTAGCCTCTCCGTTTCCGATGGAATGCATAAAGTATCTCCCCTCGCTAGCGACATGAACACCTCTCCGATTCCTACGTCGAATGTATATGCAGAGAACTGGAGAAGGCGCGAAGGCGCATTGGGACTGCGAACCGTTTCACGCGGCACCATAAAATGAGTGGCCAGATTTCGATGTTCCAGTAGGATTCCCTTCGGCGACCCTGTCGTTCCACTGGTGAATAGGATGCAGGCTACGGCGGAAGGAGAGACGTCCTCCAGATATTGAGATGGAGCAAGCTCAGTTCCCAAGGTTGGCTCCACGACCGCATCTATGTTGAACGCAGAGGGACAAAGAGTATTTGCAAGATCCTGATACATCCGCGGTGATATCACAGTCGAGATCTCAGCTTGGTCCATAATGTTTTGCAATCGAGCCTGCGGCTGGTTTGGATCCAACGGAACAAACGCTGCTCCAATTTTCATGATCGCCAACATGGCAACCACGGCAAACTTTGACTTCTCGAAGAGAAATGCTATAGCAGACGAAGGCCGGCAACCGTTTTGCAAAAGATAACGCGCTGCCCGATCTGATGCTCCGTCCAGCTCCATATAAGTAAAGCGGCCGTCCCAGCCATCGATGGCTAATCTGTCCTCAAATTTGGTAGCTTGATGACGTATCAGGCCTTGAATGGTTTCATGAACAGGCTCTGGCATGGGGCTATTCCATCTCAATATATCTGTCCTGTCATCCGCAGAAGCCGTTTTGAGCCTGGAGAAAGGTGTGTCCGGGTGAGTAGTCCATAATGCGGCCACCATGCTTCCGAGTTGACGGGCCAGCCTATTCACAGCTGTACTATTCAGCTCTCGAGAGTCATACGCAACGTTAAGGTCGCATGCCAGTCCTCTGATGTTGAACTCAAGCACCAGGGTATATGGGTGACTTGGGATAATGTCGCGGTCCTCATCTTCCCACGTATCCAATGTTCGCTCCTCTGGATCCTCAAGTGAATTGATGACTAGCAGAGTTTTGAAGTCAATAGCATGCCTATCATGCTCATCGAGCATCTTCGCCACCCCTTGGAGACCGGTCTGTTGGAAAGGCAATAGCCCCACGTAAAAGTCGTTCACTCTGACAAGAATATCAGCAACCGTTGTCGTCGATTCAAACCCAACTTTGACAGGTACAGTTGCAATAGTAGGTCCAGCCGTTCTGATCTCAGTGTCGAACATTCGACCGCTCAGAACCTCTCCAAAGACGATTGTCCGGCAGTTGTTATACAGCGACAAGAGAAGCGCCCATGACGCACGTACAGTTGACACAATGCTGTGATGCGCATTGTTTTCCACGGGGAGCGTAAACGACGCTGACTCCATAGCATCGGTTGATGCAGGACCATGCCGCGATCGTGGAGGCCAAGCGAGCTCATCAATCCCCGAAAAGTGTTTCCGCCAGAATGCCCTCGATCGGGCGGTGTTGCATTGACTTGCATGCGTTTCCACAAATTCACAGAATGGAGTTATTGCTCCGGGCAGCTTTCCCTTGAGAAGATCCCTCATCATGTTGGAGAACATATTTATAAACCCCCTGTCGTAGACCGAGTGATGAATTGTCAAACAGAAAGTCCACCCAACAGCATTTTTTCTGAAAGCGCACCGAACAAGCGGGATGCCGTCAGTGATAAACCTACTTGTAGGTATTCGATGAGGGTCAAGTCTTTGGTTCCCTTCCTTAAGGGTCTCGATTGGACAATTCTTGCGTAGGACGACTTGCACTGGTAGTTCATCGTCTTGTAAGACGATACAAGTGCGCAAGGCTGGAAGCAAGGCCTGTATCGAATCCCAGACGTTGCTAAATCGCTCAAGTTCGTGCTCGCCTAGAGTCTCCTTCAGCGCAAGTCTTGCCCAGTAAGCCTCTGGATTTCTCGCCGATAATGATATCATTCCGATTTGGAGAGGTGTACAAGAATAGACGTCTTCGATTTCCGATAGCTGCAGACGTAAAGCCTTGGAAGCCATATTTCGCAGATGAAGAGTTTTGACCGGTCGCGTTGGAGGGCTTCCCAAACCCAGAGAGTGATTCAAGTTTTCCCAGTGCCCGTCCGGCTGCGATCGACGTAGCAGGTCGCATTGCTCGCGAATTGTCGGATGGTTCATGATTTCGGCAGCTCCGAGTCGCCATTGCTGATACTCTTTCGTTGATGCAAGTTGCATCGCTCGTATGGAGTCTCCACCGAGGCTGAAAAAGCTATCGTTCCGTCCGATGGAATCTTCGTCCCGTTTAAGCACGAGGCCCCATAACTCATGCATGCGCCGCTCTTCAGTGGAGTCCCGCGCAGCTCCACGAACAGTATTCATCGCCTGTTGAGGGCTGGGAAGACCAATGTCGCAGCAACGCGTGTGCATTGATGCAGCAGCAACACCGATGCTCAATTGTTCGTACTGCTCTACCATCTGTGCCACGCAAATCGCATCAAGCGCAGCCGGGTCAAAACTCACTGAGAGGTACACGTGCTGCTCGTCCACGGCCAACATGAAAATCAATGAGTAGGTGTAAAACGACTCATCTAAGTCCGTCTCCATGTTCCACATCGTCTTGGCCTCCGCAAAGACCGATGAATCGGATTTATGAATGTTTAGCAAGGTCTGGAAGTCTGCATTTCCTCGAAAGGTGTCCGGTAAAGACGACTTGATATTTGTTAGGCCGTAGTGCTCGTGCGGAATCATGCTCAGA
>JAABUW010006272.1_pt1 | contig 15007 bp, 25 predicted proteins | sample 5560081 | NCBI WGS metagenome assembly JAABUW01 (sample SAMN10711882, study PRJNA513363) | rock metagenome | isolation source: Antarctica rocks | place: Antarctica: Victoria Land, Knobhead sud
AGCCAAGTTGACATGCTTTGATTTCCATACCTACAATAAAGCCTATTACTATTCCTACAGCATGTTTCATGTTGCAGATCAGATGCTGATAAACAATCATCATCATCATCTGCAAGTTTGTTCTCAAAACAGTCTTCATGACATTGATGGCTCAATGGGCGCTGCCAGCAACAGCCTTGGCTTGACTAGGGGCTAACTCCAGTAGGACACCTGTTGGTGTTGCTGTCCTGGCTTGCATGCTTTCTACCATGCATGCTCACGCTGTGATACTATCAGTTGCTTTTGCTTTGCACCAATGGTAGTCTAGTTGTGTCATTGGTGGTCATATGTGTTCAAGCTATTGTTTGAATGGACTCTTGGCAGGAACAAAGCAATCAAATCTATGACATCGTGTCCTTGGAAGATCCCATGTGCTGCCATGTGTCTAAGACGTCAGATGCTGACCGGTGCAGGATCTAGTGGACAGCCATGCTGATGACGCACTGACACAGCATCAGACACACTACTTTGGGCCCCAGACAGGACCCAAGCAGCAGGTCAGCGCCATCAAGCAACACCAGTCACAAAGGAAAGCAATACAGCAGCAGCAGCAGCAGCCGCAGCAAGAACAGCAGCAGCAGCAGCAAATCCAGAGAGGCAAGCATTGGCAACAAGAAATTGAGCAGTCACATGCAACAGTTCATGATAAGAAGCTTAGCAGACTGAATGCAGGGCGGCAGGATGCCTCGCCCAACAGGATTCCTGCCAGCAGACCAAAAATCTGGATGCGTTGATGTGTTATGTTGTGTATCTGCCTTCTGATGCCAGGTCTTCTTAGTGGCATGAAGCCGATGATCAGTTCCCAAAACTGCACTCTTCAGCAAAGCTCATTAAACTGTCAGGATTGATAGCAGTGTGTACGTATGAGAGTGTCACTGCATTCTGATGCCAGGTTGCAGAGACACCACATCTCTGTTGGTCTGACACCTATTCTTGGTATTAAGCATCAAGTTCGAGGAAAGCAGCCACAGATGTGTTTGATATCCCTGGAAAACAGGCTAGCATTGTCTGTGCAACACACATTGTTGCGCTAGCCTGTCTGTTGACAAGTTGTGCATGCCAAGTGCTCACAAGCAGAGCAGCCAGGCACCACTAGGCGATGCCCACAAGGCATCTGCAGGTCAGGCTGCATTATGCTGGATCCCAATAAAGGTCAGAGTGGGCCATACATGTACAGCACCCATTTCCCAATTGACTCAGCTTCATGTGCATTTTCCTGAGGAGGCTTATCAGCAAATCACACCACTGATTTTGAGTCAGAGCCTTCAAAGCTCAGCCCTGAAACCGGCGAGCGCTGCCACGTGCCTTGCAGCTGACGGTATAGGAAGCTTCAGTCAGCATGTCTCTATGCCTTCGCCCACCTTCACAATCGCACCAGGAGGCTCTGAAGCTGCCTCATCGGAACCCCATCGCAGCCGGCATCAGCTAAGCTAGAAGCGATGACTGGCCTCAAAAGGCGCAGCTTGGTTGCAGTCACCACCGATCACAACCGCAGCCTTCCTACGCACAACGCACAAGTCTGTGTAGCCGGTGCCGCTTGCTTTTGCTCTTGCAACTGCTGCATATCGAGTCTGTGTCACGCCCCAGTTGCAAAGCGATCTAGACCGCCCTGCACGTACAAGGCTTACAGCTGCAATGAGGGCCACCACCGCGGCATCCTGCATGCTTGTTCTGCTGTCCTTGAACCTGGCCCAAGCCAGAGACCTGCTGTCAGGCAAGCGCCCTTCTAGCTATAGCCCAAGCACTTTCCATTGTGTATGGCGCCGCGCTCGCTGTGTACAGCGGTACCATATTCAGCGACTGTCAAGTGCACCGCCATTGTGTTGCATATCTTAAGCCTTGCAAGCTACCTACCTGCCTAGGAGCTTGTGCGCGATTGTATGTGCGCGCCATTTGTTGAATGCCCGTGACCGTGTCTTGGCAACGTCCCGTTGGCAAGCTGACGACTCACTGCATGCAAGAGTGCTGTCTAAATGCCTTGTGTCTGTGTAGATGGGGCAGCCAACCAAGCTGCCAGCACTGGGCCCAGAAGGCATTTGCTTGGCTATGACTACTACGGCTATCACAACTACCATGAGTCCAGCTCGGCATCAGCTGCAGCATCTGCAAGTGGTGGAGACGCTTCTGCTGCTGCATCAGCTGCCTCCTCAGGTATACTTCACATTCAGCTGGCAGCATGACCATTTGTAAAATGCATTGCAGTGCAAGTATGCCAGTTTCTCTGAGCCTGTTGAGGTCCAGGTCCTGCTGTTGACTTCAATGTTGCTGTACTGTGAAGAGCATCCAGGTGCATGCATCTGTTGAACGCTTACACAAATTTTGATCAGCCTCAACAAGTGGATGTGCTGGTGTTGCAGGCGGTTACGATGGCTACTTCAAACACTCAGCTGCTGCTGCTGCTTCTGCTGCTTCCAGCTCAGGCAAGGCCTGCCACACTATTTGTCACCAGTTACAACTGCAATCTTTGGCAGCCACACATGTGCAAAGTTCAATTGAAAGCTTGAAGCAAAATGTACCATGCTGTACAATGTTTGACTGCAACTTGCTTTGATTTTGCCTGCGTCAGAGCTGCACTACATGTCTTCTGCTGTGGACCAAACAACTCATTCATCACAGGGCCACTCAGTCATGGCCATTGATGCTGCAGATGACTACGACCATGGGTACGGCAACAACTACAACCATGAGTACGGGCGTGGCTACTACAGTGACAGCTATGGCAACTTCCACCACAGCGGCTCCTCTGCAGCTGCTGCTGCCTCTTCTTCAGGCGGTGGCTCTGCAGCTGCAGCTGCAGCTTCCTCTGGCAAGAGGCACCTTCTTGGCGATGGCTACACTTACTACGGCTACCACAACTACCATGACTCCAGCTCTGCATCTGCTGCAGCCTCTGCCAGTGGTGGTGATGCTTCTGCTGCTGCCTCAGCTGCCTCCTCAGGTGACGCTCAGCAACACATCACTCTGCTGCGTAGGCTACCATCATGGTAATGCTGTGGTGTGTCTCCTGTTTGAGGGAAGGGATTAGCATCATCACAAGAGGCTCTATAAGAATTGCTACAAGTTGCAGCAAATTGCAGAGTTGAAAGTGCTGCTTGCTAATTGATTACAGTCATGTATATGTAGCCAACGATGTGTTTCTGAACCCTGCAAGACAGTCTGACTGCCTTCACTTATTTGCTGCTGTGCATATCTTGCAGGTGGGTATGATGGCTATTTCAAGCATTCCAGTGCTGCTGCTGCCTCTGCTGCCTCCAGCTCAGGTACTGTTCACAGTCTCTCTGTCTCTTATGCTGTCATGTGCATCATGACATAAAAGACAAGCTGCCATGTGCAGTTTGCACAACAGTGTATACCTGTCTGTCAGGCGTGCTTTGTGCTGACTCTCTTGGCTGTGCGCATGCTGCACATGCGATGCTGATGTAATCGTGATGGCTTTGCAGATGACTACGACCATGGCTACGGCAACAACTACAACAATGAGTACGGACGTGGCTACTATGGTGACAGCTATGGCAACTTCCACCACAGCGGCTCCTCTGCAGCGGCTGCTGCCTCTTCTTCAGGTAGTGGCTCTGCAGCTGCAGCTGCAGCTTCTTCTGGCAAGAGGCACCTTCTTGGCGATGGCTACACTTACTACGGCTACCACAACTACCATGACTCCAGCTCAGCATCAGCTGCAGCCTCTGCAAGTGGTGGAGACGCTTCTGCTGCTGCCTCAGCTGCCTCCTCAGGTAACGTCTAGCCATTGCTTCACTTATTGCATCTGCAATTGCCAATGTTGTCAGGAGGGAAGTGCTGTACAGACATGTCTGCAGCTCCCACTTACAGAGCTGGCTTCATAGTGAGTGCAAAAGCTTGGTGGTGGCATGCATTGTAGCTTTGACATTCTTGCCTTCAAAGAAGCACATTTCCTAAGGGGCACACCCCTGTTCCAATCCATACATCTTGGGCCATATGCTGAATTCCACCTAACATACACACACTACATCCATGCTCATTGCTGCTGTATGCGATGCAGGTGGGTATGATGGCTACTTCAAACACTCAAGCGCTGCAGCTGCCTCTGCTGCGTCCAGCTCAGGTACTTTTGCCAACTCTTGTCAGATGGACTCTCCCTGTATGACGCATGGTGCCACAACAGCAAGCCTGGACCATGCCTGTGCACAACATGTGTGAAATTCTTTCATCTGACTGAATGTTGTATGTACCTGCAATGCACTGCCTCATCAGTATGCACACACGGCTGAAGGAATGCTGCTGGCATTGCAGATGACTACGACCATGGGTATGGCAACAACTACAACCATGAGTATGGGCGTGGCTACTACGGTGACAGCTATGGCAACTTCCACCACAGCGGCTCCTCTGCAGCTGCTGCTGCCTCTTCTTCAGGTGGTGGCTCTGCAGCTGCTGCAGCAGCTTCCTCTGGCTGATCAGCAGATTACTGGCACACGACCAATGACATGAATGCTGAAGTCGAAGTATCATCTCGCCAGCTCAATACTTTACCTCAGTTGCAAGCTTTTCTGAGCTGCAATAATTTTTCTAGAAAGATGTTACGCTCTTTTGGTGTTGTTCCTTTAGCAAAGCTTGGTCTAGCTCAGCATGCTTATGACCTGCTCATTTTGGCAGTGAGGCACAGTGTCAGCGGGTTGGCAACAGGTCATGTGTGCATGTGCTAGGATTATAGGATGCTCATGCAATGAAGTGCGCTGGCATCATCTGCAGCTGATAAGAGGTGTAGTTGAGCTGATTGCATACCAATTTTGATGTGTACCAGCATGTACCAGCCCATGATACGCTTGTCAAGACCCTGGAATCTCAACATTGGAACGATGTAATGCAAAAGTTGGTAATACAACCCTAGCCGCTGCTTACTCACCAGCATCAGACACTTGTCAGACTTTACAGCATGAGTGCACCTTCATGATGCGTACCATATGTGCTGATGCTATTGGTTGCAGAAGCCATGCAACAGGTCAGCACTCACACACATCAATGTTTATCACACATGGTCATGAAAGTCAGGCATGGCAGGTACCAAGCTTAAGCTCATACACCAAATGACCGCTGTTGTTCCAATGCGCCAAGCATTGCCAGCCAGTCATTGTGATGGGCATGTTTTGGATTGTAGCCTAACAACCGCTCTACACTGTACTTGGTCAAACAGCATGCAAGTGATCATGACCATGGTTACCGCAGCAAACAAAAGCATGAGTACAGGCTTGGCTGCTAAGGTAGCTATGCATATGGCAACTTCCACCACAGAGGCTCTGCTGCAGTTGCTGCTGCAGCTTCAGGCTCATGTGCACTGTGAGGAGGTGCTTTGTGCCATCTGCTGACTGGAGCTCAGCACAGCAGACCAAGCTGTGACTGGTTATTGTAATAGAAACCAAATAGCCAGACAACACATACACACTACTCATACAGTCAGTTGGCTTGGTAGTCCGGGCTGCTGCCTTAGGAGGCTCCTGTTTATGTCTGCTGAAAAGCGTAGTCTTTTCTAATCTTTTCTTCCATTTAGCCTGGCTAACACAGCTGTGAACGTGGAAATGTGCAAAGTCCCCCTGTGTCTCGTGCATGTTTGCATCTGTGGTCTGTGAAGACATCAAACATATCACAGACCTGCTTGCACAGCAAGCTCATGTCCATCTCCGCACTATTGTCGCCACATTTGGATTATTTCACATTTCAAAAGACATGCTGTGTGGCAAAAAGACCAGACAGGATGGTTGAGCAACTGCTAAGTTGGCATCACATGTCCCACCTGGTTGCTGGCAGCTGCTCAGACTGTATCACATGAGCATGTTCACCCTGGTTTGGTGTCCTGGTTTGTGATGTACACAACGTGATGCTGCTTTCAAGCAACTGGCACATGTCTGCTAGGTCTGCTGACCATGGATCCGGATGCACTTGGTGAATCATCTGTAGGTAGTTGCACAACCTTTGCAACTGTGCCACAGCCAATGCTGCACAGTGTCTCTGCACTCTATGTTTCAACAATGAATGGCTGAGGTTAGCATGCTCAAGTCCTGGTCAAAGCTGTAGACTCAGCCTTTGTAAACACACAAGCTTGTTTACAAACAGTCTCAAGACTGCACATGGGTCTGTTGCTGCTGTCTGAGCAAGATCCAAGAAGGTCACATGCAAAATGGCGCAGTTTTCAGTAGACTACGAGTGTCGAGCTAGTGTTTCAACATAAAGTGCTTGTGCATAAAAACGCTCACAGATGTGCAGAGCACATCATCTGATGTATCATGATCAGTGGGCCTTGGCATGACTTGCTCCATGTGCTGAGGTGCATTTATAACAGTGGTAGTGGGCTGCATATGGCAGCAATTTGCCTTTGAGTGACACGAAGCAACAACAGAAGTTGTTGAGCTTACTGAGAATCAGCTGGTCTGCAGATTCTGGCTTCAATCCCATCCAAAGCATGGTCATCACAAGGTGAGTCATTTCATCATGAAGCATTAATGAGCGTGTAAGCAGCCTACTCAGTGTCAGTGTTCATCACAGCAAGATGCTGCAGGGCAATGGGATGCACTGGCCCACAGCGCTGCTAGCAGCTTTCATGTTGCTCTTGGCCAAAACTTGCTGAACTCCTGATGCTAGATGCACTATATATGCACACACTTGCATATTTCATCAATCAGCATGAACAGGTCAGCAAGATGCTGTGCTGCATGTGCACTCTTTACTGCCTGTGGACCAGGTTGTATGTTTACAAACTTTGCCTTTGAGGCTGAATCTAGAGCTTTGACCAGGATCAGAGCCTGGCAACTCAATCATTCATTGCTGAAACACACATTGCAGAAGCCATGTTGCAGCATTGACTATGGCACAGTTGCAGAGGATGTGCAACTACCTACAGGCAATCCAACAAGTGGTTGCTGCCATCTTTCATCACCAGTCATCTATGTTCAACAAGCCTAGCAGACTTGCACCGGTCGCTTGAAAAAGTATCACAAACTGTACATTGTAGAACAGGACCCTATGTGTGGGGATCAACACATCAATGCTCTTGTGTCTCTTGACATCTTGGCAATTTTGCTGGGCAACTGTGTAGGGCTTGAGGCCACCTGCAGTTTGCTGCTGAATGATTTCACCTATTACAACATCTGTTCACAGTCATGCCCATATTCAGCCTGAAGCGGATGCGGCAGCTGCAGCGCTACCACCAGATGATGAAGCTGAGGCAGATGCAGAAGCGCCACTGTACTGGAAGTTGCCATCGTTGTCACCGTAGTAACCACGCCCATAGTCAAAGTTGTAGTTGTTGCCATAGCCATGATCATAGTCATCTGCAGTACAGAGGCTGAGGTTGAGTGTGTTGTCGTACTTCTTGCGCAAACAGCTTGGCTGCTCATGAGCACATTGCATAGTTGCATGTAATGTACAGATATGACTATGTACAGTAACAAGTGATAAACAACACTGGGCGTGAATGACAACACGCTGCACAGTGAGAATGACACATGTATAGTTTGCCCCTAAAGTTTGAATCATGGTCTATCTCTATGACACTGCACCAAGTGCATCAATAATAACTATCAGTGCCACTAGTGGATTTTGCAAGTGGTGCCAACATTGCACTAGGTAACAGCAAAATACCTGAGCTTGATGCAGCAGAAGCAGCAGCAGCAGCTGAATGTTTGAAGTAGCCATCATATCCGCCTGCAGGGCACACATCAATTTGGCTGCTGGTAAGCACTGACAAACGATTGCAGTGACAGCAATCAAGAAATGGCTCTCTGCACAATGAGAGCAATGCAGTCATGACCAGTCAGAACCCTTCTGTGTGAAACCTGCATTGTTTGCATAGGAGTGACTGAACAACATCATCTATACAGTGTACTGGGCAAGGCATGATACATTGACTGTGGAGTAGTACCTGAAGATGCAGCTGAGGCAGCAGCAGAAGCATCACCACCACTTGCAGAGGCTGCAGCTGATGCAGAGCTTGATTCATGGTAGTTGTGGTAGCCGTAGTAAGTGTAGCCATCACCAAGAAGGTGCCTCTTGCCAGAAGAAGCTGCAGCTGCAGCTGAAGAGCCACCGCCTGAAGAAGAGGCAGCAGCAGCTGCAGAAGCGCCACTGTACTGGAAGTTGCCATCGTTGTCACCGTAGTAACCACGCCCGTAGTCAAAGTTGTAGTTGTTGCCATAGCCATGATCATAGTCATCTGCAGCATCAACGGCAACCCATGTGTCACGTGCTTCTCATAGCCATGCAAGGTGATTCAGCATATTTGCATCTCACAGCATGTGTGCGGCATGTGAGGTGAGCTCTTGGAGGCAAGGAATTTTACTGTTTGAACAGTTACTTTCTACTGCAAAATGATATTGCATGTAATGTATTTGAAGACGTCAAAAATTTGGGCAACATCATACCTGAACTGGACGCAGCAGAGGCAGCAGCAGCAGCGGAGCTTTTAAAGTACCCATCATAGCCACCTGCAAGTCAAAAACTCCATTTGTTGCCATTGCACAGAGTTGCAAGCTGTCAAGAAGCGCTTAACAGCGCTGGCGATGATGATTGGAGGCATTGCAATTGCACAGATGACAGTAGCAGACAATGCAATTGCACAGATGACAGTAGCAGACAATGCAATTGCACAGATGACAGTAGCAGACAATGCATTGCACAGGTGACAGCAGCAGTCAATGCCAACACCCAAGGCATTGGTTGTCGCATCCGAGGCTGACTGACACACCTGAGGAGGCAGCTGAGGCAGCAGCAGAAGCATCACCACCACTTGCAGAGGCTGCAGCTGAAGCTGAGCTGGATTCGTGGTAATTGTGATAGCCGTAGTAGTTGTAGCCAAGGAGATGCCGCTTGGGCCCAACGCTTGCAGCTTGACTCGTGCTACCGCCTGTAGACAACATGAAATCGTCAGATCAGTTGTGCTTGTGCTCATAGCTAGACAAGCGGTGGCTGGCAAGCTCGCGATCAGGCAGGCAGGCAGGCAGGCAGGCAGGCTAATTGCCGTAGGCGACATATGGACTGGGGCTGTACTGTTGCGGCAAAGGCTTCGTCACATGCCGTCCTGCATAATGACTGTCGGCACAATACAGCAGCGGCACGAATCTTGACTTGCCTGAATTCAGGTCTCTAGCCGCGTGAGCTAGACCCAGTGACAGCAGGACAAGCATGCAGGCAGCCGCGGTTGTTGCCTTCATCACAAAGAGCGAAAGCACGACTCGACAAGCTGAATCTGGTCGGCGATATGAACCGGCGTACCACTTTCCCACTTAGTTCCGGCCTGGGTGGGTGGTCTACGCGAAGGGGCTGGTGGCGTTTGCGAATGGTGCCTACTGCAGGCAAGCAGCGCGTTTTATAGCGCACCATGACTTGCAGGTTGGCTCAGCGATGGCTTCTCCCTGGGCTTCGTCGCTTCGGTGAGCCAGATACCAGAACACGTGGATGCATGCCAAGGGCTTCGTAATGCTTCTTTGTTGGCTTGTCCAATAAAAGCACGAAGGCACGTGCACGTGGCAAGCTGGACTTCTGATGTCAGTCAATGCTGCTGGTAGCTGCAGTCAACTTCGGAGAATCTGATGTGCGTCATGCACCTCCTGACAGCTGCGGCGGTCTAGTAAATTTAGCACGTTGCCTGTCGTAGACTCAAATGTCAGCAAAAGACAGAGGCAGCAAGCCTGTACTATTACACCTTTCACTCTAAAAATGAAAATTATGGAATGATCTTCCTAGCATCAATCCCCTAGAGACTGCAGCTCTGCGTATAGCTCCTGCAGGCGCTGTCGCCTTTTCATGGTTCTCTGCAGCACATGACAACCAGCAGTGTTGGCATCTGATCTGCTGGTTGTGAGTTTGACTGGGGTAGGAGGGTCCTTCTGCTTCACACTGCCACCTGGTATCCACTGCCTCTTTCCAGCCTGTGCCTTATCTGCATTAGCATGACCTTCTCACTGTCACCGGACAAACTGCCATAATGTTCACGTGTATGATGCATGATGCAGCTTGTGGGAACTGCCTCAAGCAGTTAAGTCTCCGTATTCAAGGGCTTGATACAGCTATGCATGTGCAACTTGTGCCTCTCTTGAGAACCTAAAAGATAAAAAGGCGTGCCTGGCTGAAGTTTTTGTCACAGCTTGCAGCAATGCGCTGTGGCTAGAGCCTGTGGATTGAATCACAAATGGATCTTCTACTGAAGGGCAATAGCTGCACAGCACTGCTTGAATCTGCTTGAACCATTTGGGCAGCTGCAGGATTTTGATGGTGACTCATAAAAAGCAAATGCCAGCATTCATCAGCCAAACGTGAAACATGATCTCCAGCCCCACACATGTCTGCTAGTAGACACAAAATTCATGCCACATTTACTCAGATGTTCTTGCTGTGCAGGTTTCAAACCAAGTCGTACCATGGCCATCATTGAGAGCAGCAGAAACTCACCCTGATCTTTTCGGGGGGAAAGATGCGAAGCAGTCTTTCGCATGGTGCGCTTGTGAGGGGTGCCTGCTGCCCCTGGGGAGTCTGGAGGGTTCCTGCTGGTACACCTGCTCAGCTCCATGTTGCCCCTCTTGGGTGACATTGGCGCACCCTCCTGTTGGATCAATGTTACATCATGCCATGAGTGCACAAATTTAAAACATCAGGATAGTCGCATTGCAAAGGTCAACCTAAACAAGACTTGTTGCGCATGCCTTGCATATAGGACCAACAGGAGAGGTCATGTACCAGAAGAGTACGATTCAGGGGATCAAATATAGCTTGAGCGTGCGCACTGCACCACATTTGCAATGCTTCCAAAAAAAAGTCGTCGCAAGTCAGGGATCCAAATTCTTTAAAAACGCAGTGCAAGTGGTGAAGGAGGGGAACTTTGTGATGGTGTGCTCCACCAGCTGACACTGCATCATGCCATTGTACGCATGCATGCAGCCAGGCATGTTGTGCTCCATCACACATGTACTCTCGCACACACCCCGTGTGTACTGCAGCTGCCAAATGCATGCCTGACCTCCAGGTGTTAGGTATACTCATCAACTCCATACGCTAGTCCATTGCCATTGCCTGTCCAAATACAACATGTCACCACAGCACATGGATCTGCCGTGCAATGTGCTTCCAATCATGTGCCATGTATGTCAAAGCGTATGCCCTTCTTAAGACTCTGCTCAGAGGAAACGGGCAGGCTTACCTTGGATTGTGTCTGAGCAGTAGCAGGTGGTTGCTGGAAGGCTGCCTGCAAGGACTGCAGCGACTGACACACCCCCTGCAAGGTGGCCTGCATGCTGTGCATCTGACCCTGCACCTGCTCACCATGCTGTTGCAGGCCCTGCTCAGCTCTCTGAGTGGTTGCCCTCAAGCTCGGCTGGTCATGCTGCTGCCTTGGCATCAGTCTGTCTGTGGTGTGAGACAAGCCTGAGGGATGCTGCCTGGGAGCCAGCTGGGATGTATTACACGGCGACTCTTGCTGTTTACTGCTGCGACTGTTGGACAGCCCATGGGCAAGAGCCTGCAAAGCATGCAAATTGACTGTGTGAGCAAAGAGTGACTGCTGCAGCTGAGCATGCACATGGGGAAGTGTACAAATGACAGACCAGCTCCTGGCTCAATGCTGCATGCTGCTATTAAGGTTTGAGTGCTACATGGACTGAACAATACACAGAACTGAGTGTGTTGCGTACAGTATACTGGATACTTCTATTGTACAGACAACCATATATTGTTGTGGACTGCATGTTGCATGACATGGTCCTTGTGTGATGCCATGCTGGCACAATTTCCACCCAATTGCAGTGGGCTTGTCAACATGTGCTTGTATGCACAAAGAGGCAGGCAATACAAATAACACAACCCCAAAAGGGTTGACGTAAGAACCGACGGTAACAAAGACTGCAGTTGATATGCCCATGGCAATACATGCTAGGTGGGTGACAAAAAAGACATCAGGAATACATACAGCATGCAGCGTAATACAACAAGGTGTGCATACCTGGAGCTCTGCTTTGGCCTGTGCCAGGCAGTCCATGCCCTTCCCGATCTCACTCTCTACCTTATGCTGGATGCCATCTAACACCTGCTGTGCCTGCACCACAGAAGCTGTAAGCTTTGTATGGATGTAGGATAAATACCTAAACCAATACATATGAAACAATCACACTTGTATTGGTCACATGCAATGACCTTGTCACCAAAAGGTCACAAGTTCAACAGTTCTGCTCTGCCACTTATGTTATGCTTGACTATGGCATGCATGATGAATGACTTTCTTCCTGGAGCAGACACTGATTGTCATCATGCCCACAACCTTTTAGAAGGTGGGATGGTGCTGAAGATATGGGTTGTTTGCCTTCTATTTCGTAGCCTCGATTCGCAGCCTCAACGTACAACAGCACAACAACTGGCATTCATGGCAGTAACATGCCTTTGTCAAGCATCATGTTCCCTGCCTGTGATGACTGTTCACATACTTCAGATGCAATAACCTTGCGTAGGGGCCTATGAAACTGGCCAGACTGTACACAAGGGCAAAGGGAGAAGAGGGCAGAAAATTACGGAGGCCTGGTCAGGGCCAGCAGCCTGAGCTGCAGTCCACTTGGCATCATGCAACAGGTCCTTGAACTTGCTGCGCTCTGCTTTGAGGCCCTGCATCTCCTGCCCAAGCACACCCTGCACCTCCTCCAAAGACTGCATGCAAGCCTGAGATTGAGAAATTCAATGACGTCCGCCGCAAGCTGTACTTTGCATACATGCAATACCTGCTGTCAGCTGATAGGTTGTTTTTAGCAGAGAAGTTGCTACATACAAGTTTGATTCACCCGCAAGCAGCTGTTGAGGCGAGATTGCTTCTGCAAGCTTGTAGCACCATCCAGCTCCAACCAAAGTCTTCATCTACTATGGTGCTTGCATGCAAAAGGCCTGTCAACATGTCAAGATGTCTAAGCTGCAAATGCAGCAGCATGAGCTGAATGACTTTGCAAAGGGCACCTTTGTGCATGCGTCAGCCCTTTGAATGTCAGCGGGAAGGGGCGCTCCAGACAGCAGCAGGCTCACAGACTGCTCCATGTGACTCAGCCTGCTGCTCAGGTCTGGCAGCATGACTGGCGTGCTCTGAGGCCCCACACCTGCATGTGCAATGGTGGGATGAAGAGCACATCAACTGCAACAACATTCAGCGCTATAAAGAAGACAAAAAGGATGTTGAATGATTTATAGTGTGTCCTGCATTGGCCACCGCATCCAGAGTGAGTGTCCAGGACATGTACTACAGTTTTGATGAGAAGCAGAGGGTGCACAAGGGTCCAAAGGCAAATTTGTGCATCCTAGCTTTGACTAGAGGTGCTGCAATGCGGGAAGCAGCACATAGGCAGTACTACATGACATGACATGACATGTATGTGGTGCTGTGTTTGCAAGCAATGACACAACTGACAGCATAAACATCCATGCCAGCCATCTGAGTTTGGGGCATTCTGATTGTGAGCGCGTCCTCCGTGCAAGGCTGGCTTGCAGTCCTGTGGGCATGGTGTACTTCCATGTCATTGCTAAGGGTCAAAACACGCTTGACTACTGCACACAGGTGACATGTAGTTGGGTAGCATAGGTGAGTAGCATACCAAGCTGCTTCTCCAAGAACTTGGCCAGCGCCCTGTCCATCTTGCTCAACATTCTCTGCTCCAATGCATCAAGCCGACCCTGCATAGCCCACAAGCACGCAAAGAATGAAAATCGCATGTTTAACAGGATGCTTGTAGGCCCTTAACAAGATTCAAGTGTCATTGATCTGCCACAGGCATGTATGACCAAAGACTCAGATCAGTGACCTGTTTTGTCAGTTAGACAAGCATTTGTATACATGTAACTTAGCTAAGTATACACAGGTTCAAAAGCTTCTGCAGCCTGAATTCTGTATGCTGCAGGAGCGCAGGCTGGTGCAGGACAGGCAGTAGCACAAAAGAAAGACTGATATTCTTTGCACTGCTCCTGGCATTAGCGCTTGATGCCTACAACTACATGTTGATGTGACATTGCTGATGCATGCTTCACTTGCTGGCACCTGACTTCAACATTTGTCTCTGTGCAGCATGGGACTGCTGACACTTGTAAATGCTTGCAACAGTCAATACCTGCAGTGCACTGTCATGTGCTGCTTCCCACTGCTGCTGGCGCTGATCTCCAGATGACACAGCTGTTTCCACCTGCTGAGTGCGCCTTGTAAGCTCGGCTACTGCCTGCTTCTGGAGACTCTCATTCTCCTCAGCATATGACTGGCTGCACTTTAGCAAGCGGCCTGTGTTGAGTACCTGCACAAGCAATGAAGCTATGTATGAATGTCTCAGTGGCACGAGGAGACAAAAGGTAGCGTCTCAAAGGTCACGGTCCAACTGAACAGGGTCAACGTCAGTCAAGCTGGTGACAAGATGTGCTAGGCCAAGTGACAGCAGCTGCTGCAGCAATAACAGGTACCTTTTCTTCCAAGAGACGGGCAGCACTTGTCACAGTTTCAATGCGCTGATCAAAGGATTGCACAGTTAGGCACGCATTTGTCACTCTCTCAAGCTGGCTCTCTAAATAGCCTATGTAGGTTGATCTGTCTGTCAACAGCTTGTCAGGGTGGATGTTCTCAGCATCCTGCAGAGGACCAGCAAGTCTGAATTGCCGACTGAAAGGCAAAATGGCATGCCAAAACTGAGAGGCCACACACCCGAAGCTGAGCTTGCAGCTTGTCATAATTCTGCCTTCTGGCGTGTGTGTTTTGGTACGAATTCGGGCGTGAAATGAGCATATTACTGCTGCTCTACTACTGCTACGCTTAGCAATATGGCATGCAACTCTCGTGCGTAGGGAGTGCGCTCGCTCAAAAGTGAAGCCGCGGTAGCACGGTCGAGCGTTGACCGCTGTGCATCGAGCGGCCGACAGAGGACCGTCAGCCACGCTTCTCGGGCGTTATGGCGCGTGCAACTTGCCAGACCAAAGCAAGCATAAGAAACAAACGACTGTT
>JAABUW010006273.1_pt1 | contig 15003 bp, 14 predicted proteins | sample 5560081 | NCBI WGS metagenome assembly JAABUW01 (sample SAMN10711882, study PRJNA513363) | rock metagenome | isolation source: Antarctica rocks | place: Antarctica: Victoria Land, Knobhead sud
ACTGATGGCTCTGATGGTGATGGTGCTAACCCCGCTGCTCGCAAGCCTAGAGAGATTGTTTTTGCATTACCAGCTCCTGCAGCCGCACCAAGTGAGGCTCCACAGCTGTCTGCTCCTGCAACTGCTGCTCAGCAGAGAGGAGGGCGAGCACCCACTGCACGTGGTGGTGCTTCTGGCCGAAGAGGAGGTACTGCTGCAGGCAGGAGTGTGGCCAGTGCTGCCAGGGGTGCCCCGTCAAAGGGCAGAGGCAGGGGCCGTCACTGATGCAAGTGTCTGCTTGCGAATACTCATCATAGACACTAGCGTCACTACTCTTTTTCATCAAATTTGGTGCAGTTCTGGTTTCCTGAATTGCTCTTGAGTTTGGGTAATGTTGTGCTGAGGGCTGTTTGCTGTTTGAAAGCTGCCATCGTAGCTGATGACATGCTGTCGAAAGTAGTGCCCATTAATTGATTTAACAGAGCGACTGAGGATGACAACTGCATGCAATCTGCTCAGGCTGCATGCGCTGTATAAATGCATGCTTGAGCTGATCCGCCACTCGGACGTACCGCCAGTCAGGTTGAGCTGTCATCACACACAAACCATTCTGCTAAGCAAGGATGACTAAAAGGCATCAGTATGTCTTGTGGCTAGACTTCAATACTTCTGGTGTAGACTGCAGTGGCTTGGACAAGCAGCTGAATCAGCTTCAAACAATTTCAATCGTTGCCCAACAGTGTTGCCTAGAGACGCCGCATGCACTTCCGTACAAGCGTGATACTGCAGGCATTCCTGCTATTCTTGAGCATCCCGACCTAAGCAAGCAGTTATTGTCGCGCCAGGTCACCCTTGCCTGCGTTCCAGAGCCAGCCGCCTGTAGTTTTCTGGCACTGCAGCTGCTTCAAGTTTGATGACCACAGCTCTGCGTACGCCAACTGCGCAGCACGCTCGGCCCCAAAGCCCCGACTCACCTGCCAAGCCTGTCGCTCACCCGTCCAGACGTGCAGTGTTGAAGTCTGGATTGTTCGGTAAGGTCTTGTACTTGAGATGACATATCGGTGTCAGCTTGTGTGACTTTGACACGCGTGGGACTGTTTGTCGTCACCACGAACTTGATCAGACTGTGTTTTCAGCTGCAGCACTGCTTGTAGGCTTCGCTGGTCTAGCTGGTACCAAGCCAGCATCCGCTGATGAAGCAGTACAAAGTTCTGACACGCAGAGCCGTAATCAGAGGCGAGCACCGAGCCTGGATGGACTGCAGCAAAATCAGGTATGTTTTGTAAGCTGAAGTCACAGAGTTTTTGTTCGGACGCTTTTGACAATTTACAATTGCTATGCAGATAGGCATGAGGGCTCTTGAGAACTCCCAGCTGGCTGTGAGCGTGTATCCCACATTCAGTAAGACTCGATTTTCAAATGCTATGCACACATGCATGTAGCATGACAACCAGCTGGTGATCTATGTTGCTCATCTGCAGCGTACAATGCAAGTGGTGGTGCTGGTATTGCTGAGACTCAAGACCTTGGTGATGGGCGCATGCATGTCACCTTTGATGCAGAGACCCTCTACATACCAGATGTATACAGTAAAACTGCAAAGTTTTTGGGGGCGCCTTTGGTTCCGCCCTTCAGAATCAAGATAGAACCAGTCAAACTAGAGGTGATGATGACATGCCCTGCAAATGCAACTGCAGTTGCTGTATTGCAAGGCTTCCTGTCTGCAGCCAACAGAGCAAGAGCATGCCTGCAGGGAGTGATAAATAAAGCAACTGGAGAAGCACAGTTACAGTTCATAGCCAACTTTATGTTTTCCGCTAGCAAACTTTACAAGGTGAGTGCCCAAGTCCATGCATCACTGCAAGACAGCTGGCACATTATACTCAGTACATGTACATGTGGTTGACTGCTTAACAGAAGTGGAATAAGCCAGATTGACAATCTGGTATTTCTGCAGGCACCACCCCTGTATGTGGTGACCAACCTGACCACAGAAGGAGTTCAGGGTTCTCGGCGATCCGGTCAGGGCAAACGAATGGACCCCAATGGCTTCACAAAGTATGCTGCTGCAGTTCCTTCTGCTGTCATGGTCTGAGCTGCATGTGCTGGCTGTCACTCAAGCTTATTCTGGTCTTGCAGGTTGGTTGGCGTAGCAACAGTGCCAAAGACCCACTCATGGCCAATAGACAAGTTCTTGATGTTGCCAGATGAGACCTTTGCTGTTATGGTCACACAGTTTGTTTTCCCAACAGCTTGAGGCTGCTAGCTATTGTGGAGTAGAAACGGCAAATGTCAACTAGAGTGCTCCGTATGTCATGTGCATGGAAGCCAAGCGTGTCTATGATGGCAGGCCTTATGACCTATTTATTCGTGTTTAGGACTGCACTTCGTGTCCCGACTCAGTTTTGCTACTGACTGTGCTCCATATTCTTTTTGCATTGTTTTGACTGACGCGTATACTAGCATGTCTCCTTGTGCTGACATCATATCCTTTGAACCTGTAATTTGTGAAAGACAAGTAAGAATATCATAATCTGTATCAAGTTGATCAATTCAATACTGCACAATATGTCATAAACAAGCGAGGAATTCACGGCCTGTGAACATGCACAGTCGATTGAGCTCAGTTGTTGATAGTGAGAGTGCACCATTGATAAGCACTGTAGAAGCTGTCAAGACGTTTGCTACTTGGTCAACAAAACCGTTGCAACATACAACTGGATACACTGTCACGGGACCATGGTGTCACCATGACACAGAGCATACTGTAAGACTGGCTGGTCACAGCAAACACAGCAAACATCATAGCATCATATTCGCCGTTTCTTCTTTCTGTGCTCATCTTGAGTTTTCAGTTGCTGCTGTGCCTCAGGCACCATGAAAGCGTCAGTGGACAGCACTCTCTGCCTTTTGCCTACAACGTACAAACGAGCATAGGTGCAAACAAAATGTGAATCTAGGACGGCAAAACAGCATATACAAGGGCCCTGGGCTGCCGCCTTGGCAGGCTCCCATATGACCGCTGAAAAGCTCAAATTTTTTACTGTCAACTTTTGTTCTTTTCAACATATGCAAGGGGGCAGGTGTGTTGACCCAGACAGTGTCTGACCTGCAGAGCTCTGCTTCTTGAGATTCTGTGCCAAGCCCTGCAAACCGTCATCTGCATCCGTGACAGGTTTGGCACCAGTGCTAGGCTGTGCTTCCTGCAGAAGAAGACAGCCTTCAGACCCACTAAACTCTGTTTGTGAGTGTTTGGCCACAGTCATTTGCAGCATACCACGATATGAACAAGTGATGCAATAAAATAGTGGCGAGTTGTGAGGCTTTGCCCACCAAGACAAAAAAGCAACACTTGTGGCCACCTGCATTCTGGACATGCATTCAGCAGACTCAGCAAGGCAACAATGCAATGCTCTCAGCCTGACCTCAGGTGGGACAAAGGCTTTGAGGCGGTCTTGTTGCCTCTGCTGCAAGCGCTGCCGCTGCTGCTCCTGCTGGTCTGCCGCCTTGCGCGCATTCTTCTGAGACTGCGACAGGAAGTACTCCCCAGACTCCAGCTGCAGATCCACCTTGCTGGGCTGCTGGGGGGGTGGGAAGGGGGTGTACTCAGGCTTCTTGACAATGACAGGCTTCTTGCGCTTAACATTCTTCTTCTGAAACTTGGGCAGAAAGCGTTCCCAGTTTTCTGTGGCCAGATTTGGATCCTTGGCCAGCTCACGCTTGATCATGAGGGTCTTGATGTGGTAGATGGGATGGACATTCTTGATGCAGTCCTCAACAACTCGCCTCACCTGCAAGTAAGCCTCTCAGTGAGTGCTGTTGCTGTGGAGTGCAGCATGCAAAGCAGCAGGCACAGCATTCTTTGCTCCTTGCATGTGCAAGCTGTTTGTCGTGCAAGCTGTCTGTTGCGCATGCATACAGCGCAGCAGCAGCACGTGTTCCTGCAGCACTGCTTACAATTGTACGGCCAGAATACCTATTCTCAGGTCTGTCTTGTGACAAGCAGGTATGTGAGAGCTGACCTGTTTGATGCCCTGGTATGAGCCCATGGCAGAGACAGTGTTGCCCTGAACCAGCACGTAGCAATTAGTCAGCAGCTCCAGAGCCTTCAGGGTGGCTCCATTGGGGCCCAGCAGCCGCTGCCGCCGCTTCACAAACTTCTCCTGTAAAGTGTGGCACACAGAGATCAGCAGCCAGGACATCAGGCATGAGCCTACAGACGTGCGAATGTCTGTCTGGACTCATGTGAGCATGCACACGAATGGCATCCAGGAGAAACAGGCTGCAGCAGAGAGACATACCTTGTTTCTGATGATTCCCCCAATCTTGATGACATCACACTGTACATCATCTGCCAGAATCTTCAATGCCTGAAGCAGAAGTAGAGAACAATCTCACAGCGCAAGGGGTATGGTCACCAAAGGAAGGTGGACTTCTATTACACCAAAACCACACCTGCTGGGCAGGAACACTCCTGGCCAACAACTTGAGCAAATCTCTGGCTTTGATGATCACAAAAGGATCAAAGGTCTTGCGGGTGGTTTTGACAGTCATTGATCCCTCAACCTGCAAAGTACAAGCCAGATTGCAAAATGGAGCCCACGTTGCTCGGGCAGCGTCAGCAATAAATGTGTGTTACAAGCGATTGCACTTACCAGGTTGAGCTCGCATCCAATGCCCAATTCTTTCAAAGATCGCGTCACAGCTGGCCATACTTCCCTAAGGTATTTTTCTGCAGAGAGATATGTTTCAGCATTGCGCAGGCTCAGTTTGACATGAGCCAAACTGCTGATCGAAGCACAGTTACTCACCCCTATATCTGGGATACAAAACTGCAAAAGAGCTCTCCTCTAAGATGCCTGTAGGGTTGTCTTCCTTTGTAAACTTTGGGACTGTCCAGTGATCAATGCCCTCGTGGTCCCAAGGTTTATCTTTCTTATGCTGCGGCGAGTTCAGAGACGATTGAAATCATGGCGCAGGCGAGGATCACAGCAGCTACAGTGAGCTACAGCTGTCACAAGGAGATGCTCACTTTGCCCTTCTGCTTAGGAGGCCGAGTGTCAGTGGCCTGTTGAGGCTCTTCCTCAGAGCTCATCAGCTGGTGTTAGCGCCTTGGTCAGTGTGAGTTCTCGTTCTTTTAATTGTGTTGCTGCTACTGGGTGCAGATTTGCGAGTCAGACGTCGTGGAGTAGTATGACTATCGAAATGTGACACAGCAAAAACGTTACAGGCCTAATTTGAGTTCGGCAACCTGAGCAGTGTTATACCGGCATGAGAGGGCAACCAAGACAAAGTCACAGACTGTGCCACCGCTCGAGCAGCGCAACAACAAAGTTGTGACGAGTTCCGAAACCTCTACGGAACCAACGCAGACTACAACCCTAAATGCCACTGGAAACCCTACAGAGAAATAGAACACGAACAAAGGAGAGCACCATTAGTCACACGATCAAAATTCGTCAAGACTGTGCAGTCATCAGGCAGATCCAGCGTGCGAAAAAGTCTGACTTATAGATTTGCGGACAAACATAGTCTGTATTTGCAAGCCAGCATATTGATTGTAAACGGTGTACTCTGCGCTTGATGCTCGGCACCGCCCTACGACAAGCCCGTTCGAAAACGTTGACCAGCCTGTGCTGTAGGTAAATATGCTAGTGCCCTGCGCATTTGTGAGTATTGTGACTCATATGAGTTGGCTTCAAACCCCACAGGAGCGGTGTAGCTCAGCTCACCCAAGCCAGCTCTTGGATTGGTTTTGGAGACAGTCAAGATGCATGCATGCAGCATGGATGGGCTGCAGTTCAGCAGGCCTCCTTTGCTAAAGCCAGCAAGAGTAAGGCGAGGCTCTTGTCTGCCAGCTTTCGCGTTTGTCCCTGTTTCTTCTTTTCGTGTTTAGAGTGTTGTACTGTTCCGCAGAAGGCAAGAAAGACGGCAACACAGCAAATGCCCTAGCAAGCTTTGATGCATCACAAGCAAGCAGGTCTGAAATCTGCTGTTTGACTGTGAACCTGACTATATGAATGCGCTAATAGTCATGTACCAAGCTGGAGGTGCTGACAAGGCACTGGCTGCAGTGAAATGACGCGCGCGGTTGAGTATTTGGAGCAGGAGCTAGCAAGCGTGCGCACAGGCCGGGCATCGCCAGGTCATAGCAATCCCTCTCCCTCGTCCTGTTTTTCTCTTAGTGCTATACACCGTATGACTCACACTATAACATTCAGGACTTCTGGACAGCTTGAAAGTCCAAGTGTATGGGCAGAGGATGCCTTTGAAAGCAGCAGCCAGCATCTCTGTGCGGGACTCTCAGACCTTGCTGGTCACAGCTTTTGATCCATCGGTACGTTTTGGCCCCAGTGCAGATTCCAAAGCCACAATAGCTTCAGTTTGCTCAATGTTTGGAATGCAATTTTTCACAGTATAATTGATATCACGCTGCACAAGACTACAGACACTGGTGCTGTTGATGCTGTGACTGCAGTGCTAACAGGCAGTAGCGTATGTTTGTGTGCTGACTGCAGACTGTGGCGGCCATTGAGAAGGCCATCACTTCCTCCAACCTCAGCCTGAACCCGAGGACGGAGGGTCAAGAGCTGGTCATACCTATACCCAGGTATCAGATGCCAAGCTGCTTAGCATCAGGACCTGCTTGTTGCCAAGCATTCTTGACTAGACGTCCAATCCGGCCCACAATCTTGCATCCTGGTGGCTCCGTTCATTGCTATTGTGTACCCATTATCCCCGACAGTTCTGCTTGCATGACTTCCCTTCATGCCGCTTCTGATGCAACACAGGACCAACAATGTGCAATGTTTTGCAACTTGTCATTTCAATGAGATGTTGCGGTGTACCTGACTGCATGGCACATGCATACTTCATAACACCTACACTCCTTGTGTGTTGACAACTAGGCTTTGCATACGTGTTACAGATGAAACTCAAGAAGGTTGCTTGGTGTTGTAGGGCAACAAAGGAGACATTGGCTGCCATGGGTAAAATCATCAAGCAAGCAGGTGAGGCAGCCAAAGTCAAAGTTCGGCAAGCCCGCAAATGTGCTGTTGATCTCAGCAAGGACCTACCCAGCGAGGATGATCAGAAGAAGGCTGAGAAACAGGTACATGTTGGTGCACTCCTTGGAACTGCCTTGTTGAGGTTGGTGCTTTGCTTCTGCTCATTTGGTCATTTACACATGCAGGTGCAGAAGATGACTGATCAGGTTGTTGTAAGCATTGACAAGATATGCAGTGCCAAGGAGAAGGAATTACACGTACTATAGTCAATACATGACTCAGCTAGCGATTTCATTCCGTAAGATCTTGAGCCCCTGAGTGGCTGTGGGCATCATGCAATGCTCTTCTTTGGTTAGTGCTGTGTTAGCCAAATGCAGCAGCTGCAGCATCACAAGTACTCATGTTATGTAGACAGCCAGCTGTCTCATGGCATTGATTGAGCCTAATCAAAGTGAATTGCGTCTTCAAATAGGCTTCACTGCTGGCTGCACAGTACCTCCAAGCTGTGCATTGACGTATGCCCTCTCACTGTTTCCTCTTATATAATGAAAATCTCACAGCATTCTACACACAACTCTTAATGCTTTGCCAGGGCACTAAAGCAAACTGCCTTTCATGTCGTCCACACTGTTCTAGAGCTTCTGCTTGTTGCCAACTGATGGTTAATGGAGCATGTGTTGCTTACTGACCATCAAACTGTGTTATTCGGACGTGCAAAAGCTGGCAGCCAAAGTTGGAGCGCACCCTCATCTGTTCAAGTGCAGTGGGGGTGAACCAGTAAGTTGCAAATAAGTTCATGCTGAGCATAAAGACTGCACTTGGGTGTCCACCATGCTCTAAAGTGTCTCACATATGTGCACTTCATCCCAACCACGTGGCTCATTTGCACTGTAAGCACGCATTTACCTGTGACTACGGTACCTTTACATACTGATACATGTCATCTGTAGTTCCTCGCAAACTATTGGCTTCTTCATTATACAAACAAATGTTGTCTGTCAGTCTGGACAATGAAGTTGGACAAGTGATGTGCATTGAAGGCCAGTCCTGCTGTTGGAAACAGAAATGCAAAGGGCTCTGCAGAGGGGCTGCATGTAATGCCCTGCACATAGTGAATCAGATGCCTTCGAGTACGAGTGAAGGCAAACTGATCAACTCAGGTGCTCACCCAATTGTGAGTACTAAGCAAGGTCGGCTCCATATAACAGTAGCTTTCCTGCAAGCCGCATGCGCACACTGAGCTTACATGGGCTATCTGAGCGAATGTCAGACTGATATGACAATCATCATCCTACCAAAGGCTTCTTCATGCAAACAATGTCTGACAAGTTTTAAACCAACTTCCAGATCATACAGTCTCAGAGTGTGGGCTTTCAGGCATGTTGTATTCTCTTTGCTGATGCTGCTCTCCTTGTGTCTGCTGCTGATTTGTTGACAGTCTTCTGCTGGGCTCCCAATGCTCTGGCAGCTGCTCAACGTTACTGTCTATGCATCAAGACTGAAACTAATACACCCTAGCAGCAGAGTAAGCATAGTCTTTTCCACATCGTGTGCACTTCATGTGGTCACATCCCTGCAACAAACACAGCTGCTGAGTGGCTATCACCAGATTGAGCAGCACAAGGCATTCAAGAGTTCCTGTTGAGATGGCATTACCTGCATCTTCTGTGTGACAATTCTGCAGCCAGGACATCGTGCCAAGCCTTCCTGCCTTGCAAGGGCCAGCACTGCCATGTCATCTGGTGCACCCTCATACCGGTCACAGCTCACACCATCATGCCAAATACATTTGCACTGTACACACACTGGCTGCCGGCAATGAGGGCACGTCTGCTGTTGTACTTTGTAGTCTCTGCCGGTGTCAAGCAGTGAAATTGCTGAGCATGTAGGGTAGGGGCAAATGAATTGTATGTCTGCTGGAAGTGATTCCATGACTGCAAGATCTGAAAGCTTCTCAAAAATCTGCAAACAAACTTGAGGTGGTCATGCACAACACAGCAATCAGAAAAACAAGCCGGCAGAGCATCAAGCCAGTAAAAGCAGTACTGCATGCAGGATTGTATGCAACATGAGCATGCAAAAGACCATTGGCTACAGCTCAGACACTAATGCTGCTGTTGCGCCAAGCAGATGCATGCACATTTGTGTCAAAGTGATGAAGCTTTCACCCAGGAATGGCAGTCAGGGGGACAGGCTGGACTGACCGGTTTGTGTTGATGCAGCACCACCTGACACTGCTCCATATCGAGAGCTTGCTGGCATTGTGGCATGACACATCGCAGGTTTCTGTTGTCACCTGCCTCACTTTCAAGGTATTGTATCAAACAAGCTTTGCATAGCACATGCTTGCAGCCATTCAGAACCACGCTGTGTCTCCTTGATACAGATTGCAAGCAAACAGGACAGGGCAGCACCTTTCGCATTCTGTTCTGAAGGTCAGTGAATCTAGGCATGCATAAGTTCAAGTGAGTTGTCAATCTGATGACGGAAAAGGGTGCACGTAACTGAGGAGTGTAAACCCATGTCAACAAAAATTGCTTGCTGATTTGAACAACCGCCAAGAGTGTTTGCACACCTTGCTTGTAAAGTGCTATACAGAGAACAAGCATTGTCGTCAGCAGTAGAAGCAGCAGACTGCATTGTAGTAAGAGCATGGTCATATCGACAAGATTGCCTTCAACAACGAGCAACAGCCTTGCTCCGTTACTGGTCCCCCATGCTGATAGCCAGAAGTGATCCTCATTGATGAAGTGATTGGGTAGCTTTGTTGAGTGGCAGTGCGAGATCAGACTTGAAAAGAGGCTCAGAACTGGCGAGGCAGCGTATCCGAGCGGCTGTGTCTGATACATGGCACACGTGCCGCCCAACGTCACTGAGGTTGCCTGCACATGTCTCTGCAGCCGGACTGTTGAAATTCAACAGAGTAACGAAGACGGGGCTTCAGAGTGACATATGCCACTATACAGGTGTTGAAGCAAGCAAGCGCTGTTGGTGGTGCATCTCACTCACAACATGTACAACCTGTATACTTGTAGCTCTGGCCTTGGCTGCATCTATTGATCTCACCTTGCAAGAGTAGAGGAAAGCTAAGAAAGAGAAGTCGGCACCAACTTGAATTTTTGGCCTAAATTGTTCTCGTCAGTGCAGCCACGGCCGGTAAACTCTTGGGACTTGCGCTTCGAGTAAAGCTGTACGTATACCACCAGAATAGTCTTCGAAGAAGGGTGACGAGAGCTGCCGTGCCCATACAGCGAAGGACTTCGGCTCGTTTATGGGCTTAACTTGACACCGCATTGCCAAGCAATGCATACAGCTGCAAGCGCTATGTGTATTCTCGTCTACTTCGAGGCAATCGGCTCCTGTGTTGCATCGAACAAAATCTTGATGTATCCGCACGTGACCCGATTATGTCACGTAAGGCACGTGCAGGCTCGTGAGCTCCAAGTTCGAAAGGGCTTTCTTGCTGCAACTGCCGGCGCGATGGTCTTCACCTGTACGATGCGCATACAGACGAGCCCTTGCAAGAAGTGCTGGTCCTATTGAACACTTACCGTCACACAGGCATCACGTTCGTCAACTGTGCACCTTGAAGCCTTCATAGAGCGCTGGCGTTCTTTGACCCAGTGGACGCCGTGTTCAAGACACACGCAGCCGTACTCGATCCACTGAACTGCCACTGAAGGTACTCCACCGTGTGCCTCAAAGTCGGGCTTGCACGTGCGACGACCTGTACATGTATATACTGCAGCGTTGCAGCGCTCACGTGAAATGCGCACGTTCTGCACCGGCCTTGCAGTGTCTCGAGTGCGCTACGTGCATCGAAGTTGCGAAACGGCCGCCATCCTGTTGCAATGCAACGTTGCCAAGTCGGTAGCAAAAGGGTGCACTGCAGTCAACATAAATGCACGCGCATGTAGGAGCGACACATACGTGTACGGTGCACCACTTTAAGAGCGCAATGACCGCAAGTGATGACCCCGCTTTTCTCAGCGCCCCTGCTGTTGCACGCAATCCTGTGGGACCTCTGGTCACAGGCGAAAACGCTTTGGGCTCTAAAGAAGAGTACCGAGTTGTCATCAATGAAGGTGACAACCTGGATGCTCCTGGATCCAGCATTGCGTTGTGACCAGCAGCAGCTCAGTTGCATGAGCTCAACAGACTCTGGCTCACCTGCAGTGTGCTTTTTGCAAGGCAACAAGCTGTGCAACACTCTCACAGGTGGAGGCGCTAAATCTGGCTGGTCACAGAAAATGCGTGGAGTCCTCGGAGGGAATGCTGGCTCTTTCTTTGACGGCGTGCTTACCACTTGTGCATGACAGGTACAATGCTGATGAACTTTGCTCATGGTTGTAGCAGTTGTTTCTGGGCAACAGTACATGAGTGCATTTACAAATATGTCATGTGCACATCACGTGATCCCAGCAACAAGCAATGAAGTAAGAAGAGTGAGCAAAGCATTGCGGCAAATTGCGGCCTTTGTTCACACCACTTATTGCAACTGCAGGTCGGCCAGATCATGCTGACTCTGCCAAACGCAATAGCCAAAACAGGCTTGATTGCTAGCAGCGCTGGGCTCTTCCTGGCTGTCAGCAGCGCATGCATGTCCCTATGGACAATGTACATGCTGATTACCCTTTATCTAGAAAAAAAGAGGCGACTGGTAAGCATAAGAATTAGAAGTTGCCACACACCATGCTTAGCAAGCGTCTGGCAGGTTCCTGCATGAGTGCTCAATGGACATTGAATGAGTGTCATCCAGTTACATGACTTGCCTCACAGCTTTCTGCTGTAGCGCCTTTATCAGGCACTTTTGCCAAAGTCGTACATGTACAACTCTCCCCATGAGCAGTCATCTTGCTTTGCTTGTGGACATACGATTGTTGGCAGCTAGCACTGTGGCCATGCATATATGCTGCATGCATGAAAGCATCAAGTGCAAACCCCCATGTGCAGCAACATGTTACTGTACAGCTTGCAGTCCTTGTTTGCAAGCAATGCAAAGTCACAGGCTCTCCAAGGTCATGCAATTTGGCAATAGACATCTAATCAATAAGGACTACATCAAAAGTTCCCATGCTGTGCAGATTCAAAAGGGCCTTTGGTTTGATGCAAATGGCAAGCGTGCAATCATTACGCAGTATCATGAGGTCATCGGAAGCCTTCTGGGCATGTGGGCACAAATTATAGTCCAGATTGTGATCATCATCTCTCTTGTTGGAACCTCCTTTGCCCAGATTGTGGCCTGTGCATCTGATGTCTACTACTACGACTCATCCAAAACCAAGCGTGAATGGTGAGCATCCTGCACCACACAGCTGGTCAGCACAGCTGCATTACTGATAGTGTGGCTTATGAGTAACTCTGGCTCACAACCTTGACTCAGAACCCCGATTCATAGCCTGAGCTGGCAAGGTGTGTGATGTGCACAGCATGGGTCTGCAACATGACTTGGCTTCAATACTCAAGTGCACACATCTGTAGCATGTTTGTGTTGGAAGCAAGCATTCTCATGAGCTGGTGCATTCCAGGCATGCATGCGGTGCAGGACACTGATATGGGGTGGCATATCTATGGTGGCAGTACTGCTGCCCACACTGCGCCATTTCAGGGTTGTCAACATTGTGGCTCTCATCGGCACCACCTACACTACCTGGTTCATTGTGGCTGCTGCAGCCAAGCATGGCATCACACCAGGAGCTGCCTCCAGGTGGGCCACATACCCTGCTCCCTCCACTATGCACAATGCCTGCCAGCCAATGCAGCAACAAAGCATGATCAACAATAGTGCACATGCTTCGATTTTGGGAAGTTCTCAAACATCATTGATGCTGCGCACAGCTGTGCATGAGGCAAACTGATGGAGAGTGCAGCATGCTTCTTTGCATTGCAGACTGTATGTTGCAGACAGCGTTATGATGCCTATGAGTGCAGCAGCTCATTCTGAAGACTACTGCTGGTGCTGGTGCTTGTGTGGAGATGTCAGTGGTGTAATGAAGCTTGCTGCTATGGGTACCTTGATGTGAGGATGTAGTGCTTCTTGTAGGGGCCCTCAGAACCTGCAGGGCTTTTATGTTGGGGCGTCTGTACTCTTCAGTGCATTTGGAGGTCATGCCATGGCCATGTAAGTGCCGCCCCACCTCTGACTTTGTGCTTTCATGCAATGCTATTCATGACTTCAGCAAAACGATGAGCTCCAGCATATGTTGAGGCTAAAGAGCAATGGAGATATAGCTACACCGTCGTGATTTAGCCTGCCAGCAGCAGGCATTGTTGTTTTATATGTGAGCACTTTTGTGTCATTGTCAGTTGTTGCTGCAAGCAACAGCTAGCTCAGCAGCAGTTGCCACCCACCATGTCTTCACCTCTCATATATGCTCTTGCTTGTGAACTATGGAAGTCATCGTATGTAAGTCATTCTCAGAAACCTTAACCTGCCCAGCTACAGTCTGTACCTCTGCTTTGCCTTTGTCTTTTGAGGCACATTCAACTTGCCTGGCCTTTGCTTTTCCCTGGTCTCAAATGCTTCCAACAAATGCACTGCTGTCCATTTGCTCATTTTGTATCTGCGTTTTCAATGACAAAACCCAATTGTGCAGGCTCACTACAGCAATATCATGGAGTGTATTATTATAGTGTGTGTGTGCATACAGGGAGATCATGGATGCCATGTGGGTGCCGGCCAAGTACTCCAAGGCCTACCTGGCCAGCTTCTTCTACATCTTTGTGCTCACCCTGCCCCACTCCATCTCTGTGCAGCTTGCCTACCCGGATGCCAACCTCCAAAATGGTACCTACTCTCAGCTGCTGCTGCTGCTGCTGCTGCTGCTGCTGCTGCTGCTGCTGCTGCTGCTGCTGCACTCTTCTTGCTGCCCTGCATTCGTACACCCTTGTGTTGTTGAGTTTGTGACAGCTGCACAATCCCCATTTGGTCGAAGAGCTTTGAGTTAAGGCAAGGTCTGCTGAGGAGCCAAGGGTGGTGTTGCTGATGCCCTCATAAGGTGTGGTCATGCATGCAGGGAATGTGTATGGGGTGCTGCCCAAGACAAGGGCAAGGGACGCATCCATCATCATGATGCTCATGCACCAGCTTGTCGCTTTCTGTCTCTACAGCGCTCCCCTCTACTATATGTAAGCACTCCAACTGACAACCAGCACTGCTTCTCTATGCCATGACTGCATTCAGATGAACATTCTGCCTCATGCCCTTGCAACTGCCCCTGAGGCCTGCCAGCGGTTAATTACCACACTGCTTGTAGATAGGTTACATTACATGAAGTGAGCATTGTCTCAATGAGAGTAAGTGTATGTGTAGGCAGCTTGCTGCTGTCTGTGATGGCATGACTGAATTCATTGATTCGAATCATTGATTCATTGATTCGAATCTACAGTTAGCTGCCACCATCATGCCTGCGTCATGCACCTGTAGTTAACTTCATATACAGAGTGTCACACTGCACAGTCATATGCTAGCTTTGCATGCCTCACAGCTTTGCTCATGGCACTTTGTTATTGCATATGCTGTCAATCAATTCATTCATTGATTAGCATGGACAACGAATGCTGGTGGCTGCAGGTGGGAGAAGCTGCTGCATGTCCACAGCAAGTCCCTCTGGCTGAGGATACCATTGAGACTTCCTGTTGGTAAGCAACTGCTCATACCCCTTCAGACTCATGAAACACCATTTTGCATGAGTTGCAGTGCCATTGTGCTCTTTGCAGGTTGCAGCAACATGCAACTGTGACACTGCATTTACGTTGAGCAGATGGCATCATGCGTGATGACTCATGCCAAATGCTGAACAGCAGCCATATTTTCTACAGTAGATCTTATCAACCAAGCGGACAGTCACTGTTAAAGCTGTGCAGTGTGCGCTTAAATGCAGGCCTGCATCTCCCAACTTGGCAAACCATTGTGACTGCAGCATGTGCAAGCTCAAAACATTGCATTGTTGGAGGCTCTGACAGTGGGTGTGTGGTGCTGCAGCTCTTTTCGTGTGGTTTCTGGCAATTGCGTTCC
>JAABUW010006274.1_pt1 | contig 15002 bp, 13 predicted proteins | sample 5560081 | NCBI WGS metagenome assembly JAABUW01 (sample SAMN10711882, study PRJNA513363) | rock metagenome | isolation source: Antarctica rocks | place: Antarctica: Victoria Land, Knobhead sud
CATTATTGAGTATGAAAGCATTCGCGAACGCTTGCAGATCAATCAAATCAAGAATATATCTGAACAAATGAATAAAACATTGATCTTCGCTTGTGAAGCTCTGATCAAAACATGAAAACAAATGATGAATCAAGCTAATAAATATAGAAAGAAGATTAATTATAAGATTGAATCAAAGATGTTTTTGAACAAATGAAACATCATTACAGCGAGATCTTTCAAGAAGCTAAACGATAAAATGCTTGATTTCTTCATCAATCTAGATTTCATTGACTCGTCATATAAGCTGAAATTATCAGAGACTATGCATGTTTATGATGTATTTCACTCTGATCTGCTTTGCTTTGTTATTGATGATTTTTTATCTGATCAAAAGAATGTATTCTTTGAATCAATAATGATAAACGACGAAGATGAATAAAAAATCGATGATATATTGAATTTTCATTGATATCAAAGATGACTTCAGTATAGAGTCAAATGAAATGACTATGACAATGATCTCAATTGATACAACGCTGATGATGATGAATTTATGAACACTCAGAAGATAGTTGATGATTTTCATATTCAATATTTGAATAAATCGCGTTAGAAGCACTTTCAACTATTCAGTCAATCAACAGAATCAAGCAGAAAATACATTCATGCAAACATAAATCATTGAAGAAAAGAAGTAATATCATGATTTTAGTTTTGTCAGACTCAATCTTCTAATCTTGTCAGATCTATTCTCACTTTGTCATCTTGACTAATCTTTATTGAGTCTAACATTGACTGAGAAACACATATATGTAATCAGCTTCTTTTCTGTAGTTATCTTTCTTTCTTAGCATTTATCTTCTAGTTAAATGACACTCATATTGACTCACTCTATGCTGATTTCTAACAATAAAGATGATAGAAAGTTTCAACTTTGACAATGATTGAGTAGAAATCTAGCTGTTTATCTTTCAAATTCTTGCATGATCTCATGATTTTGATATTTCTGAAAGATAGTCAGATCTGATCATTTATCTTATAAATGATATTTTATTTATGTTTATTGATTTGAACTTTGATGATCAGCTTAGTCTTTTTCAATTATTGATGATCAAAGTTCAGTAACTTTTTCATTTCAATGACAATATCATCTGCTTTTCTAACTTTAATTCATTCATGAGTGATTTTGTAGTCAGTTGTATCTGAATTGAAACTCATTCAAAGATGAAATTCTTTATTAAAGTAGAAAGAAATCATTGAAATGATCAAGAATGTATTGACATTGTCACTGAACTCAATCATAGATATTCATTTAGCTTAATCATTCTGCATGTAATTACAGTAGATTCTGAGTTTACATTCAACGTCTTGATTGACTCACTCTGTTTGATCATCAATCTCAAAATGATAAGCAGTGAATAAACTAGCAATAATTCATAGTCGCTTACAAAGACTTTTTCACATGATGAATATCAATTGAAAGTCTTTATTCAAAACAATAGAACTGAGTAAATCATGCAGTCAATAAATGTTTTATAACATAATTCAGACTGTTTCTTCAACTGAAATGTCATTGTTTTCTCAATGACAGAAAACATAGTCATGTTTTTTGATGAAATGATATATGATTATGCAAATGATATTATAGTCTTCTGACAGAAATAGCTCAATGATGAAGTTTATAATTATATCTTTTCAGCGTTTCTGTAAGATTGAAAGAAAATGATGAAGTTCATTGATGTTATTTCTAGAGATTTTGCTTTGCTGATAAGCATGACAGTTTTGAATGTATCATCAAATAGTAGCTTGATAATTTGATCAATAGTAAAAATGCTGAACTAAATTAATGATTCATTTATTGTTGAAGTGAAAGATTAAAGATTAATCATGCACTTCTTGTAGTAATTTCATATGCATGTTCTTAAAAACTTACAGTAAATCTTTTTTAAATAGAATGTCATCAATAAGTTTGCAGTTTTTCATCTTAATGCTATGAAGCTTGAGCTTGTTATCATTTTTAGCTTATTTATATTTGTTGCAAAACTCATTCATTTGATTGACTAATTGTACTTTCTGATAAAGATTGACTTCTGATTTTGAATTTGCGCTTGATTTCAAGTCAATAAATAGAATATTGACTCTATCAAAAATAAGAATAGTTTGAAAATGATCTTTAAATTGTTTAGCTGATTCAGAAACGTTCATTAGAAACATTTGAGTTAACGCATCAACTTTAGTGTTCATTTTGCCTGATTTAAAAATGATTTGAAAATTGAACTTTAATAAAATGTTCAGATAGTTGACTTGATGTCAACTCAGTTGTTTGTTTTTCATGAAGATCTTTAAAGCTTAATGATTGATGAATATTTGAATGAGTAATTCAGTACATTTCAGCTCAAGTTGTCAATGTTTGAAACAACAAATAATGATCAGCAATTTCTTGTCATAGATATAATAGTTGATTTCAGTGAGAATCATGCTTTTGCTGTAGAAAATCATCAAGTGAAGTACATTCTCATCATCATACTGAGACAGTATTTCATCTTTTACATAGTTCAATGCATTGATTTTCAAAATAGTCTGATGTTTAAAATCAAAATGACAAAGAATTGAAGCGAAACTGATCTGTTTCTTCAAATTTCTGAAATCTTGAATGCAAACTTCATTTTAAACAAAAGACGTGTCTTTTCTAGTCAATTAAGTAAATGATTTGACTAGTTTGAAGAAGTTTCTAATGAAATAATGATAAAAGTTCACAAATTTCATAAAGTTCTGAATTTCTTTCAAATTGATTGAAGTAATTCAGTTGACTATGATGATCATCTTACTTAAATTCATGCAAAGATCTTGTTCTGATACAATGACTTTTAGAAAGATTGTCTCTTTTATATTGAATTTGCACTTTCAAATATTCATCTGCAGTTCAGCTTCACATAGTTGACTCAATACTAGTTTGATGTAATCTCTATATTTCTTTCTTGTTTTGCTATAAATGAGAATGTCATCTAGATAAACTTGACAAAAGTTGTTCAGAAAGTTTCATAAAATATCATTCATATATTGCTGAAAGAAGATCAATTCATTAGTTAGTTTAAATAATAACACTTTGTATTTATATGCTTTTAAAGCAGTGATAAAGATGATGTAATTCTTGCTATCAAAGTGCATTCAAAGTTTGTTGAATGCTGATATGATGTTCAATTTAGTTAGATGCTTGCAATTCACTATTTTATCAATGATTTCATTTATCAATGATAGAAAATATTTATTTCTTTTGAAAATGACATTTAGCTTTCAATAATTCATGCAGAATTGAAGATTTTTATTTGCTTTAAAAGTGAATAGAATGAGAAAGAAATAGAGAGTCTGACTGAGAGTGATGAATTTCTTCAACAAGTTCTCATTTAAATACTTCTTTACTTTCAGAAGTTTAACAGAAAACATTCAATAAACTTGACAGCAAGAAAACGTTGAATCATTGATGAGCTTGATTTTATGATTGTAGAAGCAATGAAAGAATAGTTTATTCAATTGAACTTGATCAAAAACATTTAGAAACTTGTGATATTTTGATGATAACTTTGCTTTAATATCTTTCAAATTCTAAGTCAATTTATTGATTGAAAAGATATTTAAAGCGTTCAAATTGCATTAAGTATTGTACGTAATTTCTTTATTAATATTCATCATAAATAAAGCAAAGACTTTGATTTTGTTCTTCTTTGAACAATTTAACAATGTTTTGAATGAAGTGACATTTATGCTTTGAATTAAAAATGACTTTTTTTAAATTGTAGTTGAAACAGATCGTTTAAGCATTCTAAAAATCTTTGACTGAAAGATAAAAGTAAACAAAGTTGATTGCAGTCAACTTAAGTGCTTTGAATTGAGAGAAATTGAAAAAATCGAAATGAGAGTATTTAATTGATTTGAAAAAACAATGATGTTGATTTGCATATTCAGTAATATTTCATTTTTGTTCATTCATGATTTTTCTAATATGACTTCATGATGATTGATGTCAGTTATCAACATAGAAACAGTCAATTTCTTATGACTTTCAATGATGAAATTCAATAGAATTTTATGAGTGATAGTCTTTTTAAATATCTTTTCATCATATTTTTTTTATTAACTTCTCTTTTATCAGTAATATAAATTGAATTCTCAGCTCTTTACATACTTTATTGACTAGATTGATATGTATGATTGTATAAATGATTGAATCACTGTCTATCAAAGAATGAAGACTGAATGATTCATTCTGCAAAATGAGAAGAGCATTGATCAGAAATGACTTATCAAAGTAATTCTCTTTCAATAGAATTTCATCTAAATTGCACAAAAATATAATCTTCACTTCAATGACTGTTGAAAAGATGATTAGTTTTTTAACTTGAACTTTGATTCAGTATTGAATTTGAAATGATTGTAGTTTTCATCAACTGCATTAACTTTGATAGATCAATTCAAGCATTCTCTGAAACTATGATTTGATTTGTAACATATGAAACAGATTTCAACTATTTATATCTTGCACTTTCACTCATTCTTCGCTTAGTACTAGTCAGTCATGTAATTCAATCAATCATACAACTCAAAAATTCAAATATTTGATTTATCATTTTCAAAAATTCATCAACTTTCAATCACATGACTGTTACTTACACTGTCATTGAAAGTTGCATTCAGAAAACTATTGACATCATAAACACATGTGACAATTTTAATCAAGTCGAAATTGCGTGTGAATTTGATGTTTTGATGCAAAGACTACAATTCAAACTGAAAGATTATTCATCAACATCAGCAGTATGAAAACTGCATAACAAAGCTTTAAAATCTGATCAGAAGTTAACTTTGCATACATACATAAAGAGATTGAATGAATTGAGTCTATCAGCACGACTGAATCTGATTGAATCAACTGATAATCTTCTACTGCATCAGAATAGTTTCTGAACATCATTAGATCTCAAATGAGTCAAGCGATGACTAAATCATCAATCAAATCTTCATAAAGCTAAATGAAAGTCTTTGACAGCTGCACAAAAGAATGCACATGATGAGAAGTTTCTGAAGAATCATTTTAATGCTTATGATGAGATGATTAAGTAATATGACATGACGAAGAAAAATACATGAAATTTCAATGAAATTGAATATCATATGAGCATTGCACATTCTGACTGAATCATTACAGTAGATTCAGTATGAAGAATATACATGTTGAACTCAGATAACAGAGAATTCTGTATCATCATTGAGTGTATTAATGATACTGACAAAGATATTTTATCAATGCTCATTCTTCAGAGAGTTAATCTATTGTTCTTTCATTTCAACAATGATATCGATGATGAGATAATTTTCACTACATTGAATACAGACTATTCAAATGATTGAATATCACTGCAGTGAATTAAACATTTTGATCATTACAGTCAATGATATCAACAAGATGCATGAAGACTACTTGTAATGATTGACTATGAATCTCATCATACACGCGAATTTCTATTCTATTGTGAAAATCACAAGATTGTATCTTTCAACTTATCTTTGCATACTACTCATCTGCTTCAGTCGCTGAATGTATGTGTTTTTTAATCTCTGAAACATTGACATTCAAAAGTCGTTAATGAAGCAATTCAAATGAGTGATGAAATCTTTATCAAAATCGAATTTCTGACTGCTTTCAACAAGTTCAGAAGTAAAGTTTTCAAGAAAACTACTATATGTTCAACTTGAAAGCAAACTGATTTAATTTTCTTCGATTTTAATGCAATTTTAAATAAGATGCAAGAAACTTGATTTTCAGCTCATTCTATTACATCATCTATGATGAAATCACTCGATGTTTGAAAGATTATCTCTACTACTAGATTACAGCTGAAAAAACAACAAGTCAGTCTACTTTGCATTGACTATGAACTCAAGCTTCATCAAAAGCTATTCAAATATATGAAAGAAGTCAATGCAATGACTTGTAGAATTGAGCTACTGAAGAATAAGCTAAATCAAATACAGTCAACTCAGAATGCTTGAAATGCATGCAAAAAGCAGTCTGATAAGATTCTTCAATCAGAAAATTTACTTTATGTCAACAATGCTCAAACTATGACTCAAGATAGAGTACAAGTAGAAGAATTAAAACAACAAACTTGTGATGAGCATGAAGAAAAATGCTATATCAATGATTTAAAGAAGATATACAAGATTACTAAATCTCATAGAATGAAGCTTCTAAAGCAGCGCAAAGCTATGTGAAAGCGTTGAAAGCATGTAATGAGTGAATTGCTCACTATATATATGAATGTAGAAGATATATGAATTTTCAAATTGTATGATTGATCGAGTTACATGACTGACTAGTACTAAGCGAAGAATGAGTGAAAGTGCAAAATATGAATAGAACATCTACATTCTTGACGTTAATCAAAATTGCGCTGCGTGACTTTGATCAGTCAAACTTCAAAGCAGAAGACTGAACAACAATAATTGCTTTAAAAATGATGATTTTTGAATCATCATGTTTAAGTAGTTTGTTCTTGATCTTTCAAACTGCTCTATATTCATTGTTCAAGTGAATCAGATAGTTTCAAATATTTGATAGCTTGATGAATGACTTCATCTGAGCTGTTCAAAAGATTCAAAGATGAGAGTTTATTTTATTATTTAAATCAATGACTAGTGTGTTCTTCTGATACTTCAGATAGATGTATAGTTGTTGAAACTGATTAAAGAAATCGCTGAATTTCTTTGATTCTTGAATCAGATTAATATATTTTCTATGATAATTATCTTTCTTATCAGAATCATGAAATGATTGAGCTAGTTTTTTTAGAAGTTCATTGATAGTCTGATAGAAATTATCACAGTTGAAATCATGTCTGACTTGAGTGATTTCAATGATGTCATCTGCTAGTTAAGAGTTTATGTAGCTCAATTTGTAAAGTTTATTTGAGAAGATGTCAACGTTAATTGCTAGCTTCTTTTGTATGTCAAAAGATCAGTTTTCTCAAGTAGAACTCTTTTTATCAATGAACATCAAAAAATTGAATATTTTGTGATATTTAGATCGTTTGAAGTAGATGATAATCAAGAGAGCAATGATGATTACATTGATTGTGATAGCAATGAAAGCTTGTAGTTTTGCTTTCAACTGTTGAATTTCACTCTTGTCTTGTTGTTTCATCTTGATGAGACAATCTGTTTTTCTATTAAGAGCATAAATACGTTTCTTTCATACTTTCATATCATCAAGTATGATGATTTCAGCGTTTAATTCATTGAAAGCAATGAATGAAGAAGTGTATTGTGAATCAATGATAAAAGAGAAAGTTTGTGAACATGTTTATTGCAAGAGATCAATGAAAGTTTTATCTTTATCAGATGTATTCTTAAATATCATAGTGAAGAAGATGAAAGTTGATTTGAACTGAACAAAGAATGAAGCTCAGTAGTTTTATGAAGAAAGATGAATGTTTGTTCAACAAAGAAAATGTTTGTGAGAGTGATTAATCTTGAAGCAATTCACGAAAATTCTTTATCATAATTCTCTTGATCGATTTGATTCTTTAACAATTTACGAAAATTCTTTATTGTAGATTTTATTAATCGATTTTGAATGAATGCATACTAAATGAGTGACAAATCTTCTAGCAATTCAATGATCATATATTTTCATTGATTTTATGAATTCTCTGATGTTGTTCTTGTTTTTCAAGATTGAATCATCAAATAAACAAATTTCTTTAGACTCAATTTGTCTGTATAAGTTGATTGAATGAGTAATGAGATCAATATCATGTGATTAATGAATTCTTAATATAATGTCAAAATCATGTTTAAATGATACAATCAATAAAGATCAGAATTGATAGTGCTTGATTTTTAAAAATAACTATAACTGAATATTAAGAATACAGAAGAAGATTGATACAAAAGCTTTTATTTATGTAATATTCAGAAACTGTGCTAAACTTGAAAGAAATATGTTTGTGACATGAAAAGAAAATGATGTAAATGAACAAGATGTTGATGAAAGAAAAGAATGTTGAAAAAGAAAAAGAATGTTGAGAAAGAAAAAGAGTGTTGAGTCATATTTGAGTTAAATCTGAGTCAGATCTAGATTAAATCTCAACTAGATCATTGACTAGCTTTAATCATTATGCAGAGTACTCGCTAGCATGCATTGCAAATTGATTAAAGTTTCAATCTTGTTCAGTTTTATTAATCTTGATATGCTCATAACAGTAAATGATATGAAATAATCTACTTTTATTCAGAAAATTCGCAAGAAATTCTTTGAATTACTTTCATCAAAATACACATTCAAATTTACTCAAATTTATCAAATCAATCACTCAACTTTATCATAATCAAATCTATCTATTTATCTTTATCTTTCTCATAATGACACATGATTCTGAATCAGTTGAGTCATGAACAGCTTATCTGCTTAAAAGCATTGCTAGTAAATGAGTTTCTCTTATTTCTGTTGATGCTTCAGCGAAATCTTAGAATGTTGCTATTTCATGAAACATCAACATAAATCAACAACTTTGTCAATGAGTTATTAATCAGTTGAATGAGATCATCAAGATGCTGATCAAGTTAAGAAATCAACAAAACATGATTTTGAAACTCAATGAGCAATGAATTGATTTACAAGTCAATCACATTAAGAAACTTGATGAGCTAAAAATTAATCAAATGATAATAAACACTCAAGAAGAGATTATCATCAAACTATGAAAGAAAGTATTGAATCTTAAAAAGAAACAACGTTCAGCTGATCAATCTTGATCTCGACAGTTTATAAAATTTCAAGCTTTTATTAAAAACTATACTCAACGAAAGTTATTTACTTTATTCAACAATAATCATCATAAATTCTTCAAGTTTTTAAATTCATCTATATTCATTAATGAAGATGAATCAACATGAAACAGCTGAAGAGTTAAGATAAACAATAAACTTCAGACAAATGTTAATCACTTTGATAATGAGAATATCTGTATTGTTTATGTGATATCTAAACTAAAAGATGATACTGCTGAGCACATTTTTGCTTAATGTTAACATGATGCTTTGCATTCATACATTTCAATCAATGAGTTATTTGAACATCTGAAAGAAATATATGATGAACTGAATAGAAATTGAAAGTGTTGTTGTAAGTACAATACTTTAAAATAAGCAGACAAGTTTTTCAACATCTTTTACTTTAACTTTATGAAGTTATTCAACTATTTTAAATACAATGATTGCATTTTGATGAATGATCTTCAGAATAAAATCAATAATCAATTGCAGAATGCTTTATCAATCTGTTCAGAGAATTTTACTTCACTCATTCACTTAAGAATCTTTCTTCAAGATGTGAATAATAAATAGTGAGTCAATTATCAATTACACAGTCAGCTTTGCACTATCATCATCAAAGTCATTGTTGTATCTGATAAATGCATTATTAATTCATTGTTAATGATGACTTTGATAATCAATTATATTAAGTTTATCATCTTTTTTATCTTTAAGTTTGATTGAGCAAAATCATTTATCATTTGCTACATCTATAAGACTTTAAAACACTTGTTCAAGAATTATTCTTAGAACAAGATTAATACTTTTGCATCTCATACATTCATTTTTTGTTTACATGAAATCATCATTTTGTTGACATCATGTTTAAAAACTAATCAGAATGCATGCATGACTAAAATGTTTAATTTATAAAGATAGTTATAACTAAGACTTTAAGAATACAGAAGAAAGAAAATACAAAAAACAAGAAGAATACACTTTATATAGTAGTTACTCAGATTGATGCTAGTTTCAAAGAAGATGTGTTGAAACATAAGAAAGATGTTGATTTGAAAGATGTTTGTGACACAAAGAAATGTGTTTATCATAGAAATCTGTTGATTACTTGTAATACAAAGAAGTATGTTTATCAAGAAAATAATAAAAGCTAATTAGAAAATGCTAAAGAAGAAAAAAGATGTTAAGTCATATTTGAGTCAAATCTGAGTCAGATTTAAATCAAATCTCAACTAAATTATTGATTAGTTTTAATCAATTTTGACACATTCATAACATTACTTTCTTCTTTGAAAATTCATGTTTGTATGAATAGAATAAATGAAATGCAATTTTTTTTCATTGTTTTTTAATTTAATGTGACTTGTCTGAATAAAACTTATGAAATTCAACTAAAACTTCTTTCAAGTTCTTGAATTCTTCTTTGTTAACATAGTATCATTCATTGTTTTGATCTAGTTTTGTTCATTTAACTTTGTATTGTATTTGATTTTGATAACATTTAGAGTGTTAGAAATCAGCATAAAGTGAGTCAATATGAATGTCATTTAACTAAAAGATAAATGCTAAGAAAGAAAGATAGCTACAGAAAAGAAACTGATTACATATGTGTATTTCTTAGTCAACACTAAACTCAATAAAAACTAATTAAAATGATGAAGCAAGAATAAATCTGACAAGATTAAAAAACTAAGTTTGACAAGACTAGAATCATAATATTACTTTTCTCTTCAATGATTCATGTTTGCATGAATGTATTTTCTGCTCAATTTGATTAATTGCTCAATCATGATTTTACAAACTTAAATTCATTAAATTCTGATTAACTGAATAGTTGAAAGCACTTTTAGCACAGTTTGTTTGAATATTAAATATGAAAATCATCAACTATCTTCTGAGCATTCATAAATTTGTTATCATCAGCGTTGTATCAATTGAGATCATTATCATAATCATTTCATTTGACTCTATATTAAAGTTGTCTTTGATATCAACAAGAATTCAATATATCGTTAATTTTTCATTTGTCTTCATTGTTTATCATTATTAACTCAAAAGACTCATTCTTTTGATCAGACAAAAGATCATTGATGATGAGATGAAGCAGATCAAAGTGAAATACATCATGAACATGCATAGTCTCTGATAATTTCAGCTTATATGATGAGTCAACAAGATTTAAATTGATGAAGAAATTAAGCATTTTATCGTTTAGCTTCTTGAAAGATTTCATGATAATGATGTTTCATTCATTCAGAAACATCTTTGATTCAATCTTATAATCAACTTCTTTTCTATGTTTATTAACTTGTTGAATCATTTGTTTTCTTGTTTTGACTAAAGATTCGCAAGTAAACATCAAGATCTTATTCATATGTTCAGATATATTCTCGACTTTAGTTGCTTGCAAGCATTCATGAAAGCTTTCATATTCAATTGTATCAAGTTCAAAGTTCATATGAGAATGAAAGTCTTTGTTTAGAAAGAAAGAGATCAAGAAGATGATTGAGAACAAAGTATTATTATCAATAAACTCAATCATGAGTAGTAGTTTAGCTCAGTCATTCTGCATGTATGAACAGAAGAATTAAAAATATCTTTCAATGTTTTGATTGACTCATTCACTTTGATCATTGATTTGAGAGTAATAGACAATGAATAGTTAAAGATTAATACTCAGTCTTTTTCAAAGAGACTTTCATAGAATGAAGATAAATTGAAGATTTCAATTCAAAACAATAAAATTGAGTAAATCATGTATTTGATATATTCATTGAAGCATTAACTCAGCTGTTTTTTCTGCTGTGATTTCTTTATCATCAGTAAAACAAAAAATATAATGTCATTTCTTTGATAGTTTACATATCATTGTTAGTATGATGTTTTTGTCTTCAGAAGAGAATAAATTGATGATAAAATTCATGACTATGTTCTTTCATTACTGTTTAAGTATGAGTAGAAAATGTAGTAATTCATTGAATTTATCTCAGAAAGTTTTTGATCGTTGATAAATGTAGCAGTTTCAAATATATTTATCTATTGTCTTTTGCATTTAAAGTCAATAGTAGTATCTTTTTATTGCTTTCATCATTTTGAGAATTTCAAAATGATCAATAAAAGATTGATCATGAACTTTTTAAATTAACTTTATTTGAAGATGTTCATTGAAGAAAACTCATAGAAGATCATCTCAATATAGTATTTTGTTCTGAACTCAACAATTTCTTAATTTAATATCTTTGTATTGAGTTTCATCTTTTGATACAACTTTACAAAGTAAAACTTAATTCTTGTTGATTTTATTAACTTTTAAAATCAATTGATAAATTGATTCATCATTCTCTTTCTTCTTCAGATCAGCAATTTTCATTTGATTCAATGTCAGAATTGTAGTTTGCTGATAGTAATATCATTTATTCTCAAGACTTTTAGAAATTGAATCAATTTAATGAGTCAATGCATCAACTTTAATGTTTTATTTATTTGAGCAATACATGATTTTGAAGTTGAAGTCAATGAGTTTTTGAACTCAACGCATCTGACATTTACTCAACTCTTTATTCTTCATTAATGATGTCAGAGCTTAATGATCAATGAACATCTTAATTGATAACTCAGTCAATTTCAGCTCAAATCATCAATGCTTAAATGCTTGAATGATTGCTAGTAACTTCTTGTTATAAATTTTGTAATTGCACTCAGTGAAGCTCAGATTCTTGCTGTAGTAAATCATTGAATGCAATGTTTCTATCTTTTATTTTCGACATGATTCTCTGAGTCATCAGAATTGATGACTCAAAGAAATTCTCTCGTTGCTAGATCATCGACGACTAGCGAGATCATCAACTCTCGATCAATCAATCATCAATTTCGAACTTCTACTAGATGCTCTCTGATGAAGAACTTTCGCTAACGAAGATTGTAGAGTCGATCGAGATCAGTTCAACGATTCAAAAATTTCGGAAAAATATGAAGATTTGACTCAGCAAATGAGCTCAAGAATATTGAGAATTGAGACTGCTCGATCTTTCAGCTGTCAGCATCTTTCTTCGCTTGAATTGATTTCTGCGCGCTGACTATTTTACATACTTTGAAAGACGTAATTGTAGCTCTGAATCAGCTGAATTCAATGCTTTCAAAATAATTGAAAAATCTCAAGATTTGATCTAGTAATCGAGGTTGAAAAGATTCACTGCGCTGATTGACTCGCTCATCTAGTAGTATCTCTTTTCTTGTTCAAATCAACATATGCGCGCTGACTACTTAACATACTTTGAGAGACATAATTGTAGCTCTGATTGAGCTGAATTCAATGCTTCAGAAATAATTGAAAAATATTAAGATTTGATCTAGTAAATGAGATTGAGAAGATTTACTGCATTGAGTAATCACTCATCTAGTAGTATCTCTTTCTTCGCTCGAATCAACATATGCGCGCTGACTACTCAACATACTTTGAAAGACATAATTGTAGCTCTGATTGAGCTGAATTCAATGCTTTCAAAATAATTGAAAAATCTAAAGATTTGATCTAGTAATCGAGATTGAGAAGGTTGAAATCTCAAAGTCTATCTGTTTTCATCTATGTTCAGCTCTAGCGACAGTCATCAGCTTTATTGAAGACTTTCAGCTTTAGCGACAGTCATCAACTTTATTGAAGACTTTCAGCTCTAGAAGCAGTGATTAGCTCTAGCAGCAGTGTTCAGCTTTATTATCAAAGCGAATGAGTGAATTTGCTATCTGATATCGAATTATTCGTTCGAATCAATCTCGATGCGCTGACTATCTCACATACTTTGAGAGACATAATTGTAGCTCTGAATTAGCTGAATTCAATGCTTTAGAAATAATCGAAAAATATTCAGATTTGATCTAGTAAATGAGGTTGAGAAGATTGATGCCTTGAAATCTATCTGTTTTCATCTATGTTCAGCTCTAGCAGCAGTGATCAGTTCTATCGAAGACTTTCAGCTCTAGAAGCAGTGATTAGTTCTAGCAGCAGTGTTCAGCTCTATCATCGAAGCGAATGAATGAATTTGCTATCTGCTATCGAATTCTTCGCTCGAATTAATCTCGATACGCTGATTATCTCACGAACTTTGAGAAGCATAATTGTAGCTCTGCGTCTGCTGAGTTCAATGCTTCAAAAATAATTGAAAAATATCGAGATTTGATCTAGTAAATGAGATTGAAGATGTTACTGCGCAGCTTGCTGCGATTCTTTCACCTCTTAGCATCTTTTCTCGCCCGAATCAATCTATGCGCATTGACTACTTGACATACTTTGAAAGACATAATTGTAGCTCTGATTGAGCTGAATTCAATGCTTCAGAAATAATCGAAAAATATCAAGATTTGATCTAGTAAATGAGATTGAGAAGATTCACTGCGCTGATTGATTTGCTCACCTAGTAGTATCTCTTTCTTCGCTCGAATCAACATATGCGCACTGACTACTCAACATACTTTGAAAGACATAATTGTAGCTCTGATTAAGCTGAGTTCAATGCTTCAAAAATAATTGAAAAACATCGAGGTTTGATCTAGTAATCGAGATTGAAGAGATTCATTGCGCTGAGTGACGACTCATCTAGTAGTAACTCTTTTCCCGCTTGAATCAATTTCTGCGCGCTGACTATCTCACATACTTTGAAAGACATAATTGTAACTCTGAATCAGACGAATTCAATGCTTCAAAAATAATCGAAAAATATCAAGATTTGATCTAGCAGTCGAGATTGAGAATATTTTGATGCGCTGAGCAATCGAATTTCTCGCATAGCAGCAATTTTCCGATCAATACTGAACTTCATGCACTCACTATTTGACAAAACTTTCTACAACATACTTGTAGCACTGAATCATTTGAATTCAAATCTTTAAAAATAATTGAATAATATTAAAATCTGACATAGCAATCATTATTAAAAGTATTACGAATGTTAAAGTTCAACGTTCAACATAGCAACGTTCATTGCACAATTGACGTAAAATCACTACAGTTCAATAAACAACGCTTTAAAAGAATAATTTTATATGACAAAGTTTTAATTCAAGCAATTATGATTTAAATAATATTAAACTCATTAAGTTTACTGCTTGCGTTGTAAATCAAAATGTCAAAGATCAAATATATTTGTTCAGTTTTGATGTTCTGCGCAAGCTTTTAGTTCAGCGCTACTTTAGTAATT
>JAABUW010006275.1_pt1 | contig 15001 bp, 20 predicted proteins | sample 5560081 | NCBI WGS metagenome assembly JAABUW01 (sample SAMN10711882, study PRJNA513363) | rock metagenome | isolation source: Antarctica rocks | place: Antarctica: Victoria Land, Knobhead sud
GAATCAATGGCTCAGCTGCTCAGCTCTTGGCCGATGTGTGATACTTGTTCGGAATAGTCCTCATGACTAAGTGCATGTATGCAGATGTCCCGTGGGCGCGGGTAGCATATCCTAAGACCGCAAGCTCGTTAGCTGTCACCCGAGTAAGACGTTTTTTTATTCTCGAATCTGGCACAGGCGATGGTTCCACCACAGTCGGTGAGATATGATCAGAGCCACTTGATAGATCGCATATCATCACCTGGTTGGATGCATCGAGCTCCACATCTTCGAGAAGAAAAGAAGGGAAGTCGCGGCAACCCAAAAATACCAAAATAGAGTTCGGCAGTAGCCGAGCGCGGCGGGATCGAAGGACGACTGCGCCGACGAATCAACCCAGCGAGCCGAAGATGTGAGGAGGACTAGGTGGATCATTTCTTTTCCTCGGCCCTACAGCACCCCATGAACCTGCATTCCTACCGCCATCCTGGACCGCCGACGAAGGGAGGCATGGAGGACACATTACCGAGTCCAGCCCGACCTTGAACTCGCCCACCTACTACCGCCCGCCCTCCACCCTGTTCCGGACCACCCCTCCACCCTACGACCCCTCGCCCCAAGCAGTCTCCGCCGGCGTGCCAAGGTGTGCCAGCTGCTCGAGGACGACATGAAGTTCTCCCACAGCATCCAGTTCAACGCGGTGCCCGAATGGTCCTCGCACTACATCTCCTACTCGAATCTTAAGAAGCTCATATATCAGCTAGAGAAGCAAGCGAATGCTAAGACCGCTGGCGAAAGGGAAGCTGCAGACGCCGAGTCCTCCCCGCTACTGTCAGAGGCCGACAACAAGGATCCCGACAAGGTCTTCACGCGGAAGTTGGACGATGAGCTGGAGAAGATTTGCAGCTTCTACCGGCTGAAGGAGTACGAGATCTATGGCGAGATCGACGCATTGCTGCAAGATGTGGAGGAGTTCGATGCCGAGCATGAAGCCGGCGAGATCGATGGCGAAGGTGGTGGGCTGAGGCGGCAGAGCGTATGGGCTCGAGCCAGGCAGCAGAGCATATTCCGGAGTTTCCAAATACCGCCCAAACGGCGCAGGACGTCGATGAGCAGTCGAGAGGCTACCATACCCGAAGAGGACGACAGCGACGCGGAAGACGACGACGAACGCAGTGCGCTCAACAGGAGTCAGACGTCGGATCGGCGGTCTACAACGCGAGGCAAGGACTTTGCGTCAGGAGAGCACATCGGCCCGCACGATGACCTGAACGCTTCCCAAGAAATTGGACGGCGAAGGCCAAGTGTAGCGTTCAACGACTTCGGCGACGATGCCCTGCAGGCACTCTACGACGAAGGCATTACGCTGAAAAAGAGAGTCATCAACCTGTATGTCAACATCTGCGAGTTGAGGTCGTTCATCCAGTTGAACGAAACTGGCTTCACAAAAGTATTGAAGAAGTACGACAAGATTGTTGATCGCAAGCTCAAGTCGCAATACATCAATGCGAAAGTCAAGCCTGCGTACCCGTTCGAACCAAGTACCATGGACCACCTAGCTGAGAACCTAAACCGGGTGGAATCGGCATATGCTTCCATCGTCACGAAGGGAGACGTCGAGGCAGCACGGCAGGAACTTCGATTGCACCTCCGAGAGCATGTAGTCTGGGAACGAAATACTGTCTGGCGAGAAATGATTGGCATAGAGAGGAAAGCACAGGCAGCGAATCTCGGAATCAGAAATACCATGCTCGGCCAGGACACGGATCCGAAGAAAGCGAGACTTCAGGGTGACCGCGAAGACGGTGCAATGAAGGAAGTGCATACGCCGCTGGGCACCACAAGGTGTCCGAAATTTCTGGTATCCGGGACGTTTTGGGTTCTTGTTGCATGCATCGCTGTTTTCGCGATCCTCCTGACCGTACCGATCATGGAGAAGCCTGAGCAGCAGAATTGCTTGGCATTGGTGATGTTCGTGAGCTTGTTATGGGCTACAGAGGTATGATGATTGACTCAACTACTAGCGACCACAACGCGCTGACAAAGTGCAGGCTATCCCACTCTTCGTGACCTCGCTCCTGGTCCCTCTTCTTGTCGTCGTACTGCGAGTCGTACGAGAAGACGACAAACCGCATCACCGTCTAACGTCAAAGCAAGCCACCAGCTACGTCTTCTCTGCGATGTGGACGCCCGTGATCATGCTTCTGCTCGGTGGCTTCACAATCGCAGCCGCATTGTCAAAGTACAATATTGCTAAGATGATGGCGACGTTCGTGTTGAGCAAAGCTGGGACGAAGCCACGCACGGTCTTGCTAACGAGCATGGGCATTGCCATGTTTGCGAGCATGTGGATCAGTAATGTAGCAGCTCCAGTACTTTGCTTCAGCATTGTTCAGGTAGGTCGGCTCGAATCTATATCAACGTCCAGACTAACCATGTCTGCAGCCTATCCTTCGCAACCTTCCGTCAGACAGCGACATGACCAAAGCCCTCCTTCTCGGCATCGCGCTAGCCTCGAATATGGGTGGTGCAGCTTCGCCCATCGCCTCACCGCAGAACCTCATCGCATTGCAGAATATGTCGCCACAACCTGGCTGGGGTATTTGGTTCTTCATCGCGTTGCCAGTGTGCATCGTCTCGATCGTACTCATCTGGCTGCTGCTTCTCGTCACTTTCCGACCTGGCCGAAATTGCACGATCGTACCTATCCGGCCGATGAAAGACAAGTTCACTGGTATACAGTGGTTCATCACCTTCGTCACCATCGGAACAATCCTGTTATGGTGCGTGAGCCACCAGCTGGAGAATGTCTTTGGAGACATGGGTGTCATCGCCATCATTCCTATTGCCCTATTCTTCGGTACTGGAATCTTGACAAAAGAAGATTTCAATAACTTCCTATGGACCATTATTATCCTGGCGGCAGGCGGTCTTGCTCTAGGAAAAGCGGTCAACAGTTCTGGACTGCTGCACACAATCGCCATCAGCATCACCGAGGAGGTCGAAGGGCTGAGCCTGTATGGAGTGATGTGCGTCTTCGCTGCTTTAGTGGCTCTAGTGGCCACCTTCATCAGCCATACCGTCGCCGCGCTCATCATCCTGCCGCTCGTGGCGCAAGTCGGTGGCAACATGAGCGACCCGCATCCCAATTTGCTGGTGATGGGAACTGTATTGATGGCATCCGCCGCGATGGGGCTTCCGACGTCTGGATTTCCGAATATGAGTGAGTTGATTCGAGACGCAGCAACGCGAAATACTGCTGACTGTGACTCTAGCTGCCATCATGATGGAAGACTCCCAGACCGGACAGCGGTATCTGCAAGTACGGCATTTCTTGACGCGTGGCATTCCGGCCAGTATTATTGCATATGTCATCATCATCACGCTTGGGTACGGTCTAATGTATGCTGCCGGGTTATGATAGAGGGTGAGAAGTAGCGTCACCGCTAGATAGAATACCTGAAAGATTCATCTTGGAAATCGTTGTCTAGATCTCATTCGTTCTACCTGGTAGTTCTAAACGTGCTGGCTTGGCGATGTTCGTGGTATCGACTTCAGGTTTCGTCCTCGGGATCTTCCTCGCCGTACAGCTCTTCCTCCCGTTCCTCCTTGGCCTTGCGCGAGCTTGCTGGTTGTGTGGCCTTCTCGTCCTCCATTGCCTGCGTTAGGAACGCGTTCACGCTGCTTTGTATTTCCGTGACACTCGAGCGCAGCGCTGAGATGTAGGCGGTCTTCGCCTCGACATCTTGCTTCGCAGCCTCGGACGGAAGCGATGGTAGGCTCGACTCGAATGCCTTTTCAGTGTCTCGGGAGCGGTAAGATGCCGTGAGTTGAGGGTCAGCCATGTCGTTCGATGTGAGTTGTTACCGTGTGCGAAAAGAAGAAGACACAAGGTCGAACACAGCTCGGACGGCTCTTCCGCGGCGGCATCCAGACCTCACTCCATGGCCCACCTTCTCACATTCTTCCTCTTCTGCCATTCATGCGGTGCATTTTCGCCGTCTCTTACTTCTCACCTCACACAGTCATGCTATGTTAAGCTGGACTGCGACAGAGGCCACGATAGCGGTGGGTATGGCCCTGGCAATATCGAAGTCCATCCTTAACACCTAACGCCGCATCAAATTCCTCCGACCACTATTCCAGATGCGATCAAACAGGTATGGCTTTATATATCAGTCTTATGGCTTGGCCAATGACATAGACTACTACCACTGCGAGACGTACGAAGTCGAATGTAAGCCTGCATCTGCCGGCGACAGAACAATGTCCGACGTAGCACAGCTGCAGATGAGCGCAGACGCAGCCTTGCTCCTTACGTAGCATAATTACTGGACAAAGATCTCGCAATGTCTCCAACCAGAGTATACCAGCAGCAGTCTCATCTTCCCACCCACCAGAATGACTTCTCCCAACGATCTTCCCGAGACCATGAAGGCCCTGGTTCTCGAGTCTACGGACAAGCCTCCAACGATTGAGACGGTGCCGATACCTCAGCCTACCCTAGGCAGCGCCATTGTTCGCGTACTCGCTGCTAACACCATCAGCTACATTGTAAGTTCAGCGGCCATAATACCCTCCGCTGAGACGCCGCTATGGTACTGTACGAGACATTGACTAATCCCTCCATTCAGCGGGATATCTACAATGGCAACAGAAAGTACCCGTTCCCCACACCTCTCATTCCGGGTACCTCTTTTATCGGCCGTGTGGCAGCGGTCGGTGCCGATGCAACAAAGATCAAAGCCGGAGACCTCGTCTTCGTCGATTGCGTCGTAAGGTCCAGAGACGAGCCGGCCGATGTGTTTCTTGCCAGTATCGTTCAAGGTAGGTCGGAATATATGTTTGGAAGTTGTTGTTATGGGACCTGCTGATCTCGTACTGGTATGGGATAGGCAGCACCGCAGGTTCCGCCAAGTTGATGAGAGATGTGTTCCGAGACTGGTCGTATGCGGAGTACTGCCGTGCTCCCCTGGAGAATCTGACTCTCCTCAACGAAGCACGTCTGACCGGACCACACACCGAAGGTGGCCTAGGTTTCAGCCTCTCTCAACTAGCATTTGCTTCCGCAATGATGGTCCCATACGGAGGCTTGAGAGACATCGAGCTTCAGGCCGGCAGCACCGTAATCGTCGCTCCCGCAACTGGGTAAGCTTTTGCTGTAGCAGTAACCGTAAACAGCGCTAAATATCCCAGACCTTTCGGTGGTGCAGCAGTATGTACGGCCCTTGCAATGGGTGCTCGTGTTATCGCCATGGGCCGGAACCAGGAGTCGCTCGCCTTCCTGAAGTCAAGGGTTCCGCATCCGGAGCGTGTCGAGACAGTTGCGATTACTGGAGACATGGCGGCCGACTGCAACGAGCTTAAGAAGCATGGGATCATCGATGCGTTCTTCGACATTGGTCCTCCGGAAGCCTATGCGAGCACCCACTTCAAGTCGTGTATTTTGGCCTTGCGCCACGGAGCTCGGATCAGTATCATGGGCGGTTACAAAGAGGGCAAGTCGCAACGACTTCGCATGCAAGCCAACACCCATGCTGACCAGACTCCTAGACATTGCCATACCGCACAACTATATCATGCATAATAATATACGGAGTAAGTGATGGTAATAAGCATTGCACGCTTGCACGTGTGGCTAATATCGAGCCGTAGTATACGGGACCTGGATGTACGACAGAGAACAGGTGTACGATCTTTTCAGGCTGATTGAACGCGGCATGCTCGACGTGAGTGTCGCCGAAGTTACTGGTACGTATTGACTGACTGCCTTCGTCCCACGAGCTTCCCTAATAATGACAACGTCTCCAGGCGAGTATCCGCTGGAACAGTGGAAAGAGGCGTGGGACAATGCGGCAAATTCTGCACAATTCGGTCAGATCACCATAATCAAGCCGTAAAGTAGCTTCGACAGCCAGGCAGTATTGAATAACCGGGAAGAAACTCGATTCTTGTTTGACTCTTCGGAAGATTCCCAGACGACGGCTACTAACACCGTATTCCAAGGCGCTGCTTGATTTACTTAAGATCAATCTCCGTGCAGCATATCAGAGGGTTGTCTCGAATAGCGCCCTGCTTGAACTTTCGGTCAACGTCCGCATAAGCCGGATCATCCAGCATCTTGGCAAAATGCCAAATAGACGGGTAGTGAATCAAAGCCGTATCGGCCCACTCGGCACCTGCTTCTGGTTTCTCATTTGCCTTTGAGCTCCAGCCATCGATTCCACCAGCCCCAAGAAAGACCGGCTCGCCTCCGTACTTACTGCCCACAGATTCCATGAAAGCAGCGACAAACTGGAAGTATTGCGGCCTGCCATCGGGAAGGTAGGAAAGTAGGTTGAACATGTCAACGGGGCCCGGATGACGACTGCCGAACTCAGCGACCCAATTCTGCAGAATGACTGGCTTGCTGGAGGATTCTTTCTTTGAGCCGAGTGGATATGAGGAGAGTTTCAGGGAAGCCTCGAGATCCGTTGGTACTTCTGCGGCATCGAGGCCGCTGTGATCTTGGGGACTCCACCCATGGGGTAGTGGAGGACTGCTTGCCGCCGCACGTTGCGATTTCGTTTCTGGGAGGCTGGCTAGTTGTTGATCGTCAACTCCGGCGGTTATGGACCATGCTTGCTCGATTGAAGACGCAAGGTCGGCGGGTACGGAATTGGAGTCGGATGTGGAAGCCTTCGTAACCATCAAGTAGTCCCAGTGTTGCACGGTATCGCCTTTGCCCGTCAGTGCATCGGCAGATAGATGAGGGGCGCGGATCCAATGCTGGCACTGTCCCAAGTAGAATGGGCGTTCGGATGCCGGCAGTTTGCGCGCCGTTTCGACGAAAGATGTGCCAGAGGTGCTGCTGTTCAGCTTGATGAGCTGGAATGTAGTTGGTGCCATTGCGAGAAGTGGATGGTAATTTAATGAGCTACGGGAGGCTTGCAAATGTATGATGGGCGATGAGGGAGACAACGAGCTCATACTTATACCTCTGAGTCAAGGACCTACGCTACACATTCTCGTCGCCATACTATCCGCCATGAAGTCACATACCCCGTTCCGAGCGCAGAGAAGGCAACGAGAAGAGGCCAGAGTCACTCAGAACGGGACACCGCGATATGATGGCGCTCTGATGTTGTCGAACTGTCGATCGAGGAGTGCTGTGAATGGTCCATCCATCACAGTGCAAAGAGTCAGTACACGTACGGACGTAAGTGATCCGCGGACATCGACACGGGGTTAAGTCCAGGGCTGAAAAGCTGAATGGCGCCCGTCACGTGTGTACCTCGTGGCGAGGTCATGGTATCGGCAATGTCCACTTTCTACAATCCCTCGTAGACATGAAAGCGCGTGAAATGCCGCTAATTTGCGAGAAGAGAAGACGGTGAAAACAACAGGAGGCGAGGGGTGCTGTCGAAGCCAAGTTGAGTACACTAAACCCGATTGGGCCACGTGGCGGGCTTGGTAGAGAGCCATTGAAGAAAGAAGCAAGGTGAGGTAAGGAGGCACATTCGAGACCACACATAGCATCAATAACCATCGACATCTCCTCCCCACCCTTGTACAGTCGTTTAGTGTCTAGAAACCACCGTAGTTACAAAATCTCCACCGCGCTGGGACGCAGTTAGAGTTCCCGGTATTGACTGCCACCGCGAGGATTCTCAAGACCGACTCGATGGGGAAGGAACGACGAGCGATAAGAAGGTAGCACCACCCTTCTACGGGCAAGTCTCCACGCTGGCCTCCATGCTCCGTTACAGCAAGGTGGCCAGCATGGACTGGACTCCCGAAGACCTGCACTTCGAGATGGAGGACATGGTTGAGGACGACATCGAAAGCAAAGGCTCCTTCGATATGGGCGAGTCTGACCCACTCCACGCCAAATGGGAGGGCGTTGTCGAGAGCGGATCTTTTGGAAAGTTCTATGAGCCGGCAGTGTCGTACGAAGGTCGCCACCGCTTCGACCCTCACTTCAAGTGGAATCGGGAAGCGGAGAGGAAGGTCGTGCGAAAGGTATAGTCCTCTCTCCAATCTTTCAATGCATCGAGGTCACTGACTGGTCGGCTGGTAGATCGACTGGCGTATCGGCACGTTCGTCTGTTTGATGTTCTTCGCACTCCAAGCCGACAGAGCGAACATCGTCCAAGCACTCTCCGCCGAAACACTAGCAGATCGTGGCCTCACAGTAGATGAGTACAAGACTGGCCAGACGGTCTACTTCCTGTCTCTGCTACTCGCCGCATTACCTTCTCAGCTCATCGCCAAACGGCTGGGGATCGACAGGTGGCTGCCACTCCAGATGATCTGCTGGGGTGTAGTTGCCAGCATGCAAACCGGCATCAGTGGACGCTGGTCCTTCTGGGTCGCGCGGGCGTTGATTGGCATGCTCGAAGGTGGACTGGTTCCTTCCACGATTCTCTACCTGAGCTACTTCTATACCGGCACAGAACTGCCTAAGCGGCTGGCGTGGGTCTGGGTGGGCTATCCAGCCGTGACCGTTGTATCGACGTTACTGCATGTTGCTATACTGCGATCGAGCGGTCTTTGGCAAATTCCTGACTGGCGTTGGCTCTTCGGCATCGAAGGTACCATAACCATCGTGACCGGGTGCGTAACGTGGCTTTACCTCCCGGCATCTCCAACACAGACGGCCTCCAAGCTCCGCGGCAAGCAAGGCTGGTTCTCTGTCACGGAAGAGAAGATCATGGTCAACCGGATCCTTCGCGATGATCCCGGCAAAGGCGATATGAACTACCGCGAGGCTGTGACCCTCAAGCAAGTCTGGAATTGCCTCTGCGACTATCACCTCTGGCCCATATACCTACTAGGGCTCACTTGGCAAATTCCAATGTTTCCCATCACTCAGTGGCTCAACGACAACCTGCGACACCTTGGTCTAGACACCTACCTGATTCAGCTGCTGTGCTTGCCATCACCCGCAATCTGGATTGGCAACCTCCTAATCTTCACCTACATCTCGGAGTGGCTCAATGAACGATTTCTGCTGAGCATACTCAGCCAAGTCTGGGTTCTGCCATTACTCGTCACCATGATGTGTCTACCGAACGATCGCGATCGCTGGCACAATTGGGTTCTCACTATGCTTGGGTGCGCACAGCCTTACGTTCATGTGATATTGATCGGATTGGCCAGCCGCAATGCTGGCTCTGTTCGAAACCGGACGGTATCTGTGGCGTTGTACAGTATGTGTGTGCACGCTTCGGATGTGATTGGGACCAATGTGCGTATTACTTCTGTTGGCGCTATTGCCGCTTCGCTGATCTTAACAGATATACCGGAAAGACGACGCACCATTCTACTACCGGGGCAACAGGATCCTGATCATGGTGGTCATCTACAACATCCTACTTTTCCTAGGCGCGAAACGATTTTATGTCTTTTTCAACCAGCGGCGTGAAGCGAACTGGGAGTTAATGTCGAGGCACGACAGACAGGTGTATTTGGCGACCACCAAGGACAAGGGAAACAAGAGACTGGACTTTCGGTTTTCACATTGAGCGAGGCGGCGGATGCACTGCAAAGTAGAGCACTTGCGGGATGTCTACATCATCTATGACCTAACAGCGAGCATCGATTTCACTCGTCATTTCCGCTCGGCGGAAGACCCTCCGCCCCACGTCCCAGATCTTCTCCGAACCTCTCGCCCTTGATAAACAGTGGCTTGCAGTCCTGCAGCACGAATATCATACGAGCCCATTCCGTCTTGCTCGGGTTGCGCCAGGCATGCATGGTTGCGCGCTGGACCATGACATCGCCGCGGCCCATTAACTGTGTCTCGCCAGAATCGAGCACGCTCTCGATCTGACCCTCCACCACAATTCCATAATCCACACTCTGCGTTCTATGCATCATGCAAGTGTAGTCGGGCGCGAAATCAACATATCTCAGGACGGTTCCTCCTCCACTGACAAGCCCGAGCTTGCCGCTTTCCATCTTCTTGTCATGTTCGGTGACGTCGGCATCTTTGTTGAGGTCGGCTGGGAAGGTGGTCGTGTAAGCGGGGCGCATTGCAAATTTTCCTTCATCGTAGGAGACCCATTCTACAGGTCTTGTGGAGTGGATGATGGCTTGACCGTCGGCATTGTGGCCTGTGAGGAATGCGGTGGGGCCGGGAAGATCGGTCGACAGTTGGCCAGATGTTGGTTTGCGTGAATCGGCCATCTTTGAAGATATCGAAGATGAGTGTAGTGGGATTTCGGATAGATATGTACACGAGAGGTGGGAGGTGGGTCCAGTAGTTGGGGTGGGGTCGAGCTTGCCTCTGCTCTCAAATACGGAACCCATCTTGGGTTCCGAAGCCGAGTGGAGACCATCATCAAATGCTCCTCATAGCATACAGACTGGCCAATCCAGAAGACAGACGTTCGCTAATGCGGCATGGGTATAGGTGCGAGATGGCCGTTCTTGTCATATTTCGCTTCTGCTCTCAGTCAGCCAAACGCACTCGAATGATTTTGAAACACAACAGCTACTCACTGAAAAAGGTGTAGTTGAGGGTAATGGTATCAATGCCCTTCATGTTAGGATCCTGCAGGAACTCGGGATCGATGTAGAAAAAGACAGGCATGTCTACCGTCTCGCCTTTGTTGAGCCGTTGCTCCTCAAAGCAGAAGCACTGAATCTTGCTGAAGTATGGGGCGACCTGGGCCGGCGTGACGCTGTACGTGGCCACTCCAATGATATCCTCGTCCAGGCTCTTGTTTGTGGCGGTGTAGAAGGCCAGTGCGGTCTCCCCAGGCAAGATGCGCACCTCACGCTGTTGCGGCGAGAACTTCCACGGTAGGATGTCCGAAGTGCTCCCCGCGAACGTGATGCGCAGACGTCTCGAGGTGGTGACGGGGGTGAGTCTGGCTGCAATGTCCTGTTCGCTGTCCGGGTATGCGTGTGCGGCCGACTTGATGGGTTGCCCGCCCCAGCCCGTCTGCTGGCAGATGGTCTTGTAGAGTGGCACGCTGCCGTATGATACCGCCAGAGTGCCGATGATGAGGGACATGGCGTAGAGGAGCGTGTTGCTGTTCTTGCTGTCGAACCCTCTCCGTACTGATTCCATGTTCGCTGCTGCATGCTGCCGCGATTGTTGCATCGTCTGCATCGCTCGCCGTTGCTGGATTGCTCCCCATTGCGGGCGTTTCAGGGTTGTCGCGCACGTATTGCAAGTCCATTGCTGCGGTCGGGAACGAGCCAGCTCGAGCAGACTTCGGTATCTCAGAGGAGCCATGTTGTGATTATGTCCCGAACGATGCCTTTCACATGCATGACAGCTTCAACTTCTCTCGGGAGTGCTGCACTTTCGCCGCATCTCGAGGCCTTGGCACTGCTTGGACCTAACAAACATATCCCGTTTCTTCGCCAATCTCGACCAGCACGCACGTAGAGTACACTGTCGAACGGTCGAATCGACGGTCAAAACCCCAAGAATGCGGCATCAAGCATGCCTCCAATCTGCGGCGTCTGCCACGAGCAGGAGTCCAAGTACAAATGCCCCGTCTGTGAGCTGAGATAGTACGGTTGCCGACGCTGCCTCGTACGAAACGTTCGATTGACCATGACTTAGCTGCTCGATAGGATGCTACAAGCCGCACAAAGCGAAGCACGAAAGTGAAGCTCCCACGGATCAGCCGCCACCACCCCCAGCCAAGGATCGGCCAGGCACTACACAGCGAGTCCCCAAGGTGGACCTCACTGGCTTCGAGAACGACAAGGATTTCCAGCGCTTGCTCTCACGCTTCCCACTGCTCAAAGCGCAGCTTCAAGTGACCTATGCTCTGACATTGGAACCTGGACCGGAGGATTCACGAAGCTGGAATCGCGGAACTTTGCCTGGGTTCGAACAGCCATCACGCGGACATCAAGGTCGCGGGCGAGGCAGAGGGTTCCGAGGTGGTAGATGGGGTACTGCTAGAGGCGGCAGAGATGTTGCCATCCCAAACGAGAGGCAGCACGGGAACTGGACGCAAGCGAAGGGCGACAAGGAGGCGCTGGATGTGATGAAGAAGATGAGGGAGAGTAGTGGTGATGACGGGGAGGCTGGTGAGGTGATGAGGGAGTTTGTGCAGTTGTGTCAGATCAAGTTCGCACCCAGCGGAGAGCAGGGGTGATGGGCGGTCTGCGTGATGAGTTTCGGTATGCCAGACGATGCTTGAACCGATCAGGCATTCCGAGAACGGCTCCATGCGCCGATACTTCAGATGAAGGAGTCGAGCAGCAGTCCTACGACTCCATAATAACATCGGTAGGCAGGTTTTCGTTCTAAAGAGCCATATCTTCCTAGGCACGTGCCAGAACAGCTAAATCTCACAAGTCCAACGGCTCGACGCCTTACCCGTACACCCTATTTTTGGATCCGAGATGCGATCTTCCAGAAACAATCATTACATGGGTCGCGTCTTCATGATGGATGTGTGTTCCAACGAACGAAGGGGCAAGTCTGTAGCACCAAACAGCTACGATGAATGCGCACTCATTCGATCCTCCGTTCCACACTAGCACGATGGAAGATGCGGTGCCCTGCAATTTCGATCCTCCAGCTTGTTCTGAGTCGGCGTCGAAATTAAAGTTACCCTGCATAAAGGCGTCCCAAAAGAGTAGATAGTTTACTTGGGATGCGTTGGATCAAGGAGACGTGTTGAGCAGTAGTAATCGTCGCGTGTGGCGCACCTACTCAGCTGTGTGTGAAGTAATATGGAAAAAAGTACATGTCTTGTACTTACTGGTATACCATGATTTTACCCTCCCTCCTCCTTAGCCTGATAGACTCGGAGCTTGCGACCCGCACGTCTTACCTTGCGGCATGGCCACGTCGGTAGGCTCGAGCAATAGTGACACGAATCTCGGAAGCTCTCCACCCACCTCCACCGCCGCTTCGCTGTCCGCCTCTCCCACGCCTGTGGATGGTCAGCACCACATCGCACCGTTGAATGTGCGAAAGGCCAGTAGTGGGAGCGCAGCAGGAGCGACGGGGTCCGACCAAACATTGCCCTCGACATCAGACGAGACACAGAGGCAGACGGGAGGGATATCTGATAGGCGGAGAAGCAATCGCCCGCTTTCCTTTGTTCGAAGTAGCAGTGGGGATAGCTTGCCGCGAGGAAGGACGGGAAAGGCCAAGCTTGGGCCAGCGCTGCCCGTGAAAGTATCTCCAATGTCTATGGCCGATGTGAGAAGTGGCATGCGCTTGCCAGACGACGACGATGTGACCCCGGGAGAGCAGTCGGTAGGTCTCGTTGGGTGGGCAGGACGTGTGGTGGATGGCGTTGATTGACGGGTTACAGGATGCCTTCGAAGACGCAGCCGAATCGGTCAACCAGGCCTCGAAATCGCCCAGCCGAAGTAGCAGTGTCAAGAGCGAGAGTGAGCCGACAGTGGGACTGGGGACCAATGGGCATGCGTCGCCGCTTGGGCAGATCACAAGCACGGTGGAGAACAAAGAACAGATCAATGGCGACGTCAAGCCCAAGATGTCCGCGCGACTGTCGAGATGGGTGAATGATGACATGGCCATGTTCGCGGGAGAAGCGAGTCCACCTCTCCACGTGCCCTCGCATTCACGCCAGGTGACAGCTGAGAAGGTGCCTCCTGCCGCCGAACAATCGGTCCCAGCCACAACCGCACAGCAGGAGCAGCCTGCACGGCCAAACTCGTGGGAAGTACCTCCAGATACCGCGACACCTTCGCGCCCAATATCTGCAACACCACAGGCAGCGGGAGATCTGGAGCGAGAGACGAACGGGGAGCGCAGCGTATCTCCTGCGACCGACAACGACCGGACCCCCGTGCTCCCCTCACACTCGCGGCAGAATACCGCCGAGGCAGCACCGTCTCTTGTTGCTCGACCGACATCCCAAGGACAGCAGCCATCACATTCACGCCAAGTCACTGCTGAGACGGCGCCTGCGCTCGTTGCGCACCCGGAAGGCGAGCGGGAAGACGACCAGGCGTCAGAGCGCCAACCCCGATCACATTCGCGACAAGTCACGGCGGAGATGGCGCCCGCGATGGTGGAACAAGTGCAGGACGCGGGAACAAGCGTCTCGTTGTCCAACATCCGAGCGGGCCTGCAATCACATTCGCGCCAGGCTACAGCTGAATCAGTGCCGGTACTTGCGCCTTCGATAGCAGAACCGGACCGCGAACGAAGCCTGTCGCCAATCAAGATGATGGCGCGTGGGCTGTCAGGTGATGTGCCTCTTCAGTCGCCACCTCCACCCTCGTCCCTGGGTCGGATACAGGCACTGGAGCAGCGCAACATCGGCGACCGCACTGTGTCTGGGTCATCCCCGCCACCTCCAGGAGGCTTGATGAGGACTGCGTCAACGCGGGTAGGCGCGTTCCTGGGCAGGATGAATACTATGAGGAAGCCAGGCCGGTCGCCCCCGGGACCAAGGCAAGAAAGTCGCTTCGGCACAGAAAGGAGGAATGCTGCGCAGTCTATGGCTTCCATTACCAGCAACGGTGGCGAGAGCTTAACCACAATATCTGATGCGCCTGAAGGCTTTGGTGGTCCGAGACCGAGCTTGCAGGACCAATTCCAGAGTTTGAGGAAGCAAGAAGAATACAGCTTCGCGAATACCAACGGACATGTCGAGAACGAAGACGAAGAAAATACGCCTATTACGCGGACCGTGAGTAACACTACTGATACCGATGGGTTGCCCTCGAATGACACTCCGGAGGCCCTGTCACACCGCGCATCATCTACGATCAGCATTGTGAAATCGCCACCCATGAACCCTAGTCTACCTCCAGGCACGGCGTCTGGTCTGACAGCCGGTCCGTCTGAAGAGCCTCGACAGGTAGATTGGGATCTTTGGCAGGCTGTGGTGTATGAAGGGCCTTCAGCGGTTCAAAGATCGAGTGGCGAAGAGCTGAGTCAAGCAGTAGCAGCAGGCATCCCACCAGCCATCCGGGGTGTGGTGTGGCAAGTGATGGCTGAGAGCAAGAATGCCGAACTTGAGAACGTCTACAAGACGTTGAAGTGCAGAGGCTCAGCACCCGAGACCGACAATCTGGCTGT
>JAABUW010006279.1_pt1 | contig 14990 bp, 13 predicted proteins | sample 5560081 | NCBI WGS metagenome assembly JAABUW01 (sample SAMN10711882, study PRJNA513363) | rock metagenome | isolation source: Antarctica rocks | place: Antarctica: Victoria Land, Knobhead sud
ATCCCTGATCGAAGATGTACATGCGCCACCTCTCAGCGCAGACGAGCGTGCCCGTCTGCGTGCCACGGCTACCCTCCAGAACGCACTTGTCCTCACCAACCCACGCCTGCCCGACAACCCCATCGTCTACGCCAACCCCTCCTTCCTCAACCTCTTGGGCTACCCCGAAGAGGAGATCGTAGGCTTCAACTGCCGCTTCCTTCAGGGCCAAGGCACCGACCGCGCCGAGGTCGCCAAACTGAGGGAGGCGATCAAGCAGGAGCGCCCCGTCCAGGTCACGCTGCTCAACTACAGGAAGGATGGCACGACCTTCTGGAACGAGCTGACCGTAGCCCCAGTGCGTGATGAGCAAGGTGAGGTCACCCACTTTGTCGCCGTGCAGACGGATGTGACACCGCTCAAGGACGTGCAGGCCGCGCTGACCGAGAGCCATGAGCGCCTTGGTGAGAGTGAGCGGCGGCTGCAAATGGCCCTCGCGAGTGGCGGGCTCGGCCCTTGGCACCTGGACCTGACCACGAACGAGTTCCTGAACATTTCGGATACCTGGAAGAGCCACTTCGGGCTGCTCCTCCAGGCCGAAGTCGCGGCCTCTGACGCATTCGCCGCCGTGCATCCTGGCGACCGCGACCATGTGCGGCAAAATCTTCTGGAGGCGGTAGCCGCGCGCCGCGACTACCAGGTCGAGTACCGCGTTATCTGGCCTGATGGGAGCGTCCACTGGATCAGCAGCCACGCCAGCCCCGTCTGTGACGAGGCGGGAGAGCCAACGGGAATAATCGGGGTGACACAGGAGATCACAGCGAGGAAGCAGCAGGAGGCAGAACGGGAACAGGCTCTGGCGGAGGCACTGGAGCGGGCGGATCACGACGCGCTGACGGGCCTATGGAACCACCGCGCCTTCCAGCGCAGGCTGGAGCAGGAGACGGCGCGCGCCCAGCGGGAGGGCACGGTGATGGCTGTTGTCCTGCTGGACCTGGACGACTTCAAGTTCTTCAACGATGTGTACGGCCACATTCTCGGTGACGGGGTGCTGGGGCAGGTGGCGGAGAGACTACTGACCGTCTGCCGCCCCTACGATACGGTGGCCCGCTTCGGCGGGGACGAGTTCGCGCTTCTCCTGCCTGGGGTCAGCCAGTCCACGGCGGCGCAGGTCGAGGCGCGGCTGCGCGTGGCACTGAGCGGCCTGACTTTCTGCCCTGACGGGCAGGAGAGGGCCATTCCCGTCACCGTTTCGCTGGGGGCCGCCCTCCTGTTTGACCTGAGCATGGATGGAAAAGCGGTACTCCAACAGGCCGACGCCCGTCTGCGGCGAGCCAAGACGGGCGGTGACGTGGAGACGGAGGCGGACCGTGTGCGTGCTTCGGCGAAGGGTTTGGTGGCGGGCTTTTCAATGCTGGACGCTCTGGTAACGGCGGTGGACAATAAGGATCGTTATACTCGAAAGCACTCGGAGGACGTGATGGAGTACAGCCTGACCATCGCACGGGAACTGGGGCTGGATGACGCGACACTGGACACAATCGCCGTAGCCGCGCTGCTGCACGACGTGGGCAAGATCGGAGTTCCTGACGCGATCCTCAGGAAGCCAGGCAAGCTAACGGACGTGGAGTTTACGGCCATCCAGCAGCATCCGCAGATGGGGGCGGTGATGGTCGGGGCGGTGCCAGGTCTGGAAGCGACACTGGACGCGGTTCGTCACCACCACGAGCGGTGGGATGGGTGCGGTTATCCTGCGGGACTAAAAGAGAAAGAGACGCCGTTGATTGCGCGGCTGATGGCGGTGGCCGACGCTTTTTCCGCAATGACAACGGATAGGCCCTATCGAAGGGGTATGGACAGGGACAAAGCGCTTTCGATATTGGAGGATGGGGCGGGGACGCAGTGGGACCCGCAGTGTGTCGCGGCGTTCCTGCGGGCGATGGAACGGGCAACGGAACAAAATTGGGCTATGGCGCGAGTCGCTTGAAAGTTGACGCTACTGCCTGTTCTATGCTACCATGCAGAAACGCCAGAATTGTTCAGCAATGCCCTCGGGCTTTTCATGCTTTGCACGATCTTCTTATATGCCTTGCATGATCTCTTCTCAGTGGCTTGAAGTTCCACCGATGCGAAAGGAACCCTGCGATGCCAGAAACAGAAGTCCGCCGCCTCCATGAGCGGCTGGGCAAAGTCTCCAGTCAGCCAATCAACGTCGCCTCCTACACCAACAAACGACTGACGATCAATTATCGCGCCCCGCTGGAGCGGCTGTCGACCCTTGTTCCCTCCTGTCTGGAGGTGGAGGAAATACGGGACACGGGCATGGGCATGATCAGCCAGTGTGTCTGCGATTTCCACGTCACTCAGTTCGGTCTCCTGCCGATCCCCAAGACCCATACCAACGAGATGCTCTGCCGCATCAGTGTCAAAGGCCAGAAACACGGGGAGCCGTTTCGTGCCTATTACACACTGCGCTCGGATTCGTCATCGCGTATTCTGGGATTCTTGGGCGGCCATTTCTCCCACTTCCGTAAAGCTACGTCTGACTTCACCCGCCAAGATGACGGCAGAGTTTATGAGCTGGGCTGCACCGCCCGCGATGCGATCTGCAACGGCCACTTTCGGGGCGAACTTGGCTCCCTATCTAAAGAGCCGCCGTCCACGACGTGCTTCGCCGACATCGGCGAGGCCACAGAGTTTGTCTTCCAGCTCGACGGCAGTTGTGGCTATCACTGGGAAAAGGACAAACTTTCATTCCAGAAGATACAGTATCCACCGTGGGATTTGCGCTTCTGCCACGAGTACGAATACGACTTTGCACTGCTGAACTACCTTTTTGACGAGTTCGACCTTCAGGCAGAGTTTGACTGTGTCCTATTCATGCAGAAAGTGCCGCAGGTATGGGGCGCTTCCTGGCTCTACACGCCTGATGCCTTGTCCATGGCCACATCAGCAAAGGCAGGCAACTTGAAGACCGCTTGAGGTGGGCGGCGGCTCGTTTCACTCGCCGCCCTTTCCGTCAGCCCAAGTCAGGTTGCCGAACGTCCCGTCCGCTTCAGGCGCAAACTCCCGCACATCCACCACCGCGTCCAGGTTTAACGGGCCGAAGACGTGCGGGAAAAACTGACCGTTGTCCGCGTCCTCGACCTTGATCGGCGCTGTCAGCCTGTCTGCGTCGATCACGAGCAGAACCAGGTCCTGCTGCCCTCGAAAAAATAGGTTGGCGGTGCCGACCACCTGTTCCCGTGTCGAGCAGTGGATGAAGCCTTGGGTGTCCAGGCTTTCGGCGCGGTAGTTGCCTTTTATCTGGGCCTCGTTCCAGGCTGATTGAGAGCAGATGTGCAGGATGATATTCATAGCTTCAAGGTTCATGACTGATACTATACCGCGATTATCGGCTCACATAGGTTCGAGTCGCCAGACGCCATAAGGGTTGAAGAATGGATCGCTCTTCTCGTACAAGCTACACGGCTCGAGTTTCAAGCGATAATGAGGTGACTGGGGATTGAGACTAAAGCTATGGCCGCTCCGCAGGTCTGGCTTCTCCAGAAGAGTATACAAAAGAAATGTCTGAAGCAATTGTGCCCCATCCTCATCCGAGAGGGCAGCATCCTGGGCGGCGTCAGGCAAGCCCAGATTATGCATGCCGCAAGAGTAGCCCCCGCTGTCCCCGCCGATCAGAATGACAAAGGCGTCATACAGCGCTCGTAGGCTCGGGTCAGCATCAAACGCATACCAATCCTGCTTGCTATGTGCTTTGCCAGTGGATTCCACCTTGACCGCCAGGCCACCCGCGCGTAACAAGCCGCTGGCTGCACCCAGTATGGACTGGGCGGCCTCCGTTGAGCCACCCTCGCCAATGACATAAGCAGTGCAGGTGTGGGCGGCAATCGCGTCAAGCTCAGCGTCAGTCACCGAACCGCGCCCTGCTAGGCGGAAAGCATTCTGCAAACCAGGATCATATTCGTAGATTTCCATTTCCCAGCTTTGCTGTGTCTTTGTGTCCATCAGAATGCGGCCCGCGAAGATCAAGCCGCCGCTCTGGCCTGCGATAGCCTGAACAAGAGCAGTACGGCTTTCCCATTTGCCTGGCACACCGATGATGATCTGGGGTTTGTCGGTCATTTTCGTCTTTTATCTTTCCGCCGCATACCTTCAGTCGTGAAGGATTCAATCCTATCTATTCAATCTTTGTAGAACTCCGCCATCACCGCTTCAGCCTCGGGCCGCGATAGCACCTGTACACCTGCCGTCGCCAGCACCTGATCGCGTGGATTGTTGGCGCAGGCAAGCAGGAGGCGAAACACGTCTCCTTTTTCAGCAGGCGTCAGCGACTTGTCTTCCGTCAGGCGTTTGTACATTTCGGCGATGTGCAGCCAGATCGCAATTTCCCTCTCGGCATTCCTATCGCGGCGAAAACCGTCCTCCCAGGCTTGCAGGCTCATCGGGTATACCTCGTCGAGGGCCTCTTTCAGGCGGCGCATGAAGGCTTTTCCTGGTTCGTCGAACGGCGGATGCTGGTAGGCGCTCTGCTGAAGCTGGTCGGGCCGCACCCAGCAGTCACTTTCGACGCCGTTCATGGACACGCGGACCATTCCAGGAGCAAGCTCGCGGGCAGGAATGGTCGTCAAGGTCTCCGTCGGCACATCGTAGATTTGAACGCGTGGTTCCCCGTTCTCACTCTCACGCGCCTGTGGTGAGAGCGGCTGTGTTCGTTCAATCTTGCGAAACTTGTCCAGCCAACTCATAGTCGTTCCCTTACTTGGTCGAACCTTTCCAGCCAGCCCACTGCGATGCGCCCGCCGCCGTCACGGTCGCTCTGAATAGACTGCTGGATGTCCTCCCGTGCCAAAAGATGATCCAATCAAGGAGCATCGGGAAGCCGCTTAGACAGGGCGACCAAGGCCGAGAGGGCCTTGCTGGAGTGGGAGACAAAACTTCCTGGACCTGCCGCACTATGTCGAGCGATCCAATCTAATCCTTCGAGACGTTCGCGGTTGACGGGGCAACCCGCCTCGATACGCATTCGGGCATGCGCCTCGAAATGCTCATCTACCAAGAAAGCAATGGCTGCTAGTTGCGGTGACACCCAACGCCCGCTGTCAAAGGCCCGCCAGAGAGCGTCGCGGCTCTTTTCATTCGCCGCGCCTAAGTGCATCGCTACTGCGCCGATGAGTTGAGGCCGCCTTCACGCCAAGCCGTAGTCGCGCCAATTGAGGAGTTGGTTATCGCTACCGCCAAACACTCGGTCGGGGAAGCGGTCGGGCCGCAACCCATGCAGTGTACGAGCCACCAGCATAAGATTCCAACCAATCAATCCTTTTCCTTTGATCTCTTGATACAGGGAGTCCAGCAGCCCTCCACAGTCGTAGCACGTCCTCGTCCGAAGCCCCAATTTGGTTGAGAACCTCTAGTAGGTCCGTCGCAATTTGGCTGTCACGCGTATAGGCTCCGTCCGACTCCGAGGCCACTGAGTCGCGGGCATTGAATTGTTGCTTCACCGCATAATACTCGATCAGCGGCACTGGTGTTCCGTCACGGTAGAAGTGTTGGGTTGGTTTGAGCCAGTTCTACATCTAAGAATTCCAAGAAATTTGCCTATCTATTCTACCATGACGGAACACTAGTGTCGGCACTGCAGCGGTGCCGACACTCACCAATGCCTCCCGCATCGCGTGGGACATCCGATGGCGGTCGTACTTAAAACGATCAGGATAAAGAGTGCGAATCCGAGCTGCCATCGGAGTGGTGTGCTCGAACGTGATGTCCACCAGGGCCTCTGCCCACACATCGGCCTGTTCCTCCAGCGGCCTCCGTCCTACCTCCCGCAGCAGCGTCTCATGCGAGGGCGATCTCAAGCCTCGCCTTCGCTTGGACTCCTCTATCCCGTGAATGCCCAGCAAAGCCACGATAGAACCAGTTTTCCAATCAGTAGACGACGAGGAATGAACCATCAGGACGGGCCACAGCCGTGACCAGGCTCCAAACGGGAACACCGTCTGCGCGGCCAAGTGCGCCTTCGGGGTTGCCGTCTTTGTCATAGACCTGCCACACGAGTGATGCGCCGCGCCCCCAGCCAGCCCCCTCCACCCACGCGAACAGCGTGTCACCCTGGGCATTCGGAATGAAAACAGGGTACTTGCGGCTACCCATGCCTGGTGCGGGCTTCGACCTGGGCACCTGCGTCACGTCGGCGGCGAGCCGAGCGTGGTACACTTGCCCTGCCGTCTCCCACGCGCCAACCACACCTGTGTTGTCTTCGGCCAGGGAGAAGCTGCTCATCGGGCACGCCCCCAGTTTCCACTTGCCCAGAATGGCGCAGCGGAAGGTCGTTCCGCTGTCACGAGAGACCAGCAGGGTCGTGTCGCGATCGAAGTTGTCACCTGCCGCACGGTACAGGATATAAAGGCTGCCCGCACGGTCAACGAACGCCCGCATGGAGCAGCAGCCGCACTGTCCCGTGGGCAGCACGCTGATTTTCTTCCCAGGCGCGAAGGTCTTGCCACCATCGGGCGAGCGCGCCAAGAAGACACCCCCTGCCGCCTCATCCTTGCCACGCGCGGAGGCATGCCAGGTGACGTAGACATGACCGCTGACATCGGCGGCTACGGAGCCTCCTCCATCCACTTCCTCCGTACTCCCCAGCAGGTTCCGCTGCGGCTCGAATGCTGTGCCCACATCGTTCAAGCGGGCGTAGGCGACATAAAGCCTGGCATAGCCGTTTGTCCCCTTTGAGCCGACGCCGTTCCAGGAGACGTGGACACGCCCCTTATCGCCGACGGCAAGTTGCGCCCCACGGATCGTGCCAATGGCGATGGCGCTGCGGGGCGTGCTGTTGACGCGGATCGGCGTAGAAAACGGGGCGTCCGTCCCTATCTTTTTGTGGACGTAGAAGATGTCACCGTGGGCAGAGTCACCCTGGAAGTAGATCAGGTGCAGAACCCCCTGATGGTCTACGACGGTCTGCGGCTGGATACCGCCGTGGGGCGTCCGCATCAGCGTGACGGCTCCTGGCGTGGCCAGAAGGGGAGCGGAGGAAAGAACGAGCGCCGCCAGCAGGCCAACGAACGCTATCTGCGGTGCGGCGAGGCCGATTGATTTCCAACGGAGTAACTTCAACCTGAGTAATTTCAACGCGGTACCCTCACAAAGTCTTGACAGAGTCTTGGGATATGCGCGGAGCCAACAACTTGAGCGGCAGGAATAATTGGTCGCGTACTCGGTTGCGATTGTACCTCGGCTCCGCAGGCTTGTCAAAGGGCGTATCCAACTGAGAAGGCGGGCGCTCTCTTTAAGCGCCCGCCTTGGCACAGGGCCCCACGAGAAGGACTCAGCGGGTAGCCGCGTAGTCCAGCACTTTCGTCACGGACGGTCCGCGCCCCTCCAGCGCAATCTCGCACGCGCGGTTTGCCTGGGACTACACGACTTGGCTTGACTTGGTCGCCCTGACTGTCGCGGGCCTGCTGGCTTTCGTCCATCTGCGCGGGCGAAAACCATCTACCCACACGCATCACTCCGATCATGCAGATCATCACGGTCATTGCGAATCTGATGGGGAGAAACACGGTCAGGCAGGTCATGAGCCTTCCATTGCGGCGAAACCATAAGGGATAGCCCCTTATTTGGGTAAACTGAAACTCATGGAAAACAGGGCACCCAAGAAGGTTCATTTGCTCCTGGGCGTAGGCGTGGCGCTGATGGCGGCAGTGCTGTTCGGCCTCAGCACCCCATTCGCCAAGCTGCTGCTGGGAAACACCGCGCCCGTGATGCTCGCGGGTCTGCTGTACCTCGGCTCGGGAATTGGGCTGTCCGTTCTCTACTTCACGCGCCGCACCGCGTCAGAGGCCCCGTTGACGCGCCCCGACCTGTACCATCGGCACGGACATTCCCCGTGAAGGGGACAGCAAAAACACATAGGAGCCTCTGGGCCAACCGCGACTTCCTGCTCGTCTGGTCGGGGCAGGCGGTTTCCTACTTCGGCACCCGCGTCTCCAATCTCACTCTGCCACTAATCGTGCTGGCGATCACCCACTCGGCGGCCCAAGCGGGCTTCCTTGCATCCGCCAGGATGATCCCGTACCTGCTCTTCGGCCTGCCTGCGGGCGCGCTCGTGGACCGCTGGAATCGTAAGACGGTGATGATCGTTTGCGACCTCGTCCGCTTCCTCGCCCTCGGCTCGGTCCCGCTCGCCTACCTCTTCGGACACCTGGGCTTGCCCCAGCTTTACCTCGTCACCTTCGTCCAGGGCACGGCCTTCGTCTTCTTCAACGTCGCGGAGATCGCTGCCTTGCCACACGTCGTCCCCAAGACCCAGCTTGCCCAGGCCACCGCCCTGGACTCCACGGCGGGGTCGGCGGCTTCCTTGCTGGGGCCAGGACTGGCGGGCATCATCATCGGGGCCGCCCGCACCACGGCGGCGGGCGCGGCCCTGGTCTACGGGGTAGACTCCCTGACCTACCTGGCCTCGCTACTCTCGCTCGGCTTCATCCGCACCCAGTTCCAAACTGAACACGCCCCGCGACCGCTCTCCGAGCTGCGCCGCGAGATCGGTGAGGGGCTGCACTTCCTTTGGGCGAAGCCGCGCCTTCGTGCCCTCGCCCTGCTGACGACGGCGCTGGCCCTGCTATACGCGCCCGTGCCCCTGGCAATGATCGTGCTGGCGAAGGGGTCGATGCACGCCTCTTCCCGCACCATCGGTTTGGTCTTCAGCGTGGCCGCCGTCGGCGGGCTGCTCGGCTCGGCCCTCGCGCCCTGGTTCAAGTCCCGCGTACGGCTCGGTCAGGCGATGGTCGGCTGCGTCATGATGCAGGCGCTCCTCACCCCGATGCTCGCGCTGGCCACCTCGCCCTGGACGCTGGCGCTGGGTTGGGGCGTGCTGTTCATGATCGACCCGATCTTCTACGCCTATTCGATTACTTACCGCTTGTCGGTGACGCCTGACAAGCTGCAGGGCCGCATCCAGAGCGTGTTCCGACTGCTGGCGTATGGGGCGGAGCCGTTGGGGACAGCGGCAGGCGGGCTGCTCCTCGGATTGGTAGGGCCACGTTTGGAAATCTGGGGTGTGGCGGCAGGCGTAGCTCTTTGCGCGGTGCTGGTGAGTGTCTCTCGGTTGCGACAGGCGTAATCCGAGGGACGGAAGTGTCTGATTCCCCATCGCCGCTGCATACCAAAAAAGTTGGAGGATAGCCTGCGCCAGCACGAACAGGTATAATTTCTGATGTTACTGGCGACCGTGAGAACACGGAGAGGACAAATACCGAAAGGGTAAGGACAGACTCATGCATTACGATGGAGAACCTGCCGCGCGCCACTCTTTCTCGCGGCTTCAGCACGAAGGCCACGCTGGGGCACGGGCTGAAGATGATGCTGGAGACGGCGGACCGCGTGTATCTCTTTATGGGACCGACAGGGACGACGGTCGTCTTGGATCAGGATAGGAACAAGCCACTCCCCGCGTGGATGTGATGAGCACCCCTGTGACAGAGGGAAAGATGACAGAGGGAAAGCCACAGGCTACGAATGTCCGCGCCAGGAAAGGCAGACCACGCTATCCAATACAATCTTCTAACCATCGCCATCTTCCTGCTGATGCTTGTCCTCATGCTGACCCGCCCGCGCGGGATGCACGAGGCATGGGCCGCAGTCGGCGGCGGGCTGCTGATGCTCCTGCTGGGACTGGAAACCTGGCAGCAGGCATGGACGATCACTGTGCAGGGCGCGGACGTGCTGGCATTCCTGCTGGCCCTGATGCTGCTATCCGCTCTGCTCGATGCGTCAGGCTTCTTTGAGTGGGCCGCGATTCAGTCCGCACGTTTGGCGAACGGAAACGGTCATGCGCTTTTTCGCAACGTCTTTCTTCTGGGCGCGCTCATCACGGCATTTCTTTCACTGGACACGACAGCGATCATCCTGACGCCCATCGTGCTGGCCTTCGTGTCCCGCCTGAACCTCAAGCCCAAGCCATTCTTGATTGCCTGTGCCTTCGTCGCCAATACTGGCTCTCTGCTGCTGCCCGTCTCTAACCTGACCAACCTGCTGTTCCAGAGCCGCTTCCATTTTCCCTTTGGGGCCTTCGCCCTCCACATGCTGCTGCCACAAATCGTCGCGGTGGTCGTCAACTACGCTGTCCTGCGATGGCTCTTCCGAAAGGACTTGGCTGCTGACTTCTCGCCCGACACGTTGCCCGATCCCGCAAGCGTCGTGCCCGATCGAGTCTTCTTTCGTGCGGCGGTCCTGGTGCTGGCGGCCATCCTGATCGGCTACTTCGTCGGGTCTCTGATGCACGTCCCGCCGTACCTGGTCGCGCTGGCGGGCTGCGCCGTTCTCCTCCCCCTGGGCCTGTGGCGCAGGCGCATCGAGGCCAAGCGCCTCCTACACGGCATCTCGTGGCCGCTGTTTCCATTCGTCGTCGGACTCTTTGTAGTCGTGCGCGGCGTGGAGAATTTGGGATTGGCGTCACTGGCGGCGCACGGACTGGCTCGGGTAGGACCCTCCGCGCTGGCCCAGGTTCTGGTGACGGGCTTCGGGTCAGGGATCGGCACGAACGTCGTCAACAACATTCCGATGGCGCTGCTGGCGATCTCCGTGCTGGAACGGGGTCATGCCTCCCTGCCCGCCCTCTATGGCTCACTCCTCGGCTGCAATATCGGTCCGAACCTGACGATTGTCGGATCGCTGGCGACGATGCTGGTCTTGAGCAGCGCACGGCAGCGGGGGGAGGATGTGCGGGGGGCCGACTTCTTCAAGGTCGGGCTGGTTGCCACGCCGCTGATCCTCTTGGCGGCGTGCTTGGCGCTCTGGGCGACCCTGCGGCTGTGAGACAGGAGGAGTACAGGGCAGGGCGCGGGCCACTACGATGCCGACGACGGAGTGCTGACCTACGTCAACTGCGGCCAGGACGCGGGCCTGATCCCGCGTGCTGATATGGGGCTGGTTGAAATGCTGCAGCCGACGGGACCAATCCTCGGCGCTTTAGCGTCGTCGTGTACGCGGAGGCGACGGTTGCACTGAAGGCGGGCGACGTGGTCGCACTGTATACCGAGGGCTTATCCGAAGCAGGGCCAACAAGTGCAGAGATGCTGACGGCGGATGGCGTGGCCGATCTACTAAAGTAGCAGATCGGCGTAGGGAACGCCGAAATGATTGAAACCCGCCTGATGGAGAAAGTGGACGCTTATGCGGGCCGCAGGCAGCGGGACGGACAATGCTTGCTCATTTGCATTGTGCCGCACTGAGTCTGTCGTGCTGAATGCGCGTTACTGCGGCACATAGGTTGCTTAAGAACCGAGCAAACTCGGGTATAAAAAGAGGCAAGCAGAACGTAACCCCGTGTTCGGTTAGAGCGTAAGTCTGCCTGAACCAGTCTTTTTATCGACTGCCATACGCCGTCAATCTCGCCTCGACTAAAGTGCCTGGTCCGTCATCCGCGTTGCAGGCGACCGCCGCTCCCTACTCGTAGCTTCCACAACCAATTCGTATTGACGCGGATAACATTCGTTCAGGGCCAAAAGCGCTCATTTGTATTGCAGTGACGGCAGAAGGCTTAATAAGGCTATAATGAAACGAAAACCGCTGGTTGATGACGTTCAGAACTTTGCTCAGAACATTGTGGACACAGTGCGGGAGCCGCTTTTAATTCTCAACTCCGATCTGTATGTGCGCTCCGCTAACCGCGCCTTCTATCAGACCTTCCAGGTCTCTCCCAAAGAAACCGAAGATCAGCTTATCTACGAACTAGGCAACGGCCAGTGGGATATTCCCGCACTGCGGACTCTTCTGGAAGACATCATTCCGCAAAAATCGGCCTTTGATGATTTTGAGATAGAGCATGACTTTCCTACCATTGGGCGCAAGGTGATGCTGCTCAACGCCCGCAAGTTGCGTCCAGGCGATCATACCGAGTTCCTGGTTCTGGCAATGGAGGATGTCACCGAGCGCCGACGCGCCGAACGCGTCCTGGCAGAAATCGAAACTTACGCGCAGAACATCGTGGATACAGTGCGCGAACCTCTCTTGATGCTTGACCCCACATTGCGGGTCAGGAGTGCCAACCGCGCCTTCTATCAGACCTTCCAGGTCTCTCCCAAAGAAACCGAAAACCAGCTCATCTATAAACTGGGTAATGGACAATGGGATATTCCTGCACTTAGGACGCTGCTTGAGGACATCATCCCACAGCAGTCAGTCTTCAACGACTACGAACTGGAACATGACTTTCCAACTATCGGGCGGCGTGTGATGCTGCTCAACGCGCGCCAGCTTCGTTCGGGAAACCACACAGAGATGTTGGTGCTGGCGATGGAGGATGTCACCGAGCGGCGGCGTATCCATGACCTCGAAATCCGCTTCACCGAAAATTTACAGGAGAGTTATCGGCGGTTACAGGAACTCGAAAAGTTGCGCGACGACTTGAAGAACATGATTGTCCATGACCTTCGCACACCATTAACGTCAGTGATTTCGGGTATGCAAACGCTGGAAATGATCGGCGACCTGGATGAAACGCAACGCGAGATGGTCGGCATCGCGATCAGCGGCGGAGAGACGTTGCTGGGGATGATCAACGACTTGTTGGAAGTAGAGAAAATGGAATCTGGCTTGATGCAGTTGGATTACACTGTACTGGATGCCGCCGAACTTGTGGTCAGTGCCGTCGCCCAGGTGGCTTTGCTTGCCAAAAGCCAGAACTTGACACTTGTCAATCAGACCTCTGCTGCCCTGCCTTCGTTCCAAGGTGATAAAGATAAGCTGCGCCGCGTTCTTGTCAACTTGCTAGGCAATGCTATCAAGTTTACTCCTGTCGGCGGAACCATCACGGTTGAAGTGCAAATGGAGGACAGCGGACAATCGGTAGTGTTTTCGGTCAGCGACACAGGCGAAGGCATACCGTCCGAGGCGTTCGCTCATATCTTCGAGAAGTTCGGCCAGGTGGCATCGCGTCATGGAGGGCGCACGATGAGCACGGGCTTGGGGTTGACCTTCTGCAAACTGGCTGTCGAGGCGCACGGCGGCTTCATCGGCGTTGAAAGTGTGCCTAATGCAGGCAGCACGTTCTCATTCACAACTCCGCTCTCGAAGATTGCGTAGGCTTAAAATGAACCCCTCTGTCCATACCACTGAGATGAGTTAGCTCCTGCGGGTACACTGCCCGAAGGGAGAAGATTATGCTCACCAATGTCTCTACCAAGTCCCCGCGTACATTCACGCGGGAGTTCAATCTCGACCTGTGCCGCCAAATCCAGAGCGGTCAAAAACGACCTGCCCAGCTTTGCCGTCAACATCAACTCATCGAGGGATTGCTGCTTCGGAGGGATTGCTGCTTCGGTGGCAGCGCGAGTTCGAGCAGCGCGGCGAAGCAGCGTTCTTGGCTAAAGACATTACCGAAGTATGCCCGACGGCTCTATTGGAACTGAAGGTCACGGAACGGGAACGCTTCTGCGGGCAGCTTTCGCTGGAGAACAGCATCCTAAAAAAAGCATCGGCGGCTGGTTGGCAGCCGAGCGGTACCTCTTGATCACGCAGGCTAAACAAGACCATCCTGAAGCCTCGATACGCTGACTCTACCAGATGTTCAGCGTCAACCGAAGATGGTATTTGCATCAGTGCTGTCCCAAGCCAGTCGCGGATTTGAAAGCGGACTTGGATGAAGACCCACGGCTGCGCGATGCCATCGAGCGGTTGTGTTTAATCTTCCTTGGCTATGGCTACCGCCGTGTCACGGCCCAGCTTCATCGGGACGGCTGGATCATGAACCATAAGCGGGTGCTGACCATCATGCAGAACGAAAGCCTGCTGTGCCATCTGCAACGGGCGTTTCGCCCACCATCTGCTCTTTGCGCATCAGTCTCTGGTTGCCCTCGTGGAAGCCCTTCATCCCCAGCGGGAACGCGCAGTCCGCAAGCATCGCATCGATGGCGGCCTGGTTATCCGCCGCAAGGTGAGCACGCATCTCCCCGATATACTCAAAGGAACGTCGCTGGCGCTCCCGCATCTGCGCCTGGTCCATCGCGACTTGCCCGTGGCCTGGAACCAACACGCGGACGGCGTGCCGCTCCAGGATGCCGTCCAGTTTCCCCAGCGTCTCCTCATAGGCGGTGCTGCTTTGATAGATGTAGGGAAACTCGATGTCGGACAGGTAATCGCCCGCAAGGAGGATGCCATGCGGTTCGATGACTGTAAGCAGGCCGTCGGGATTGTGCCCTGGCGCACTATAGAAAGTGAGGCGCGTCTCTCTGATAACCAGCTCCTGTCCGTCGCGGATCGCTGCGATGTCGGTCTCGGGGTAGCAGATGTCGTAGGGCCGCTCAACATAGTATTCGTTGTCCCAGGCGCGGACGGCTTGCACACTGCGCTCTTTGTTCGGGTTGTCGGCGAACGACTGGCTGGCGATGGTGGTGGCTTCGGGAAAGGCTCCGTAGCCGAGGATGTGATCAAAGTCCGAGTGCGTGAAAAGTAGGTACAGGTCACGGCTGGCGCGGACGGAGCGCACATACTGCGTGATCACCTCCACCTCTTGCGGCAGCCAGGTAGGGTCAACCACCAGAACGAAACCGTCGCCTTCGATGACGGCAGAGTTCGTTTGGAAGAGCGCGCTCTGGAACACGGTGAGCTGGTCTTGCTGAAATAAGATCATCGTTTTGGTCTCGGTTCTGGCTCTTAAAGCCGCTAGGTGCGCTTCAATCAGGACTCTGCAATGCCGCTGATGTCACTATTCGGCGGCGGGCTGTTGGAGGATCGCCTCTTGTGAGGACCACTCCTTATTTTGTGGGGCGTGCCAGCGGCTCCCAATTGAGGAGACGCTTGGCCTTCACCATGTTCATCAACTTCTGTTGGTAATGGCGTTGTTGCATAAATCAAACAGCATAGCTTTGCGGCATTCCCAGCACGGTCATTTTGTTGAGCGCATCCAGTCTTAACAGCGTTTCCGTGTCCTGAGCGACCTCCGTTCGGGCGCGGAGCGCACCGCCAAAGATGGTTTTCAGGCGAAACATCGCTGTTTCCGCCAGACTACG
>JAABUW010006285.1_pt1 | contig 14982 bp, 20 predicted proteins | sample 5560081 | NCBI WGS metagenome assembly JAABUW01 (sample SAMN10711882, study PRJNA513363) | rock metagenome | isolation source: Antarctica rocks | place: Antarctica: Victoria Land, Knobhead sud
GGCTTGTTCAGGTATAGCTGGCTTACGCCCTCATACAAATAATCCTTGTTAAGAGGCTTTTTGCTAATGCAATGTCCAGCCCGCTGCAGGAAGGACCTGTATATGTGCTGTCCCTATTCTTCGGTCTTTGGGTGCATGGGTGTTTGACATTCCGAACACGCGCGAATGAGCGAGTTCTGTTTGAGCATATTCCTCTGCTGGTTGCATTTGATAGCGTGTTTAGACACACCACAACACCAGGATCGATAAGTCCGGGATTCGTTGACACACAATCTGTCCGCAACAGAACCTGACTGTAACTCATGTAAACCCTTGCCGGAATTGGCGTGCAGTGAGGAGTTCATTCTAACGGCTAAATAGGACTTGCATACAAGAAATACAACGCTCAGGCACAAAGCGAAGCTGCAAGTAATCGTTGATGCACCGCTCCTGCAATTCTCTCTGCATGACATTCAATCGTGGCCGCTTTCATCCCACGTGTGGGTAAGGCCAACCATAGATTCCGCTTGTCATTTGCTGTCCGGACTGAATTGCCTGAGCTTGGGATTTGAGTTCATCCACATCCCAATTTGCCCAGACCGATCTGCCTTTGAGGAAAGCAGCCTCACTGCTGGACATCCAGAGTATGAAGTGAGCGGGTAATTGGACTGGCGGAGATGTTAGCGGCTGTTGCGGAGATTTTGAGGGAGGAATGCTCCTCGGGAGCGTAGCAGGCTTTGCTAGGTCATTGTTAATGTATTAAGAAAAGTAACCAACCTTTGTCCATTGGTAAAGCCTCCGCTTTTGCTCCGCTTTTGGTGAAGACGGCTGTCTCAACCATGCCCGGGTGGACAGTGGCAGCAAACATATTTGGTTGTTCCAGCGCAAAGAACTCGATCAGCTTCTCCTGCGCCAACTTTGAACTCATATAAGCCGATAATCCGGGTAACATTGCGGGCGGTAATGCTACAGTCCCCGTAGTCACCCCAAGAACGGTAGCGTGAGATGGGTTTGCCGTCGGGACGAAGGCTTTAATTGCCAGCATTGTTCCCTTGACGTTCGTCTGGCAAAGGAACCAAGTCAGACGAGTCCAAGGAGTGATCATTCAAGTTAATCATACCTCAAAACTTTGCCACCACTCATTTGAAGATGCCTCTACGATAGGGCCTGGAGTGGAAATGTGTCCCGCTGCCAGGATGAGTATGTCCCATTTTCCAACCGTGGCTGCAACATCCTGCAGAGCTTTCTCCTCGGCGATGTCGATGGCATGAACGGAGCTTGATATCCCGGATGGTAGGTACGATGCCGTTTCCTTGAGGCTAGCCTCGGTACGGCCTAACAGAACGATCTTACTGGCACCGGCAGTGCTAAAAGCCAAAGCCGTCTCTCGACCGATGCCACTGCCCTGGAGAAAAGGTCAGTAAGCGTACTTGTTGTGCAATGGCGTGTGTCGAGAGTAGAAGCAAGTTCTGTGGTAAAGTTGCCTGGCTGAATGGGAAAGCCGCCAGAGTCTTGGGTCTCTGAGGTCTAAGTATGTGGGAGGTGGAAAGTAGCTTTGGCAAAGCTTGGCTCCGTTCCAACTCCTTAGGTGCAATTATCAAGCTAGCTAATGCTCCAACATGACATAAAACAGCTTCACTTACGGCACCAGTGATGATGACAGTCTTCCCAACAGCACTCAATTCTGGACGGGAAGGTGCGATAGCGGGGTATGTGTCGTTGTGCCAGGTAGGAGTTGCGGATGGCAACGGTGGCTTCATGTTGAGTCTGACGACGAATGTCGAGCAACAATAGATTGCAATCAAAGTGTTGGGGGCTTTGAAGCAAGATCAAGCCGGGTATTTGATGATAGACATAGATAATCTCGAGCTGAGCATGGTGTGCACGAAGACCTACCTACTATATAAGCCTAAGGTAAGTCATGTCTGATGCAGGGAGACGGACTTGTTGAGAGGCCTTGACAGACTAAAGGGAAACAAAGGGACTGCGGGTAGGTAGCTAAGGTACATGTCTAAGGTAACTAGCTAGGTACTCAGTAACGCTGACTAAGATGAGGTTAGACAGTAAGGTGTCTAAAGGTGTGTTTTCTATTCATACAGTAGGAAGCTATCTACGTTTTGGCCGCAGTTGGCGCTAGCCCCAACTAGGCTAGCGGGTAGCGTTCCTAATTAGGAACTATGTTCCGAATTGGACGACTAGTCCTCCTGCTCCTACTATTGCCCCTACTACAGCTCCTATTCCTTCAACACCCTGCTTGCGAACTATGCTATGATACCTGAACAATTCTTGTAGGAATCCGAGTTACTCGGCAATATGTCCACCGTGTATAGAGAGGTAAAGGCGCCACCCATACTTCATGCTGCGTGCCGGCGTGGCGCAAAGTCAACCTGAATTTCATGTCTCACCCTAATCGCATCTGGATCGTTCATCCAAGTTTCACCCTCGGCCGCAAGGGTTGGCGTCGCCGTTGCGTCCGCCTCGCTCGAATTATTACTTCTGTGAAGCTCCAAGTATTCCTCGTTGAGCACGCCATAATTTCTTCTAAGGCCTCTCTTGCTCGTTCCGCCAATGGTGCTCTGGGCCTCTCTAAGCTGGCCTGGCCCGGATCTTTTTGAGCCACTATACCATTTGGTGAATGTAGGTCTGATGTACTTGTTCACCAACGGTGCGAGTGTCGGTACACATGCAACGATGAGGCCCAGCCAGAGCTCGAGGTGGCTGATAAGACCTATAGTTCCTAGGCCCCACACGAAGTCGTTCTGGGTGACTGACTGAACGGTCACTTGAATCCTCCAAGACATGATACCCACGGTCCTTGTCAAAGCGTTAGTAAAACAACCCGCACTACGCATGGTATAGCCGATGGTAGACTTACAAGAGACCAATGCTGAACATGAAGCTAATTGCGACCTTGCTTCTGGTCGCCATATGGAGCCCCCAAAGCGGTTTCATCGGCAATATCACAATTGCCAGGTCAATAACCATGTTGAGGCTGACCGAAGCTAATTCTTCGACCGTCAAGGTCCTGCACCAGCCATCAGGGACCGGGTCCCAAGATTGCGAAATGGGTTGGCAATTGGTCATGAATACGCATAGGAATGCAACTCCATAGCCTGCGATTACGCCCATCAAAGCCCATGCGCAGTACTTGAATTTTTTTGTAAAAAAGATCCTTGTATAGAGCCAAACAATGGAGAGCTTCACGAAAACAGTTGCCAAAAGCCAGGTCACGCCGCTCGCGACAATTAGCTATCCCGCATCGGTCAGCAAAGTCTTCTGGCTTTGCAAGTAAACTTGCCTTAAATTGCACTCCAAGCTCATAATTATTGAGTTCTATGGTATGCGCACCCAGCCCGTTGGCGATGCCCCATATTGTCGCCCCCTCCAAAGCAAGTGTATTGGCCTGAAAGCGTCAAACAGAGTCCATCATAAATAAGCGATGCTGGCGACACTCACGTACGCAAATACCACCATGAAATCATCCGGATAGAAGAGCCTTTTCTGGACCCTCGCAGCCCAGAAGCGCAGGAAGAGGACTATAGTACAGACTACAGTGAAAACGATGATCCATATCAAGAGCGAGATGCCGTGTTCGCTGAGCAGCATGATGGGTAATGGTCCGATGGTTTGTACAAACAAGAAGAAGAAGAAAAATTGCAGAGGATTATCGGATTCCAACGTTCAATGCAGCTTGACATAAAGTTTATTGAATGGAAATCACAGCGTCTGTGCTCTCGGAGAATAAATGTCAGGGATGGGAAGCATGGCCTGACCCGCTTCAGAAACAGGGCAATCGGCTTAGCTATTGCCATTTCGACTCTTAACGTTCCGCTGCAGGAATTGGCAATTAGGAATCAACATTCGGGTCAGCTTCTGCGGGGTTTTTCGCTTCAACGGGTTAGTGGTCTTATCTGGAGTCGTAAGGAAAGAAGAATCTCGGAAGCTTCAGAGAGAGGTAGTAAAAACAATGCGTGTTGCGTGTGTTGTTTGCTTGCCCGCGAGTCGCATGGGGGGTGTTTTTTTCAGTCATGGTAAGTGGTTGACATCCATGCACTCGTAGAATATAATTATGCATGCGAGAGCGGACGGCCCCAGAATCCTCATTCTAGGGTCTCTGGCACAGCGCAGTGCCCCATTTTTGACTTCGCCGCAGAAGCAAATACCCCTGCAGGGATTTGAGATCGGACGATGAACCCTTTTCTTTTATTCTCTGGTTACTGTTATTCGCAAGCCCCCTTGCACCGTGCTTACGATACTAGCACGAATTGTTAAAATACAGACCCTAACTACTTCCGTTTGATGGTCAGGCTCGATCTCGTTGCTATCATTATCGGTTTTAATCTGGAAACACAATTCAAAGGTCGAGATCGAAAGGCTCATTGAATTACAGATGGACGATTGAGTTAAAAGAGCTGTGGAAGAAGGCACACGTCGCATGTGGAAGCATGCGTTACTCTTTGCTTATTATCTTCAAGTTCCAAGAGTACGCTCAGACGGGTTGAGATGTTCTTCACAACCTCACAACGTTTTCGGCGGTGAAGACCGGGGTGAACGGGGTGCTCTGGAAGTTACCCAATGATGGTAACCTTCCTCTTTGGGCCGAGGAGACCCCCCATAGTGTACTTACTGCAATATTTCTAAAGCGCTGCAGTATCTTTATCTGGTTGCTCTGCAAGTAAAAATCCCTCGCACAGGATTCAGCGTAGGATGGTAAGGTTTGAGCCAAGTCGGACTCGACTGCACGAAAGGCAACCACACTCCCCAGGCATCAATTACGCTAGACGGGTTGATCCATGGCCTACCATTGGGCCAGCTGCAGTCACACTCAACGTTGCAGCGTCATGGAAACACAAGAATGACTCGACGCGTTAAGGTGGCCAGACCACATGATTCTCTGCAGTAGCTTTGGTGATTGAGTTAAACGATCGTGGGTATGGGATTACACGAACGTTCCACAGCCATCAACTCCTTTCACGTTGAGTCAGAAGCCCGAACCTACTCTTCCCTCAGCTTGAACACTAGTTGCAACCTTCCCGGATTAGACGTGAACTGGTCTCTCAGATCCCTTGCTACGCGCTCTCCTGTTTCCTCTGGAGCGTAGCTTGTGTGGTACTTCTTGACCAACCGCGCTGTAACGAACCTTATGGTATCGGTTGCCAGAACACGTCCAAGGCAACTGTGGTGGCCTATCTTCATTTAGTGGGGAGCGATGTCTTGCGAGTGGGGAAGTCTTACCTGTACCGAAGGGCGTGTAGGCGGCCTTGTTGCGGATCATGTCAGGTTGGCTATACCACCTTTCAGGGATGAATTTCCATGCCTGGATGAAGCAATCCTCTCCTATAATGAAAATAGAGTCAACAGCTATCATGTATAGACCGAGCATGTCTTGTAAGTGGGCTATGGCAAAGCGAAACGAGACTTACTTCTTGATATCGAGTATCGAGGAGCAACGATCGTGGTATTCTGTGGAATGAATGTTCCGCCAATTGTAGCTCCGTTCTCAGTTGTTTTCCTGGCGCCTCCTGTGAGGAGGGCAGGGTAGAGGCGTAACGCTTCGTTTATAACCCCATTCAAGTGTGGAAGTTCTGCTACCAACTTGATGTCACGGACATCGATGTTCTTTACCTCTTGATGTATCGTCTCTGCATGATGAGGATACCGTGCAAGTTCGCAAAAGACGGCGACGAGGGCAGAAGCAGTTGGCTCGCTATGGACGGGTCAAATGCTGTGTCAGATGGGTTGTGAAGTGACGAACCTTCCAGCTACTATAGCCAGTAAGCTATCCCCTTTCAGCCAAAACCAACTGTCTTCCTGAAGCTTGTTCGACCTTGCATCTTCCATCAGGTATTGTGCCACGTCTGGTACTCGCGATTTATCCCCGTCTTGCTGCTATCTACTCAGAAATATTACGCAAAACTTCTCTCGAAGAGCGCGACCTACCGATATCCGCTCGCGCATTTGCTTCTCACACCAGCTTACCATATCAAACCAGTCTTTCAGGACACCGACTGGAGGTATTAACTTGAACCCAACCTGGACCAGCCATGGAGCTGGGCTTAGAGGACCCAGCAAAGACAAAGCACGCTGTAAGCGAATAATGATGTGGTGCCATTGCTGATTTCGTAGCATGTCAAATGACTTGTTGAATACGAAGTCACCCATTGTGTCAAAACCAAACCAGTAGAAAAGGTCCGAGATTTCCGAAATCCTACCGGCTTTGGCATCGCCTTCAATGCAGCTGTCAAGCTGATCAAGGTACTTGAGGATTTTCTCCTCATACTGCGATATAGCTAAGTAACCCTCAGCATTGCCGCCGCGCGTGCATTTGATTTTCACGCACCTGCAGTTGAGAAACCGCGATTCCACTGTTGGCGGCGGGTTCGGTGGGTGCTCTTGACCCGTGCCGTAACGAGGGCAAGACTTGGGTGAAGAATGTCATACCATTCTGACTTTATACATTCAGATTTGGGGCCGTCAACAACCGAGAAAACCTCAGGATGGAAGATGGTGATTTCGCTGGGGCCTATACAAGAGATTAATGGATATTGTAAATACATCAATCACGCTCGTGCTCTCACCAGTTCTAACAAAATCCCCGTATTGTCTACGAAGATCCTCCAGAACCAAATGATTCCTGGAATGTCTGCATTGCCATACATGCCAAAGCTTGGTGACACGCGCATAGAATGGTCCGGGAAAGCTAGCTCTCGTAAGGCGGTGGAAAAAGAGACGGTACAACACAATGCTGGTCACAAGAGAAGCGAGGTAACTAGTGCAAATAGAGATTGAAGCATCAGAAAGCCACTCGTATCCAAGCTCTTTGCAAACGTGTCTTTCGATAAACAGCGACATAAAGAAAAAAGCATGGAATAGTAGGATATTGGGAGCTTGTGTGTGCCATTCTCCATGAATGAACACTCCATAGTGAGTTAGTAGACCCCCGACGGCTCCCAACCCGAGTGTGAATACCTGGCCAACGGATACCTGAGGGATTTCCATAGTCGTCTGAAGACGGTGCGAAACTGGTAGAAAATAAACCACCGCCGTCCATAGACACCAAAGTTTCCATGTCCGACTATCCTCCTCCGGGGCGCACTTCCGTACAACCCGGAAAGTAATATAGAGGCCCAACACCATCGGCAGAGCATAACCCCACCCACGAAGACCCCAAAAGAAAGCACAGCAGCAGGACCATATGGGAACGAACAGACCAATCATCCAGCGAGAGACATTCTCTCCTAGTACGAGTGGGATGGTTTTGCGACCACGCCCTCGATCTCCAGTCTGATCTTTAAGATCTTGGACCTGCATCGTGGTAAGAACGATGCCGCTGACTAGCCCTATCCAGATGTAGCCTTGGTGGGTAATATCGGACTCGGGCCCTATGGCTATGCTTAGAGACCCGCCATTGTAGAGTCCAAAGGCCACTGCGATAATGAGGTCTCTGATAATTTCGTCGCCACCTCTGAGGTCATTGTAAAGCCAGGTAAGAAGAAGAATGAGCGCGCTCTCCCGCCACACACCTAAGCAGTAGTTGAAGAAAAGGACGGCAGGGATGGCAACTAACATTCCTTTGCGCGTCTGTTCGGCGGTCACTTTACCAGTGGGCAATGGCCTCCAAGGCTTGTTTGCAAGATCTTCTTTGATGGACTCTGGTGACCTCTGATTGGCAAGGTCGAATATGAATACATTAGACCAGTTGAATAGAACGACAAGGGGAAGCCTTTGGAGTATCTCAGCGATAGATGAGACGTGGCCTTGTGTGAGTGAAGGACCCGAAAAAGCTCCAAGAACACCAAAAGCAGTGTTTGGTAGAACGAATGTACAAAAATTGCTTTCAGTGAACTCCCAGATCAGATACAGCACGTGTTTGGCAAACACCAGACTGCGAACCTAGCTGATATCAGTTTTCATTCTGGATGGAATTTCTATTACACACAGCTGTTTGTCCCAAACCTCCCTTTGCCTTGCTAGTAGACATTTCCGGAGTGTTGGAGCGAGTTGATTAGCTTAAGTATTCAAATTAAAGTAGCCACGACAATCCTCTAGGAGACCGAGACTCAAAGCATGGATGTAAGACAAGAAGGGCATTCATCAGCTGCTATGACTGGCTTGAAATGTCAGGCAGTATCTTATTGTAATTAAATTAAGTAGTATACGACGGCCACAATCAGAAACGACGAAACGAAGCGACAGGAGAAATGAAGATATAGAGATTGTTCCAGCTCGATGTTCGGGTTTGACCGCTATTGCAAGTATCAGTTCGTCAAGCATCAACAGCAAGTCATAGCCTACCATGGCTTTGGAACATGCCAAGCTCCACGTCTTTGCACGACCCTCCTGTGCGTCATGCCTTGCTGCAAGTCAGGCCATGCACGAGTAACGTTACTCTGGCCTCGGGCATACAAGGCTAGTTGAAAATACCAGTCAAATACTGTTTTGGCAGGTAAGACCATGGGTTGGAGAAGAGGAATCTATGGTGGGTGGTATCCTTTCGCAACCGACTAGAAGTTGCATTTTAGCGGAAGCCTCTGGACAAGGGTTTCGTATGAACAGCTGAGCCTGGACACGTCTGTTCGCTTACCCCCGCTTGGGGGGCCCTATCTATCTTATCTGACACGCCCCTTAATAATTGCATCGCATGCACGGCACGTGGAGCAGACAGAACTGGCCTTAATATGGCAAGTCGAAGTGTTAGAACTATACACCTTAGATCGTGGCTCTGGCCATCTTAATGGCGTTTGGCCGGCTGGGCAAGATGATCACTGCCCTTAACTAAGACAGTCTTACATCCAGGCTAGGTTTGGGTTCCTTACTTGCGAGTATTTAGAGGCAGGCAGTATCGAGGTTTGAACTCCTACCACCTTTCACAATTTCCAGCTCGGTGTGGTTTAGAGAAAGGCGCTGTCTCATACTTGCATTGGTCATTTTCCGCATTCGAAAACATCGCCATGGCGTCTGCATCGATCTTTTCTGGTTATGTGGTGCTCTTACTCTCAGCTCTGGCGATCGCAGCTCCGAGACCTATACCTAAGAGTCGTCACTCGCAATCCGAAAATACTTCTTCCTGTCGCTGTTTTCCTGGGGATTCCTGTTGGCCTACCACTGCAGAGTGGAACCAGTTCAACGGTACTCTAGGCGGAAAGCTTATTGCAACAATTCCTATTGCCAGCAGTTGCCATTATGACTCTTACGCATCATACAACGCGGGACAGTGCGCCCAATTACAATCAGTCTGGGGTTTCCCTCAAACCCACTATGAGTCTTCCTCGTCGGTCATGGCTCCTTTTTTTGCGAACCGAAGCTGTGACCCTTTCACTCCACCAAGCGCCCAGTGTGTTATTGGTACCTATGTTCAGTATGCGGTGAACGCTAGTTCCACGTCGGATTATCAGAAGACGATAGCTTTCGCCCAGAAGAACAACATTCGTATTGTGATACGTAACACTGGTCACGATTATTTTGGAAAGTCAACAGGAGCTGGAGCCCTAGGTATATGGACACACAATGTGAAGGATATACAGGTTATAAACTACTCCTCATCCAATTACATCGGAAATGCAATCAAGGTTGGTGCCGGCGTCCAGAATTTTGAGGCGCAAGCGGTAGCGCATGCTCATGGTCTTACTGTCGTGGGTGGTAATTGCCCAACGGTCGGTTTTGCTGGCGGCTATACTCAGGGCGGTGGCCACGGGCCCCTCGTATCAAAGTACGGTCTTGCAGCAGACCAGGTCCTCGAGTGGGAAGTGGTCACCGGCACAGGGGAGCTTCTAACAGCAACCCCTTCCCAGAATTCCGACCTCTATTGGGCTCTATGCGGCGGCGGAGGCGGGACATTTGGCGTGGTGCTGTCCATGACGAGCAAGGCCCACTCGGACATGCAAGTGGCCGCTGCTAATCTCACCTTCACCAACGTGGGAGTCTCGCAGGACACTTTCTACAATGCTATCCAAACTTTTCTTGTCAACCTCCCTGCGATCGTGGATGCGGGCGCTGTCAGCATCTGGCTCCTCATGAACACGACTTTCCTCATGCAGCCGACTACAGCGCCTGGCCTGACAACAGCACAACTGCAAGACCTCCTGAATCCTACACTAGCTCAATTGAACAAGAGCGGTATGCCATACGGTGAGTCTGGAGCTTTTAACCCCCCCCGAACCCCAGCTTTCCTAACCTAGATGCATATAGATTACTTTATTGGCGAGTTTCCCACCTACCTCGACAGCTTCGAAGCGATGAACCCTGCACCCAATGTAACTGAATTTAGCCTCGGTGGTCGGCTGATGCCACGGTCGCTAGTGGCTTCAAATTCCTCTGCTTCTTCCTTGACGAATGCTCTGCGATACATCAACGACAACGGCGCTGTTATCTCAGGGGTTTCAACGAATGCTTCCCGCGGGGCCTCGCGAGTCTCCAACTCGGTCAACCCTGCGTGGCGAGACGCATTGTTCGACGCTGTAGTTGGCACGTATGTTTTTCTCTCTCATCTTCTCAGAAGCCTTTGTCTGACAACTTTTAACGCATAGACCCTGGAGCCGAACAGATTATGCTTCGTCCCTTGCCGGCCAGCAGGCAATCACGAATACGCTGCTTCCTCAGCTAGAGCAGCTAACGCCTGGAGGCGGCGCCTACCTCAACGAGGGAGACATCCACCAGCCCAACTACCAGCAGGTGTTCTACGGTGGAAATTACGCCGCTCTGAAGGATATCAAGGACAAATACGACCCCCAACATACCTTCTACGCCCTAACTGGCGTCGGAAGCGAGTACTGGACTCAGCAGAGCGACGGAAGGCTGTGTCAGACGAATTCGTAGGCCTGAGGGGGTAGGCGCTAGATGGTGTTTTTAGCCGAGGTATCAATAATCGTCCATAGTGGTGCCGCTCGTTTTAGGATGCTCCTACTCGTACTGTCGTACAGTCTGACAGATGTCCAGGACCATCAGATTTGCAAATGAATTTCTCGATAATAAGCAAGCCGCTTGTGGTGCTTCCTAGTCGCTGGCCCATGCATATTGTTTCCCTCGCTTTGAGGGCCAGAGGGTGCACAAGCGGTCAAAGCCCAGAGTTTCTAGGTCCCAGCTGTGCCAGCCACGCCCAGGGTCTCCAATGAAGTTGACTTGTCGCCACACCCATCCGCGAATAGATTCCGTGCCGCAGTGCAGGGTCAGCCGAGCATCATGTACACCGCTGACACCTTATCACATACATTACGGAAGTATGTAGGTAGCACTCTGTAGCGCAGCCCGGGATTCGAGTCCTGCAATGCACAGTTGGCCTGCGAGCACACCAACGTCGCCTCATGCAAAGTGCAAGTAGTCCTCGGAGGATTAATGGTCCAACGACGTACCTGCTGGTCTTTGCCTCATGATAATCTCGGTAGCTTTAGCCAATGATCCACTGGAAAGCACGGAAGCACGGAAGCACTATCGATGGATGTTCTCGCCAAGTCTACAGAGGCTGCCTTCCATGTGCTTTACTCTGTGCAACGACTGGCCTTTTCTATTTGGAAGCACCGTCAAGCTGGGATGATCTCGCCTGCTCCAGTGAGCGACACTAACCGAAACATCAGGACACTGAGATTTGGGACACGCACTGCGGTTTTTGCCTGAAAGAACTGCAGCCAAGAATTCGCAGAGCTTTCCCCCTTTAGCAATCCGCGTTCTTCCGCACGCTCGCTGGCGTGTGCCATATATACATACTTTCGAGGCCTAGGAGGTGGATTTAAAGGAAGGCTAAGGAGCCTCGACTAGTATGGTAAGGTACTAAGGTTGTTGTACTTAAGGCTAAGGTACCTACGAGTACCTAAGGTACCTGGCCACTCTAAGTCCGGTGGGGAACTTCGTACCCGGACGCACTTGCCATGTTGCCTAGTTTCCACGTGATCTTCCTTTGAAGCGTATGTACTTGATATGAGGCTAGGTGATCCTTCATGCTGGCAATCCTACGCTATGTGGGTATCTACCTAATGCCGGTGATTCCGAGAAATCAATTCGTGCATTCTGAAGGATCATCCCCCTTGACAGACCTCGGATCAATTGACTACCGAAGACCGGAACGTTGGACACGATAATGCTGGCAATGACATGTTGTGAAAAGAAGAGTTATCGTATCGATACTAAAGCCTTCGTAACATGCGGGCCGTTTTTAGCGCTGTATGGTATCTATCACTAGACGTATTCCCGGCTCGACAAGCGTGTATTAAGCATGTTCGTGCCCTATTTCTAAGTTCAGTTCTTCGATTCTAGGCTTATCAAGTAACTCTTTGAACGTTTGATTCTTCTAGCAAAAGAATCGATCGCGGCATGGTCGTCAACTGAAAATCCTACTATTGGTTTCTACAATTTAGGTTGCAAAAGAATGTGAATTTTCTAAGTTACTGCCCTACAATCGTCTGTCCCTTTGCTGCAACATATGTTCGCCTTGTCTCATATTGCCACCGGCTGTAAGCCCTCGAATACGATGCTCCGACGTGTTATCTCCATGCGAAGGAGCTGCCGGCGCATTTCTCCCATTGTTTGTGTACTTGTCTCGCCAAAAAGTCTTTCTTCTTGGCACGGAAATACCCACCAATCGATGCCGGCTGTTGAGCGCTCACTGGACGATTGAATTGGAGGGAACTTCCAATACTAAGGAAGCAGAGGCTAGACTTTTCAGCGATACGAGTAAGTGACTTACTCTAGAGTCTTCGCACAGGTTTTGAGGACTCGCTTTCACCAAGACTACCACCAGCGCTTCTGCTTCGATTTCCACCGAGCTTTCTCTATGCTTAAAGAGTCATCTTGGCCTCCAGTTGCAATGCTTTTCAGTCCTGACTTTGCTCTCCGCTTTGCCTCACTTGCAATCCTTCGCATTCGAACCACTTCATGTGACGGTATATTCAACACATTTCAAACCATGTCGCAGACACCCAGCAGCATCGCTCTTGAGGCCGCACTACCCAGCGAGGGCGAAGATGCGACAGTTAACATCGTTGACTGGGACGGGCCGAATGATGCAGCTGACCCGATCAACTGGCCCAGCCGCAAGAGATGGGCGCATATTATCACAGTCGCCATACTCGGACTTATCCCGTAAGCATACGTCATTGAAACCGATGTCTCGTATTCTCTACTAACATGGATTACTTTCCTGCAGGAATATGGCTACGACTATGGTTGCGCCCGGTATTGATGGTGTGCTGGCCGACTTCAACGTCAGTTCCTCAGCCGTCAGCTCTCTTACCGTTACCATCTTCCTACTCGGCTTGGCTTTGGGACCCATGTTCCTTGCCTCCATGGGAGAGGTATACGGTCGCTTACCGGTGTACCATGGTGCCAATATAATCTTCATCCCCTTCATGATCGGCAACGCGTTGAGCAAGAACATCGCGCAATTCATGGTCTTTCGCTTCATCTCAGGCTGTGCAGGCGGCATGCCTCTGGCGATGGGTGGCGGCACTATTGCAGATGTTACTCTCCCGGCGAAAAGGGGCTTCGCCACCGCATTGTTCAGTTTAGGGCCGTTGGCAGGACCAGTAAGTTGACATTCCCCCCTTGTATTTCGATGCTGAAGGCTGATCTGTATTCAGGTACTCGGCCCTGCTATCGGCGGCTTCCTTGCAGCTAGCAACGGCTGGCGCTGGACCTTCTGGCTGCTGGCCATCCTCGGCAGCACCGTCGAAGCCGCCACCCTTGTCGTGATGCGCGAGACATCTCCCAAGATCCTCCTTGAGCGTAAAGCGGCCCGTCTTCGTTTTTCCACGGGCAATGCGCATTCGAGATCCAAGCTTGCCCAAAAGTTGACCCCACAACAGGTCCTCGCTCAGGCCTTAGTTCGTCCTACCATGCTTCTGATCCGCTCGCCTGTCGTATTGGCTCTGTCGCTATACGCTGCTTTGGTATTTGGGGTGATATACCTCCTGTTTACCACCTTCAACGGCGTATTCAGGGGCCAATACGGATTTTCTACATCTATATCAGGGCTCGTATACCTAGGGCTGGGCATCGCGTTGGTCCTGGGCGTGGTCATTTTCGGCAACCTGAATCCTCGGATCCAAGCAGCGCGCATGAAGGCCGATGGCGTAGGCAACCCAAAGCCCGAGTACCGCCTCCTGCTCATGATCTGGCTCAGCCCCTGCGTGGCTCTGGGCCTCTTCATTTATGGCTGGACGGCGTACTACAAGGTGCATTGGATCGTGCCTATCATTGGGACCTTCTTCATTGGTCTTGGAGCCTATTTCGTTCTCGTAAGTTCCATCTCATGGTGTTACAATGCGTATCAAATTAGAGCTAACCTCCACCAGATGCCCACGCAGCTCTACCTCATCGAGCTATTCGGCTCCAAAGGTGCCGCTTCCGCCCTGAGCGCCAACAATGTCCTGCGATACATGGGCGGTACGTTCCTGCCGCTGGCTGGGCCGAGTCTGTACAGGGCGCTGGATTACAGCTGGGGCAACACTTTGCTCGGCTTCCTCGCGCTGTTGTTTGCCCTGCCTCCTGTTCTGATTTATAAGTACGGCGAGCGGCTTCGCGCGAAGGAGGCTGTCGTGCTCTGAGTGGGTTTGAATATGAAGAGAGGATACTGACGTGTTCCTGTCAATCGCGGGGTAAGATCATTGGGGGAGCTTCAGACTGAGGATCTAGTTCGGTCTGCCTTGGTAGCAGGTAGAGTATGAACCAATTTATCTAATACAGCAAGATAATTTATGATAAGTTGATTAAGGGCAGAACGATGAGGTGCCTGAGGCACCGTATCATTTTGAATGCTAAACCCATCGTATACTATCAACTTCGCACCTATGTAGTGCGCCATAGATAGTATGCCGGGGGGGATATAAGGGATGAAGACAAGGGAAAGCCGAGAAAGATGGAGAAGCAGCGGAAGCAGAACATTGGGGTACCTTCATACCTCAAGCGTAGTATCCAGCTAAGCAGCGGAATCCCGCCGCTTAGTATGAAAGAACGCGCACAATGGCCCAGAACTGTATTAAATTAGCTTCAACTTTTGTCATCACGATCATCATT
>JAABUW010006286.1_pt1 | contig 14980 bp, 17 predicted proteins | sample 5560081 | NCBI WGS metagenome assembly JAABUW01 (sample SAMN10711882, study PRJNA513363) | rock metagenome | isolation source: Antarctica rocks | place: Antarctica: Victoria Land, Knobhead sud
GGTGCAGTTCAGCAGGCTGATGATCGTCATTACAGGAATGACGATCAGAGCCAGGATCAACAGCATGTGGCCCTGACTGCTGATCCAGTGATCAAGACCAGGCATGTGAGCTGGGATCATGTGCTTGAAGACAACACAGGGATGAGTCAGGGCAAACAAGCAGTCCTGCCACAGTCATCTGCTGCAGTGAAGACCAGTCACGTCTCCAAGCTGCTTCAGTTTCCTGCTTTGGCAAAAGCCAAGTCAGGTTTGGCCCTCTCAGAGACCCCTCAGCCAGTCCCCCCTGAGAGCCGCAGACTGCCTTGGGAGGGGTTGACGTTTGTGGCGGCAGGGTTGGGGAATCTGAACGCGTCACAAGCCCTAGCTGCCCTAGCAGCAGGGCAGATGCAGTGCGCTGTGACCGGGGATGCCCTTGAGAGTCTTCTGCAGCAACGTGACCTGTCTTCTTTGGAGACAGTGATGAGCAATGCTGTTGTGTTCTCGCGCATGCAGCCTCACCAGAAGGGGCAAGTCATGGATCTGCTCAGCACACGTGGCATGCATCAGCTGTTTGATGGTCAACCACGCTTCATACAGGTACCTCACGCGATGGCATGTGACTGCTGGTGCAGACTGTCACATTAGATCTACCCAACTTCTCTGCATGTGCTCAGTAACATCAGTAAAATTACAGTAGATACGGCCAACCCATCTGCATGTGCTCAGTAACATCAGTACCAATTAATAGATATGTCCAACCCATCTGCATGTGCTCAATAACATCAATCAAACAAAGTCAGAATCAGGTTTGGTCTATCTCCTCCAATGTGAGCAAGGCTTGAGCTGTAGACATCACCAGATTTCCAGTGAAGGGGTTTGGCAGGTTGCTGCTGTCACTCAATCTGGTAATTGTCACTCCATGTATGTTCCAGTAGCCACCACATAGTATGTCGTCTGCTGTGGTGTGCAATTTCATGCTTGATTTGTGTGTGGTTGCTTGCAAACAGCAGTCTTGTCTTTGACTGCCTGACGCCCATCACCACAAAGCCGCTTGTGCATCAGATGACCTTCAACATGTCACAGGCCTACTCATGAGTACTTTCGTGAGAACTGCTAGCTAACACAGATTGGCCTGGACCTGTCACTTGACTTCTGCTGAATCTGTTGCTCCACGATTTGGCCGAAGTCTTGCATTGCACACTTACTACCGTAACCTCGTTGTGTTAAGGTGACAAACTGGCAAGTTCTGCAGCCTGCATGGTTTTTCACTGGAGTATGTACCTGCAAGTACTCCAAAAGCAAGCAGGTTTGGTGTCCGCAGCTGTGGCGCATATAACCTGGCTCTGCAGCAGCTACCAACAAATGCGCAGGGTGACAGCAAGTACAGCTAGCATCTTGTTGCTGCAGCATAGTTGCTGGTGCTCTGATAGTAGTGAGTTCTGCAGGGTCTGGGGATGACAACCATGTTTTGTGGGGATGGCATCAATGACCTGGCAGCTCTGTCAGCAGCTGACATTGGCATGGCAATTGGTGCAGATGCTGTCATTGCTGCTGAGCTGTCCACCAGCAACGCCTCTGTTGCAGGTCAGCCTTCTGCTGCATTCCCTTCACACCACACCACATACGACTACTGCGATGCCCTGCGTCATTGCTTGCTCTGTCCAAACAAGGACTGGTGCACCTTGAGTGGCAAATATCTTAAGGTAGAAGGCAGCACAGTGTGTATATTCAAGGTTTGCTGTTGCATGCAGGTGTTGCCAACTTTATCAGGGTCTCCAAAGGTGCTTGGACGATGCTCATTGCCCTATTCAAGGTATGTATGCGTTTCAACTTCATCGTCACTGTATTCATACAGTGCATGTATACTTTTGCATGTATTCACACTACATGTATTCTCTGACCTGCTGGCTTTCTTCAGCAGCTGCTGATATCCTGCTACTTTTCCTGAGGAGATGGCAAGCCTTCATTCCTGCCCGCCTGCTTGGTCGATGGGAGACTGCCTTTAGCAATAGCTCAAACTCAACAGGTTCCAACTAGCTGACTATTTCAGCCACATCGCAAAGTGACATATTGACAGAGCGTTTGCAGCACGACAGCAAAGCCACAGCTTGACAATTTGCTTTGTCTACGCAGTTCATGGTGGTTTACCAATGCAATGTAGCCCAGGCAAACATGACAGCCTTCTTTGTGGATGGCTCGACATTGTCAAACATACAGGTGAGGCACAGTGCTTATTACGCAATGTACATGTGGGATGTGAGGTTTCCTTGCAGGCAAAGTAACAGCGTGCTTGTCAGCTGCATGATGCATGCTGTCAGCTGTGAAGATGGCCTACATGAGTGACCCTACCTGGTTGATAGACCACTTGCATCAGTGCATTCATGCACCCTACTTTCCTGCCAGGGCTGCTGCAATGGTATCCACTTCTAACTGCATGCCAACAAGACCATGTCATTACCACGCTTTGAGATGTGCAGCATGGCAGTATATATACATCATGAACCAGTAGAATTGTGCCAAAGCAGCTCATGCATACTCAAGTTCTTTTGACTTTAGGCTGCAGTCAGGCCCCAATGCCTCCCCCAGGTGTCCAAGCGTTCATGCCATCCAATCTCTGTGCTCGAAGTGACTGTGTTACATGCTCTGCAACATGCTGATATCAAGTTACCCACTAGTCAGCACAGAGCTTGCTGACTTGGACACTTGTTTACAGATGGGTGCCATTGATTTGCAAGCAATGGCTATGGCCCTGGGCTGCTGCTGGGTTCCCCCCATAAAGAAGATGAACAGACACAAGCCGACCCCTCATACTTGCACACTGAAGGGCTTGCTGCTCATGATCAGTGCGGCCGTTGGGCTGCAGCTAACCCACATTGGCCTCATGCTGTTTATGTCCACCAGGCCTGGGTGCTTGGCTGGAACCGGTACTGCACATCTGGTGAGCTACCCATTTTACATCAAGCACAAGAATGTTTCTGTATCCGGCATCCAGCTTTGACAGTAATCCATGGTTTCTGCTTTTTGTTCCTGCAGAGAGTGCATTATGATATGTGTCAGTGGCACTTGTCCCTGCACCACACATTCTCCTGATGAGGCCCTATGTTGTTTGCACTGACTGCATCTCCAGATACATGTGTGCTGCAATGTCAAGGACCTAAGCAGGATGAGGAAGCAACTGACATTAGTGCCTGCACACATCCTAACACAATGGACTGCGCAACTTAGCATAAGCAGCTAACATAACACCTGCTGTCAACATAGCGGGCATTGAGACAGTTGTGCTTTGTGGTGTGCAGAACCCGGTGACATCAACCGCATGGCTGGCAGCCAATGCGCAGCTCCTATGTCCATTAGTCAGTATGACAGTAGACACAAGGCAGTTCTGTGAGCCTTTGCGCCACACTAGGCCTGTCTTCATCATTGTTGCCACCCACATATCTCTGTCTTTTGTTGCTATCCTGGTCAGACCAGATCAACATGTCAACTTGCTCAGCTTGTACAATTTTGCGCAATCCTTCAGGTTTGAGTTTTTGGGTGTTGTGTTTGGGGGGCTTTTTACCTATGCAGTGTTGGTTAGTGCCACTCGTTTGTTGCTGAGGCAGCATCAGCAGGGCAGAATACAGCCACTGTCAGAGTCAGTTCAGCCTTGATGTAGCATCAGGTTTCTGGTAGTGCCATACATATGTTGACACAACACCCCTCCCTCCGCTTACACAGTTGCCGTTGCTGGACGTACTGTTGGTAGAATGGTTGTGGCAAAGCTGAGCAGTGAGTAGTAACATTCTGCATTTAAAGAGTAAGTGTTGCATGACATTGGGGTTTCTGGGTTTCTGTCAGGAGGGCTCTGATGTCATGACCCATCAGCTTGACTGTATAGCGCTCCGGGCTGCCGCCTTAGGAGGCTCCCGTTATGATTGCTGAAAAGCGTAAACTTTTCTTTTCTTTCTTGACTGTATAAACTTTAGCAAGGCTACTATTATAGGCAATCATATTGATTTCCATTCTTTGTATTTGGAGTATATATACTTAAATCATGACTGTTACTGGTAACTGGTAGTTGAAACGCTTTCTGACTTATGGTGAACTACTAGTAGGTACGTGCAGAACGAGTCTCGTGTCTCCAGAGCAGCCTGTCTTGTGCATCCTTGTAAGCCTAAGGCGTTCAAACATGACAGTGATGTAATGCAACATCATTGAGATGATGTTGCATCAGACCATGGGCGACCAGGTGGACAAAGCCCCTTGACTTCACCAAACAAACCTTCCTAGGCAATTTGCTATGAGGCATCCTGAAAGTATGATTCAGTCACCCGAGTCTTTTGCCTTGCAAATGAGACTCCCAAAGAAAGGTGTTGCACCTACTCATGATGATAACACTTACAGTAACACATGGCCGTGCACGAATATGCCACAGATGCGCTGCGAGCAGTTCATCTCGAAATCAGCCAGAGGGGTTATGTGTTGCTTCACAATAGCCCATCCTTCTCCAGAGTTGCTCTACTGTACTGTACAGAAAAAGTGACATCTGGTGTGGTGCTTTGCGTAACGCCTCACCCTCAATGCGTGGCCTGCATGTTTCATCAACCTGACGAGTACGCGTTGCGCAATTGTCGAGATATTTTGAGAGACTGGCAGTTTTGTTGCGACCTCTGTGGTCTGTGTGTGTACACAGCACTTTGAACTGAGTAAACGCTTCTTGAGAATTGATGCTTTCCGCTCGAGCTCCTTGCTCACAAGTTTGCCTTGGCCTACGTCAAGCATCTCGTCAACTCAGCAACGCTAGATATAGGCATCAGTGTGCTGCTCTACCCAAAGGCGGATCTATTCGCGGCCCACCAGCGAGGCATGTGGTTGGGCAACATAATAGAAGAGTGACGCTGACGACCTTGCTAGGAAGCACTGTTCTGGCCATGGGTTTCGGCACGAGCGCAATGGCAGCCTCTGTCACGTCGCCAACAGTAGAAACGGTACACAGGACCTGAAACGCAACACCTGACATCTGGTTTGCATGCATATGCATCCAACCTCGCTATGCCGAAGTTTGCCCTGAGTTTGCACTCCCCTGTTGCCCTGCAGATCTTACAGAACCCAAACTTCCCTGAGACCTTTCCTTTTGGGCCTGAAGAGTTCCAGCGCTATGATGAAACCCCAGACACTTCTTTCTACTCACAGCCTCGCTTCGTGACTCATATTGATGATGGTGCCATTGCTGCTCTGACCAAGTAAGTGCGCATGTGCATATTTACAATCACAGCTGCTACAGCCAGCATCCTACTTGTGCATCACCTGCGGCATGTTGCTAAGTGTTGCGGCATGTTGCAAGCACTCTTGAAAAGGGTGCAATTAGGCATGCAAATGAGGATACTGTGCATTACAGGTATTACAGTCAGGTGCTGCCACCTTCAGGCTCAGAAGGTGCTGCAGTCCTTGACATGTGCAGCAGCTGGGTCAGCCACTACCCAAAAGGCTGTAAACTACCACGCATTGCAGGTACCTATTCTACCTCCAACTTGTGTCGCACCTATGCAGATTCACCCTTTTCACTGCTATGAGACACTGCCTGCATTGAACAACTTGTATTGAAACGTTGACACCTGTCACATGCTGACAACAGACAGCATACCTTCATGATGCATTGGTGTAGGCAGCAGGCGCATCTGCCTTGGTAACAGTGGCATGCATCTCAAGTTTATCATTCCGCCATGATCGCTGTTGCCATTCACAGCCTGCTCTGAGATTCCTCACACCATTTCTGCACCAGTGTGCATCTGTTGTTCAGCAAATGCATATATAGTTCAGGATGCCTTACCTGTTATGTAAGTGCAGTCATTACCTCTTGTGTAAGTGCAGTCAAACCTGTTCTGACGATGCCTTAGGTACCGGCATGAGTGAAGCAGAGCTAGAGCGCAACCCAGTGCTGACTGACTTTTCAGTCAGAGATCTGAACAAGGAGCCAAAGCTGCCCTATGAAGACAACTCTTTTGATGTCATCACAAATGTGGTGTCAGTAGACTACCTCAACAGACCACTGGTAGGTCCGATAGATCTCTTGACTCTGATCTGTAGCTTCTCATGCAAATGTAAGAGGGTATTCTACAGTGTGCTGCTGAGCATGTCAGCGACTTTAGTATAGCTGCTTTCATATTTGCTGCATATTGCGGGATGTACAATTTGGTGATGGATGGCACAGGAAATCTTCCAAGAAATGCACAGAGTCTTGAAGCCTGGGGGTTTAGCTTTGATGAGCTTCTCTAATAGATGCTTCCCTACCAAAGGTACTGTCTGTTGCCAATCCATGCTTGCCTCTCAATCTCCTCCAATCTTGCTGCAACTGTACAACCCAGCCCATGCCTGTCCCTGTAAGCTACTCAGCTACTGTTGTGTATGTCACCATTTTCAGTGGGCTTGTTTGTGAATCCTTACTGTGTTGGTTTCACACCAAGCATGGATCACGATGCATGTCACACTCTCAAGATTGTGCCATTACTCTGCAGCCATTGCTGTGTGGACGCAAACTGGTGACGTGGATCATGCTTGGATCATCGGCTCATACTTCCATTACTCAGTACCCGGAGGTTGGACAGCACCACAAGCAAAGGATATCTCCCCAGCAGGGGGCATCTTCTCTCGGGGGGACCCTATGTATGTTGCATATGCTCACAAGAAGGCCTAGTCACACCTCTTGCATAGCTTTCTTTGGAGCGTGAGACTGCACATGGTGATGACCTTTGACTCTTTGTCAGAGACCAGTATATGAGGATCTGGCAGAAATGCACGTCATTGTCCGACAGCTTGCACAATCAAGCAGCTTCAGACCGTCATCAAATGCTGGCAATAACTCCTGGACAGAATCTGTATTGTTACCCGACATTGTTGACCCATCAAATGTCCTAGAGGACGCAGTTACTACTGTAGTTTGTACAGCGTGGTAAAATGCATTCATCATGGAAAGTCCGAGTCAGTGTATACACAAATCTTGGCATAAGCGCATCGCGTTTTATGCAATGCATGCCATGTGATGCTGTCGAGCTGCCCCTCTGCTTGAAGCAAGGCCTGAGACCAATTTGAGAGCTGCAGCTTGTGTGCGCTGTCTTATGCTTCACTGGACATTGCTGCGCTGTAACATAAACTGCCATCTTCAGTGTTGTCTGGTTCTAAACCATCACTGCAAGTTGCTGAGCTGCAATAGAGTGTGCTGGAAGTCTGAAGGCAGCTCTGATGTGAACTGCAGCCTGTCGCCTGAGATTGGGTGTGTGAAGCCCAGCGTCTGAGCATGCAATGCTGGCCTGTTCAGATCTTTCAGTGCTTTCCAGACCACTGCTTGCCTGCAGAGACACAGATCACACTTGGCTTTGCTTTGGCATGGCTGGACATGGCTTGCCTTGCAGTCTAGCTGTGCAGGGACCTGATGCGTCAGCCGGCACAAAAGCAGATTCACAACACAGCATTGTTTAGATGTGCAGATACATAGGTTGAAAAGACAAAAGTGTCCAAAGGTGGGCATGGAAATAGTCTCATGACACAAGGCCTTAATAGTCTATCTAGGACAAAGCATGTACAAAATGGATCCAGCAGCACAGTCCTAGGTAACAATAAAAAGGGCCTAGAAATGGCTACAGCTCTATTCAGGAGCCCTCACAGCAATACTGAGAATGCTGCAGGCACACAGCATGTAGTGCACCACATACACACTCTGTATCATTTTGCTCGTCTGTTTATTCTGTTCGATATATTGCCTGACAACTGCAGCTTGTGTGCTGCTGCTGAGTGTTGTTACATCACACCACAGGACACAGTATATGACAGGTTTACGCACGCATCAAGTCCGGTTGCGCTGACTCGTTCAGGTATCAGGCAGGACATGATGATGGCTTTGCTGTGTTGATGCTTGGTGTGGCAGGCATACCGCAAGCTTTTGCCCCTGCCAACAGCACTGACAGCACTACCTCCGGCGCCGCCGTATGCGTCATCTCCAAACAAGGAGTGCCCTATTTTCTTTGCATGTACCCTGCACACCAACCATTTCGTTTCGTTTTGTTTTGTTTCACTTTGTTTCATGTAGTTCTGTTTCATTTCCTTCCCTTTCCTTTGATTTCCTTGCCTTTTCTTTTTGTTTATTCTTTATTTTCTTTTCTTCCCAGCACACCAACCATGTTGCTTGGTGTGCTTTGCATCTAGGTCCAGCTTGCCAACTGGCATTCAGCTCAAATGCTACACCTCTGTCAGTTGATACTGTACTGCTTTCCTGGGGTCTAAGTACAGCAGTTGGTGTCTTGGCAATGGATGCTGCAAAGGCCTGGCTGACCTTATTTGATGAGTTCTGCCAGTCTGCAGCTGCCACTCTACCAATGCAGATGAGCCATCCCCCAAGGCTTGGACCACTCTGTATCCACTCAATGCATATCTGCCTCTACAGCACATACACTGGTTTCTCAACGGTGACACAAATGGTGACACAGACGGGCTGTCTGCAAGGCGCCAGGACTCTACAGTGTAGGTGTACAACTTACTCCGAAGCGACTACACTTACATTCAAAGCACTTGCAGCATGTGTTACGCACGGTGCACAGACACCATACTGAGGCAGACAGCATGCACAGCACTGGCTAGGAAACAGACAGGCATGGTGAAAGCGAGTACTGACACAGACAGCATGCACAGCATTGGCTTGAAACAGACAGGCATACTGACGCAGGCAGCATGCACAGCATGGGCTAGAAACAGACAGGCAAGGTAAAAGTGCTTACCGGCTGGAGCCAAGAGGGAAAGCAGCCATCTTCTTGCGGTCTGCAGAGTCTCGGCCTATGTTGGTAGAGACCTCACCAGCAGCTGGCGAGGGGCAGCCCAGTGTGATGGACTGGTAGGTGCGCTGGACGCTGCGTGCCCTGAACTGATCACTCAGATGCACCAGGCTGTACTCATCCTTAGCTATCACCAGCAATCCTGTAGCAGCAGTGGTAAGAGCTCTGGATCAGCCCAGTATAGTACTTGGCATCTCATTACCAGCAATCCTGTAGCAGCAGTGGTAAGAGCTCTGGATCAGCCCGGTATAATACTTGGCTTCTCATTAAAGTGACGTCGAAAGGCGCAGTCTTTTCTAATTCTTTTCTATGAGCTCTGGAGCAGAGATCTTGGGGTTTTTATCGCATGAGATGCATGCTGTAAGCTCAGCTTTGTGCCTCCCCTGTTGTGTGGGATTGTTACTCATCTTGTGTAGGACACAACAAGTGTATGGCATACAGGTCGTGTGTTGATCAAAGGAAGGGCACAAGGCGGACATGCAAATAGGTATGAGACAGGCTGACTCAGCAATGGGCTGTTGCCAAGCTGCAGTAAAAAGCATGTCCTGTGTTTGATCAAGATCTTTGCTGTTAGATTGTAAGTACTCATAGGCTGCAGAAACTGATTGTGTTTCTACACGCAAAGCAGCATTAGAAATGGTCTGCTGACTGTTCTGCCTGTATCAGTGTTGTGACAGTGCCAGGCCAGCTCTAGTACATCGTATGTTTTCAATCCGTCATTGTTAGGTACATGTGCGATTGTTGGGGGTGTCACCTGGCAATCACCTGTTGTGCCCTTGCTATTGTTGATTTATCGCAGAAGAATTGCTACTGGCCTTCATTGTTAAAGCAGCTTTCTGTGCTACGACTTCTTGTTTTGTTTTTTTTTGGGGTCTTACTTTGCGCAATCATGGTTTGCTAACAAAAGCGTCGTGTTTGACAGTAATAAGGACTACCTGTGGTGCCCTTGTCCAGCCTGTGAACAATACCTGGTCTCAAGCTGGCATTGGGAGCCACAGGCAGCATGGAAGCCTCATCATCACTCTCGCTCACCTGCTGCTCTGCAACATCACCCGACACTGTTGGAAAGGGCTTCAGAGATTCTTTCACAATAAACAGTCTCTAAAGCGCCCTTGTGTAAGTACAACAGGAGCACAAGTGTGCAGGAGCACAAGTGTGGCACAACAGGAGCACAAGTGTGGCACAAGTGTGCAGCTGAGGCAAAGCTAGCTTGTGACTGAGGTCAGCAGAGTATGGATATTTGTAGCATTGCAAGGCTTTCTGGCCAGTCACATATCTGGAACATTGCAAACGTATGCTGGCTGTTATGACTGGTCGTCTGGGGCACCTTTGACATCTGAGTGCAATGTTCGATGAAAACAGGCCTAAGAAATGCATGGCAAACGCTGCAGCAGCCTCCAGCCCAGCATGCACAGCCTCAGCGGCAAAACATGTGCACAGGACATGCTGTACCTGATGACTCATCAGGTGCTGTGTCAGCTTCCACAGGCACCGGAGGCAGACCACAGTGATGTAAGAAAGCATTGACAAGAGTGCCTGTTGCATGCCCAGGTGCGGGGTGAACCACCATGCCAGATTCCTGTCACATGACAAGGCAGCAAAACCTCAGTGCCAGAGATACTGGCATGTCCACTTGGCAGTCTACCACATTGTTAAATCTGTACAACGCAAACTTGGAATGCTGCTGGCTGCCTGTGCATGCCAATGACGAAGATCAATGCAGGGCAAATCAGCAGAGCAGAGCAAATCTGCAGAGACAGACTCCCTTTCCATGCATAAGAGGATGGTGAATTGACGACAGCACGCTGTCATTGGTACGCTGACTGCCGTACTGCTGTACTAGACCTCATACAGATAGCTACTCAGGAATGTGTGTTCCTAAACAGACAAGAAGATAAACAATAGATGATTGCATGAGTGAGCATACAATGGGCTGAAGTGAGATCTGTGTATGAAGAGGAAGCATGGTAACAGTGTGCAGGATTCTGCAGGAAGACCAGGATCACCTTGTTGACAACCATGACGTGAGCATCTTCATACACTATGTTGAGAGGAATGTCCTGCGCAACAGAAAAACTGCACTCAGCAGATAAGCTGCAGCGTCACACCAGTTTGTGCTGACTCTTACATTGGTGTGACGACAAAAAACGCGGTCAGCAAATTCAAAGGCATGGTACACCGAGCCAGCAAGTCTTGTTGGTATCCCATAGAGTCACGCCAGGTGTTGATGTGATTGAATTGGTGCTACTGTTGTTGTGTGCAATTCACTGGCATTGTGGTTGCTCATGCAAAGCTATGTCTTTTATGGCCAGCAAAGTGGCAGGCAGCAGTGTATGCTGTTGGTTGCATATCATGCTACCTCTATGACTGTCAGGCATGCGCTTGACAGCATGGTGGTGGTCAATGGTTGTGGCAGATCCAAGGTATGTGGTCTGTACATAAGTTGTGTGCCAGCACCGATGCAGGGAGCTAACCTCTGGTATAGCTTGCATAACAGGTGCATCCAGCAAGACACACTGAACATCATCGCCTGCCCGGACAGTGGACGATGTCTTGAGCTCCTGTTTGCCGTTCACAACGACATTGCCTGCTTTGATGCAGGCTTGCAGTTTGCCTCGGCTGGCTTGTGGCACTTGTGCTGTCAGGAATGCATCCAACCTGAGCTTGCCCTGATAACATGCATGAGTGAGCATGTTGAGACCATGGACTGTGTTTGGCTTTTTGTGACTTGCAGCAGCATGCAAAAGAAGCTGTCACTCATGTGCACAGCCGCTGGACTGGACTACAACCTGCATGTGGCAACTGGTGACAGGCGCAACAGCAGCAACACTTCAGGAGTCTTGGCAGGAGCTAGGAAAGACACTGAGGGTATGAGAAGTCATCAAAGGGACACTTTGGTGTAGCTTTACGGAAGGTTACTTTGCCAATATCTTGTGAAGTCACTCTGAGTACCATTGCTGCGTCCTCTCCATCAGCCTATGTCACATGTGTAAGAATTTGCAAATACAGCGGAGTTGGGCCAAATCAACATAGACAATAGAAACACACACCATTTGACTGCTCTTTGCAGATTGGGTGACCGCATAACCACAGACGGCGAGATTTCTGTGTTTAGACGCTGCATGTGGTCGTTGCTGAGCAGCTAGCTGCCAGAAGCACCGCAAGGATCCGCTCATGCAAGACGTAGGCCGCCTGTGGCTCAATTATTGTCGTACTCAAACAGAGCCATCTGCAGAAGAGACAAGCCAATAGAAGATGAGAAGTTGGGGGCCCACAAGCGGTCACTTCTTGTTGGTCCAGCGGTTCGCAGAGTTACGACATGAGGTGATCGAGCGAAATTCCATTCTTTGAGCTCCGGAACCAAGCAGGGAAGCAACCGCTACCACTTTCGTGATCAGCTTCGCCCATCATCATTGCCCAATCTAATCCACGGCTATCGCCGCAGTATAACACTTGGTCGCTGCATCATCAGTCGCTGCATCATCAGTCAAGCGTGCCCTTTGTCGAGCGCCCGACTGGAGGTACCGCACGTAAATGAAAACCTCCGACTGGACCATCGAAGTTGAGCCTGCTAGGGCAGCACGAGAAGGCCTACCTGCCGCTGGTCCAGTATATAAATGTGCGAAAGCAAAGGACGGGTTTCCGCATCTTACTAATGTCTCCACTTGCTACGAGCTCTTTCAGCGCTCTGTCAAGCTGTACCCAGAGCGCCCATGCCTTGGATACCGCAACACGGTCGACGGACAGGTACAGCCATTCAGTTACATCACATATACAGAAGCCGGCCTCAAAGTTGCGCAAATTGGTTCCGCGTTGAGGGCCATCGGCCTCACGGAGCACGGTCGTGTTGGCGTGTTTGGAGCAAACAGCCCGGAGTGGATGATCGCTCTTCAGGTGAATCCGCATTCTTACCCACAACGTGCTTTGTTTTTGTCCGCTTTGACAGCACTGGCCCTGGCTGCAATCAGATTTACGCAGCTGTGGTCACACCATTTTTTAGCAACTGCTACAACCAGGCAGTGGGTTTGCTAGACCTGTCTAAGCCCAGTGGCTTTAGTTTGTTCCCTTTGCAGCACCTCCCCATTTATCACCTTGGATGTATGCAGGCATGTAATCGCCAGTCAGCCTACTGTGTGCCCTTGTATGACTCTCTCGGGGAAGATGCCATCGAGTACATCATAGCCCATGCATCCTGCTCGGTTGTCTTTGTGGCCAGCCTGAAATTCCCAGGGTTGGTGGAAGCCCTGCCTAGACTGAAGCATCTTGTCAAGACAGTTGTGTATTGGGGTGCCCCTGACCAAATATCAACACAGGTCTGTCTCAGCATCTATCTCACCCTCAATGCTTCACATACTTGCTGAACACCTCCATCTGCATGTGCCATGGCGGTGTATCACAACTGCTTTGCGCTTTTTGTCACTCATCTTGTGCTATGGCCAACATCATGTCCAGTTGTTGTGCATTCCCTTGAGCTGCAGTGCAGGCAACTGCTTTTGGCTCATGCCACAAATGTCATGCATGCCACAAATGTCATGCATTCTGGTATCACAAGCCTGATGCAGCAATGGGGACATCACCCAGAGCAATCACAAGAGCAATCATCAGCACAACAACTAAGATGAAAGCATGCTGTACAGGAAACAAAAGCTTTAGGCATGAGGGTTTTCAGCTTTGATGCCTTTGCAAAGCTAGGGCAGGAGAACCCTTCTGATCCCATACCTCCCAAGCCAGAGGACCTATGCACCATCATGTACACTAGCGGCACCACTGACAAACCTAAGGTGGGAATCACACAGTGCTCAGCTCCGCGTGCTGCTGAGATGCTCAATACGCACAAAAGCTGCACCACACAGCTCAGCATGACCATGTCTGCAATATGTCACGCAGGCTGCATATGTCCTTCGAAAAGACCAGCACCGCAGGATTGGCCTGTTTCATATTATGGTGCCTCAAGGATTACACAAGTGCACAGCAGGCATTTGAAAGACATTCACAATGTATGCATAGCTACCCTTTTGTCATACATGCACCGATGTCAAACAAAGGGATCTATCTCTACCAGGATGTCGTCATGATAGGTAGTGTGAGTGTGCACATGCATGTGCCAATGTTTGAACTGAAAATGACTGTCATGTTTTCAAGTGTTTGTCATCAAAATTTTGCTGTGCAGGGTGTTGAGATTTCCCACAGAGCTGAGGTTGCAACAGTAGCCGGTGTGCAGACCTTCCTTGAAAATAGTGGCTATGAGCTGAACTACAATGACAGCGAGATTTCTTATCTTCCCTTGGCGCATATATTTGACAGGTAACGACACAACACCAATGATTGTAAGTGATACACGCACCTTTCAGCAAATGCTAGGTGTGGGTGACACAAGTCTTGTCGTGCCGGACTGGCTACTTATGGGGGTCACAGTAGGGATGTGTGATGTTCAGACATCCAAACCACTACAAGCACAATACCATGTGTTCCATGATCATGCTGGTGGCCTCTGAGAATTGGTTCAAACGCAGCATGCAAAGCATGGATTAGCTGATAGCTCATCAGAGAGGCATTGTAGATTGTGAGTCCTTGCATGTAGACATGTCTAGCAAGCGTGAAACATAGTCAACATAGTCAATGAGCATGATGGTGGTGAATTTGAATGTCTGTCTGTGACGGCTGTGCAGGACCTCAGAAGAGTTGATGCTGTACTTGGGCTGCAAGATTGGCTACTGGCGAGGAGACATCAAAGGATTGGTAGATGATATTGGTGAGGCTTGCAGACTAACACATTTGCCCTGTCACCTTACTTTTTGTATTACTGGAGGTGAGGCTTGCAGACTGATATATATACCCTGCCACCTAACTTTTGTGTATCACTGAAACGTGGGGTACAGTACAGGTGGCTCTGCATGTGTATATCCTGGGTCCCAATGCCCTGCCCAGCCCTGGCCTGTCTGGCTCTGCCCTACTCTGCCTCTAGTTGCTTCTTCATAGCTATCTCCCCTCAAGTTGACCGCTGTTCAAATGGGGTTTCTGTCCCTGTGTCTAGTCAGCATGCTGACTGGCTTGTACAAGTGCAAATAATCATGACAGGGCACACTTGCACAGAGTGCCTTGGGATGAAGCATCAAATTTGATCACATTAGTCATGCAGATGCTAGACAAGATCCAAAGTAGAGTTTGTTGGATCGTCCTGCTGAAGGATTGACTCTGAG
>JAABUW010006292.1_pt1 | contig 14970 bp, 13 predicted proteins | sample 5560081 | NCBI WGS metagenome assembly JAABUW01 (sample SAMN10711882, study PRJNA513363) | rock metagenome | isolation source: Antarctica rocks | place: Antarctica: Victoria Land, Knobhead sud
CCAGTACTGCGTCTTCCTTTTTATGACCGAGGCCGTGGTGCCCTTGATGGCCTGTTGTGGACTCGGTGCCTCCTATACCGCCAGCTACGTGAGGGTCAAGGAGATTGGCGGCGTTTGTGGCATGTGGGCCTGGCACAAAACGAGGTCCAGCGGCCGTCGTCTCTCCATGTGCACATGGATCACCTTCGTACTGATGTCCGTGCCTATTGTGGTCATGCTCCCAGCTTTCCGGGCCGTATCCAGACGCACCTGAAGCAAGTCCTCCAGCGGCAGCTCCGGTCCCCAGGCCAAGAGTAGCGCCACGGCCTAAGGAGCCTTGATTGGCTGAACGTGGGTTAGCACTTGTGCCAGAGCCGTAGCCGACATTTCCAGCAGCGCGGGAGCCGTCCATATCGCTATCGACACGAGGATCGGCCTTATTGGCAAGGTGTGATGAATGAGGACCGGACGTGTTCTGGCCAACGGCACCGTATGTTCCAGTCTGCCCCGACGGGTAGTTTGAACCGGTTGCCGTGTTTGGGCTGCCTCCTAGAGGGAATGAGCGCCCTGACTCGGGTGCGTAATTGTCATGCTGAGCAGACTCGTGATGATGATGAGCGGCTGTTCCAGCTCCGATAGCGCCAGCACCGAGTGCTGCATCACGACCTAGGTGAGATGCTGATCCTGTCGATTGATCACCTAGTCCAGAACTACAAAGGATTACTATTTGCTTTTAGTGACCGAATCGTTATGTGACTTACTTTCCCACGCTACGATCTGGATAGCTACTCCCAGTCAAGCTACTTCCTCCAGCAGTATTGTTGCCAAGTCCCGCTAGGCCACTACCAGCGGTAGTTGGCTCGCGAGGAAGAGGCTTGTTGGTGAGGGTTGGATCGTTGGTGCCTGTCATGCCAGATCCCGTCCGAGTTGTTTGTCCTGGTACACCCGAGCGTACAGACGCAGTGGTCGCAGCATCGTCGTCAAAACCGCCAGGCATACGTGAAGCGTAGGGCTCACTAAGGCCATGAGTGCCACGTCCAGTGCTATCGGCAGTATCGTACTGACTGGCGCCAGTTGGGTTGCTAGATGTAGACAGAGGACCGTTGCGAGAGTTACTTCCAAGCCCAGACATACCAGTCTTATCATATTGACTCACACCAGCAGGATTGCTAGATGTGGAGAGAGGATCATCGCGAGTGCTACTACCGAGCCCCGAAGTGCCAGACGTAGGGTTGTTGGACGATGAAAGAGGATCGTTTCCAGCGGTACGGCTGCTGCCAAAGTGGCTACCTGTAATGACAGTCAAAATCCGCTAGTGGCACATGGTGTCGTGACTTACCTTGACCAGACTGACCACCAGTGAGACCAGACCCAGAGTGAACAGGGTCGTCGGACTGGCCGCTACCATACATGACCTCGTCATCCTTCTTGCTACCAGGATTGATCATATTCTTCAATTTCTCCATGTTTGTGAGTGTTTAGAAGGCTAGAATGGTGTGTAGAAAAGCTACTCGTGGGTGGAGGTATTGGGGGAGCTTGATGTGAGAGTGATGGTGATGGTATGAAAGTAGAGAGTTGAAAGGTTGAGCAGTCAACGAGAGAATGTGTACGGGAGAGAGGTAGTGTATTATGAGTTCAGTATCTGCTAGTGAGGGTGTGGGAAGGGAACAAGAGGTGTACTTATAATATGTGAAGAAGTCGCCTCGAAAGCTCTATTTACGCAGACCTTGGAAGCCATCCCGCCTTAACGCGATCTTTGACGTAATTTCGCATTAGCGTTCTACGGCGAATCTGCATGCAGTAATCTACTAGCCCATTGAAGGCCATGGCACGGGGTGACTTTCGATTTGAGCTTGCCATATCAAAGCTGCCTATACCAGAAATGTATTGTCATGGTACCTCACCCCGCTCCCACGAAAGCCTTATTCTTCGTGTCACTCACCGCTTTTGCGCCTTTCTGGTATTCTCATGTACATAGTCTACAATGGACATGGGGGAAGGTGTGGCTGACGGTGTTCCTGTTGTGGACGCATATCTTCCTGTCGTGAAACTTGTTTGTTCTGGACGAGAACAGTGGGGGAACGCAATGTATACAGTAGCGCTACAGAGTTTCAGCCACATCTGTGCACCGCCACACCTCTCCGCCACAAAGATTTGCAAGAATCTCATCTGATGTCTCAATTACTGGCTCGGAGGCTTGTACCAAGGTCTGGACAAAGTCAATCTTTGCAGTCGTAAAGCAAGCAAGCGAACGTTGGCTAAGGACGTTATCCTCGGACTTCACAAGTTCCGATCTCTATGCTACCGCCTCTCGCGGTCTTCTGACGACTGAGCCAATCTTCCATTGGGATCTAAGATATATCAAGTTTAGGTAGTCTTCTCCTCTTTGAAGTTCAAGAAGGGTATTCTGCAACGACGATGCAATCAATGAGCTCATGAATCCAATTTCCGCCGCCACTACTCGATCCCCTTGTCCAAAAACCAATTGTCGTGCACTCGTGAAAAGCTCTTTCACCATCATCATTCCCGTACATAGACAGGTGCCTTGATAAGGACACTTCTCCCTCTTACTTCCACCGCCATGAAAGTCGAAAAGCGTACTCTGTCCTCTTTGGGCGTTGTTTGTTGCTGCTGGCCCTGCCCTTGCGGCTGAGCTTGGCTTCCTGGTAATGCAGGTCCGCCTCCGACACTACCCTTCTTTGTTCCCGAACTACCCATCAGGCCACCAAACATCCCTTTCTTCTTCCCTTGTGCAGCTTGTTGCTGCTGTTGCATCGCCGCTTCCTTTGTCGCCTCATCACTACCGGTACCGCCACTGGCTCCTGTCTCTTTACTCTCTATAGATCCAGTCTCCTCGGTCTGCTTCGAAGTGATACTGGCAGCTTCGCCTTCGCTTGGTCCTTCTCCAGGTGTGACTAAAGGCGGTAATCCAGTCTCGACCTTCATCCAGGCATCTTGTACTAGAGTTCCAGGGATGACGTACTCCACAAACACATCTCGGCTTTCCAGTGGCAAATTCGCCGCGACGCCAACAGCTAACTCAATGATCGACTGTACACCACTATCAAGACCTGGGGGTGCAGGCTCTTTCAGCATCATTGACAGACTAGCTGTGAGTTTCTCAGTCAGTGACACTGTGAGCGAGGTGCGGTTTTCGGCCGCTTGAGAAGATGCAAGAATCTCCTGCAGCCCATCCAGAGTAGACAGACGCCAGTTCGAGATTCGGGCCAAGAGGGCATCTTTCTCCTCCTCCGAGGGAGTGGGCGCAGCAAATCGACGAAGATTTTTCTCTATGACCTTCAATTGCGATGAAAGTGCAGGATCAAGCGCAGGATGAAAGTAACGTTCGAAAACCTCATCAACTACCCAGCGTGCGATGCAAGCGCGACCCACGGCGGTCATTTCCTTTGTTGGCTGATTGGCGGCGTCGCGATTAACATGTGGGGCAAGCCACAGTGGAACAGTGCGCCATTCACGGCGGAGGTTGAAAGCGAGGTTGTTGATAGCGCCATCGAGCCGTTGAAAGCGGTTAGAGTACTCGTTGTCGTCAAGGGAGGTACGGGATTGCGCGAGACGTTGATGGGCGAGTGTGTTTTGGAGCTGTAAAACCTGGGCATCTTTGTCGAAGTAATACTTTTTTACCTTACGGTACTTGTCCTCTGTGGGTACAGTATTTTAGCCTTGGTACATAAAGAACATATGAAAAAATGTGAAAAGAAAATGTGACCATACGTAGTTCATCGTGTCGTTGGAGCAATTGAGCAACATCCAGGCTCGATAGATCATCTCGTGATCTGCTCGGAGGCGGCGAGCTCCTCGCGTCCTGCTCTCTATGTCCCTGCTGTGCCATTGGTGAGGTCTGGCTTGCACCTCGATAAGCTTGACCTTGAGGAGCTAATTGAGTGGCGTGCTGAGTGGAGTATCCTGGGGGCGGTGGGTTAGGTTGCGGTACTGGACCTTGCTGTGGCCCTTGGTTATACGGTTGGTAGACACCCCCTTCTCGACCTTGTGATTGCTGGCTCTGCTGGGTCGACTCGCTTGATCGTCTGTTCGGTGGGGGTTGCTGACCTGGTGGTATACCCATTGAACCCTGTGTGTATCCCGCGGGAGCAAGAGGGTTCTGTATTTGCTTGCTTGTGTAGTCAGGTGCCCGAAAATGCTGTGGCGGCGCAGGCGGTTCTAACGATTGCTGACTAGGAGGCCTGCTGTTCTCGTGGTAATACTGATGAAGTGTCTCGAGCGGAGCTTTCTGAGCGAAAGGATGGCTGGATGTGGAGGTTGCTGAGGATGGTGAGGGATGATAAGACGAAGGTGTTGGCTGTGCAGATTCGCTGCGAGAATGTTTGGTCGCTTGATGGGCTGTCTTCTCCCACGATGATTGCTGCGACCCTTGCCGATCCAAGGGGTGTCGACTACTGTTGTTTTGATTCTGATTCTGTAGTTGTGATCGACCGTAAACGTACTCTTCGTGAGTAAGAGGGGGTGGGAAAGCAGGCGAGCGTAAAGGGTCCTTGTCCGCACGCAGATCAGCTTCGCCGTATTCTTCCCCGTCCTCTCCGTCTGCGATGGATGGATTAGATGTAGACCAACGCTTGTTGTCAGCGCCGCGTTTTCTTTCAGCTGGAGGTTGTGGTTCCTCTTTTCTCCTCACGGAAATTGATCGCCCAAGTTGTTGGGGCGCACTTCTACGACCAAAGAAGCCTCTCTTCTTCTTTGGTGCCTCTGTCTTGTGCACTGGCGGTACGGAGTCGTAGTATCTGTCTGGGTTGTCGTCAATAGCAGACGTCGGAGTAGAAGCGCTGTGGTGAGGTACGATCGTGATTGTGGGTTGATTAGTATTGATCGAGCTTGGAGCGCGTAGACCACGTGTACTCTGTGTTCGTGCTGGATGAGGATCCGTAGGCTGCGCTGATTCATGGGATCTTTGTGGTAAATCGTAGCTCTGTCCGTCGTCCTCTACCCTGTGTGGTGACAGAGCGGAATGGGGAGGAAATCCAGGAGAAGGCTCACCATAGGCTCGTTTATCGTGCTCTTCCTGAGAAGGTTCCAACGAGATCTGCGAGCGATTCCTATGCTTTGCTAAGTGTCTAGCGAGCATGGCAGCGATGAGGATATAAAGGGCGGCAAGCGGGGCGGAAATTGTGCTGATGAATTAGCTGCTGTCTTGATCATGGGAGGGCATGCTGTAGTTGTTCCGATCTATCCCCATTATGGATATGTCAAAGCCCCCGCGATGTGGGTCATGGAACAGATCCAGCAGAGCATGTTGGGATCTCCGAGACATGCACACTACAATCGATTACTACAGTCTAAGCTTCACCAGCGTTTAAGACGGCGATGGCCACTTTCGCTCTCTCACACGGCAGACTGCATAGCAAAACAAACGCCGTGTCAGACTGAGGGTCACGAAGTGCAGCTTTGACCTCTGGGAAAGCTGTTCCAACGCGGCAGAGATATCTGTTTGGGGGGCTGTGTTCCTTTCGCCTCCCAACGCTCTCAGCTTACAACGCTAGTCATGTACAGATAATTGCAATCGTTCACAAGAACAGCGACTTAGGTTTTTTGCCAACAATCCGAAGGAAGTGGTGTATTTGAAACGCGGAATTTGAATTGCGAGACCCATCCATCAAATACGCATGCAGGAATGTGATCCGGTTGCGCCCCCAAACCCGATCTGACATTCCAACCATTGGCCCTAAAACCTCGTCTTATCCAACCATGATGCTATTTATATCCACTCTCCGCCCAACCAACGGTTGAAAAACTCCAAACTGGCCTCTGGCTGATCCAAGGGAACCATGTGACCACCTGCATGAAGTCTCATGAAGGTCAGATTGCCGTCACTCTTGACCTGGCCGATCTTCTTGCCATCGCCGCCAAGCTTCAAGTCTTCAAGTTCCACCTTGTTGTAAGCCTTCTGCCCGGGCCACTCGAGGGCTTCGGTCCAGGCGTGGTTACCGAGCCAGTTGCAGATGAAGTCTGCGTCACCCTGTACAGGCACGTCAATACGAAATAACTAAGATTGAATACGATGGGAAGAGGGGGGTATTGGAACATACAGCATAGACTAGCATAGGGATCTTCTCGAGGATAGCTGGCACCAAGCGGTGGAACGGCATCATCCAGTCGCCGGCGAACAGAAAGTTCCTATTGACGTCAAAATTGCAGCCTTCGTAGCTACCAACCTCTGCGCCGAGGGCTTCCATGACTTCGGGCTTGTTGAGCCATTTGCTGATCCATCCAAGCTGCTTATAGCACAGTGACCCGCCATCGGCGCATGGAACACGCACATCATAAGGGTTTTGTCCAGTCCTCTGGTATGGACCAATGATAGCATTGTTGCAGTAGATAGCTGCGGGCACACACGACCAAACACTCTCGCTATTGTAGCAGTTCTCAATGAGTGACTGGCAGCGAGGAAGTGCATTATCCATCGCTTGACATTGACTCTCATCAACAACAGCTGGCCAGCCACCATCACCGCAAGCCATGGGTCTGTAGTATTCGTACTGAGTCAAGCCATCAGTGAGGCCGTTACCAATCAATATGGATTTCAGATTGATGTTCCTCTTCTTGTGGCTCATGATCTCCGATGTAAATACAGGAATGTAGTGCCCAGCATACGATTCTCCTGCAATGTGGAAATCTTGATGGCCATACTGTGGAAATTGATTGAAGAAGAGAGTTAGGAGTGCGTAGACGTCCTTGCCCGCAGCAACAGTGTCGCTGACGGAGCCTCCACTGTACGAATAACCCGTATTGACCGGCTGGTCAAGGAAGATGACAGACGCATTCGAGTTCCACGAATATGGGTTGTGGACTATGTTCAGCTCCTCGTCGATCGACGCGGGACCGAGCTCGAGGAAGAGTCCAGTCAAGGAGCTGCATCCAGGTCCGCCATTGAGCCAGAGGACGACTGGATCATTGGTGGGGTCATTCCGGGATTCAAAGAACCCTGATATGTACCGTCAGCAAGGTTTGCAAAGAAGTTCACCGACACAGTCAGCACTCACAGTAAAACAGATGCTTGTCGTTATCGTTATCATCCAGGTATCCACTGTACTGCTGAACACCGGGATCAACCCCAAGAGATGTGGGATCGACCTTCTTTGTCCTCAGGTTGAAATCTTCCAGCTTTCCGTCAATCTCCCTCTCTCGGTCACCGTTCTCGTTCTCGACCCAGACGCTCTGGATGTCTGCACCTTTGGTGATATGGTCCCAGTGAGCGTCAGGTCGGCGGCTATGCTTCTTAGGCAAGGAGAAGAAGCTGGCTTGGTCCATAGCTCCGGGGTAGAGCATGGCCACTTCATCCCAGACAGCTCGAGCATCCTTTGTGAGCGACTTCAAGGAGTCTTGGAGGTTGTGGAGGGGTTTCGTCCACGAGTCGGATACGTGCTTTGGTGCCTGGAGGACTTGTTGGACTGGTGAGAAGGCTGCGCATCCTCCTATGAAGAGAGACGATACGAGGACCTTCATGATGGTGATGGTTGATCGGTTGATCTCCTCAGGCAATGTGAGCTGGTAATCACTACTCCAGAAGGTGGCAAGGATGAAAGGTTGTAGGATGGAAGCTCCGTTATCTATCGGGCCGAGGGGCAACCCTTGAAGCGCCCTTAGCAACGCTTTCTACTGGTCCTCGTGCGCTGAAGCCTGTGACTCGGACCGCTCCAGTCTCCTTTCACTCTAAGCGCGCCAAGATCTATAAAGTACTCAGCTGCTCACTCCGTACGTGAGAAAAACAACAACTTGAGGAAGAAAGCCACCCCTACATTTGCATCATAAACAGCCCTCGGGCGTCTGAAACACATCCATGGTAGTCCGCTGAGCAGTCTGTCGCAATTGCCCGTGCTTTACTGTACGCGTGATCAACAACTCTAGTTGATCCGGTCTTGCAGACGCGTCTACAAACAAATAAAGGCCTAATAGGCCACTCCACAGACACCATAACGTCTACGTACTAGCTACGTATACCCTGACACATCTATCTCAAGCCTATACCCTATTAGGCCGCATCATTTGAACCTGGCTAATATATATATCCAACATCATATGTAGGACTCCAGGGGGAGACTGGCGGTATTTAGAACAACCTACCTTTCTATAGAGGTCTTTTCAACATGCACTACCCCGGAATGGACGAGCACCAACCTCTTACGATTCCTACGTCCTTCGTCTACACCCCGAGGCCCTCAGGCGAAATGAGTAAGGCCCTCCAACAAAAGCCGTCAATAAGGGAAAGCTATTGATGGAGGGCTATATCATGACGCAGGGCACTACTCAAGAGTAGGACACAGCGCTGGCGATATGAAATACGGACGTGTTAGCCAATAACACGTGGTTTTATAGCCGTCATCGTTGGGGGACTACACTGAATAGTGGTAGGATACCACGGTTCCTACAGGCGGAGGGATGGGAGCGGAGTAAACAAAGGATGGGACACTAGAACGGCCAGGGGCTAAGAGGGGCCCTACCCTAAGGTGTACTAGCGGCTAGTATTTCTTTGCTCGGAGGGCGGAAAGTAGGGCAGATGAGCCTAAGCGCTAGGGCATTTTAGGGGGCTCCATAGACACACCCCGGCATAGCCCTTATAGGGCTGGATCCGTGTATGAATACTACTACTACTACTACTCCGTAGGTGACATACAACTGCCAGTTTTAATGTCGCTGGCCTGGCATAGATATAGTGTATTCAAAGGCAATACTAGCAGCATAGAGGCATTTGTGACGGCCCTCCCAGCGCGAAGGATACCTGCACCGTTTCGGAGGTGTGCAAGATCCTATCTAGAGGTAGTATCTCGTGCCGATGAGAGATTTCTCCCCTGTCTCTGCATAACTGAGAGCTTTCTACAACAGCTTGTCGAAAGAGAGGAGTATAGTCGCTTGAGTCACGAATGGAAAAGCTTTTCATCTAAGCTTTTCTCTGCCTCGCTGTGTTGTATGGGCGATAGTGTCTTCGTCTGATGTTCTTCCACCTCAATCCAGAGGCTGGTCATTTTAAAACGGCTCAGCTCCGGGAGCAAGAAGAAGAAGGAAAAGTATGATGACGAGACCCGAGATATGAAGTGCAAAGGGTCGCCGCCTTAGTAGCCAATGATCTCACGAGAAGGTAAGTATTTTGAGGGTCAGATACAGGGAGCTGCAGACCTCCAGCTAGGGATGAACATGAGACGCAGCTCCACTCATTTGCAGCTTCAAGAATCACGGTGTAATAGAAAGATCATGTTAGTGAAGATTAGTCGAGTGGCAGGTCTTGTAAGAAAGAGAACGATCAATGATTCCAAATGGTAGCTGGAATTCTACAACCCGACATTTCGTCTCACCGGCCGCCATGACGAAATCTTAGCTTCCCTGTGGCAGCAGCACCCACTTCCCGTTGCCACATAGTTCAATCAGATCGAGACCCGCGCAAATTTCCCCATTCCCATGTCGGAAGATCTCGCGACGGTCAAGAACACCATGCCCTGAGTACGCACTTCCTGGTTCTCATCTGGTGGTTGAACGAAGACGACACCGCTTCTCCCTCATTGCGGGTTTTGTGCTCGATGACAGTAGCATAATAATTGAGGACTTTACCTTGCGGATGCTGCTTTTTGCAATGGCTCTGCGGTAGCGGCAAGCTCCTCGACAGACAAGCTCTGACTTGGCCATCCTCGAATTGATGACGGTTCCCGCGCATTGTCCGATGCTCAATATGAGAGATTCCACCCATCCCAGGCTGCACATTAGGATACATGTGGATTTTCCCACGATGTTAGGGGATAAGTAGGTAGCAGATCAGCTACATGGAAAGCCAAAAGCTCGGCAATATGTTGCCGTCTGCTTCGTTCTTTTGAACCGGAGATACAACCTTAGAAAGGTATCATGTGACATGGAGGGTATTCAGGATTTAATTAGCACCAAATCTAGAAATGGTCTCCTCTAATTGTGATAACATTGCTTGCTTGCGAGATTCAGTGCACCAGCTCCCACTTACGGATGCTTTTGCAATGCCTTCCCAGTCTTTCTCCGTTAAGTTGAAAGCTTCTTGTACCGCGCAGTAATTATCGAGAATGTAGCCACCAAAGTATGCTGGATCGTCGCTGTTGATAGAGAAGTTGACGCCGGCATCTAGGAATGTTTTGATGGGAAGTTCCTTGACATCTTTGACACATCTCAACCTCACATTGGAAAGCGGACACACCGTGATCAAGAGCTGCCTCTCAGCGACTTCACGCATCAAGTCTGGGTCGTCTGCCAAGCGTATTCCGTGGTCGATTCTCTCCACATCCAAATGTCTCATTGCGTTCCTGATATAATCCACTGGCCCCTCTTCTCCTGCGTGTGCCGTTCTCCGGATACTTTTCGCCTTGGCGCTTGCATAAATATCCTTCCATTTCTCTGGCGGGTTGCCCTTCTCTGTCGAACTTAGTCCCAGCCCTGCCAATAGCCCAGTTTGGAGATCAGCCTCCGCTTGCGCGTACATCTTCTCGGACGCTGAGACGGGCAGATGCCTCAATAAGCACAGAATTAATTTTGTGCTAATCCCCAACTCTCGTTCTGCGCGCCGACACGCCTTGGTGAACCCGCTGACCACGGTCCGGTAATCTACACCTCTCACGGTATGCGCCTCCGGATCGAAAAACACTTCGGCGTGTATCACTCCATCACTTTTGGCTTTCACGAAGTATTCGGATGCCAACTGCTCAAAATCGGATTCGTGTATGAGGCAGCTCATGCCAATGAAGTAGTAGTGGAGAAAGTCATCGAGGGAGGAAAAACGTGTGTAGCGATCTAAAAGAGTGGTACTGGAAATGAAGGCGGGGTCTGAGGAAGGGAGGGTAACGGAGTTACGCTCAGCGAGAGTGAAGAGAAGTTCTGGCGACAGAGAACCTTCTAAATGGATGTGGTGTTCGCATTTTGGGAGAGCCGCCAGAAATGGGTGTATAGCAGATTTGCACATGATGGGCAAGGTTATCGGAAGAGTACCGTTTGGAAGTTGCACTGAGAATGGAGGCTGAGGCTGTCGTCCCACTCGGCATGTCACTGGACCCTCTCTGCCCCTCCTTTTTGACAGCTCTGGGCTGAGGATTCTTCTGACTTTGCCGCGATAAATTGCACCGATAACTGCAGCGTGAAACAGACTTTGCCCAGCTCTTCTAACCAACCAGGTGAGGAGGGATGTCAATCAGCGTGTCTGATAGGTGAGATAAGACCTATTTCAATAGAATGCATACCTCCTCAATTGCGAAACTATGATAGCAGCAAGTTGCCGGTCTTACATGGATTCAGCAAGTGCTAGAATAGAAAGCGTGTGGCTGATGTTGCAGTGACATTCTGAATGGGGACAAGAGAAAAGCCACTGCATGCACATGTTCTGCTGTGCGCGACCGGGTCAAGACCTGCCCTCAAACCTCGAAAGGATCCGCCGACAGCCGAGGTCTTCATTGGGATGTACCGTGGCGACCTTGTTGACCAGCGGACCAATGATTGGATTGGAATTGCTTCCGAGTATTGCAATAGCACTTGTGGCTAAAAACAGAAATCGCAAGATCTTCGGCATGCGGGCATTGCCACTACACTCCATGTCGATCCTGCCGGCCTGGTCGATCAGGAGCAACGTGACCAGCAACGAGATGTACTATGTAGCAGTCCCCAGGTCGACTGTCAGCCAACAGAGTCAGGCTGTTTTGCGCTTTTATATAACCCGGCAGGGTCACAGAAAGAAGGCCTCCCATGGCGTGGCTCACACACCCCAGCCACGGCTTTGCGTCTGTAAGTGTCCCATGTACCAGTACTCCAGTGTTGGAAACATCGGTTGTTGTATGTAGGGTGTTGAATTGGGCATCCAAATATCGAGCACCTTTTGCTAGTCTATTTCAACAGCGACACCCAACCTCCCGTGATCGTCCAAGCACGGCTATAAGTTCTAGCCACTGCTTAGGCGAAAGTTCACTGAGATCTACATAGTTCCAGACCGTCAATATGCTGCAGCGCGCGGGCGAGAGCCTCAAAATCACTACGCCGGTTCCTTTGGCACGACGACAGTGTGTGTCCATATTCTTGTCGGATGGAGTCATGACTTTGACTGTTTTGTATCGGGCTTTGAACGTGCCTTGCATATCAAGCTAAAGGTCCAGACCCTTTAAAAATAGGTGACAGACGGATGCAGATACGGACTTGTCGACAGGCATGGTCACCAGTCCATCATCAAGGATGTGGATGTGCATGGCGATATTTCGTACTTGGTACGTATGACTTGCACAAGTCCAGCTTCGAAGTCGAAGCTTTTGACGTCTTCGCGCAGACCCGACGGCTTCGAGCGCTAGCGCACCCCTGACCTCTGGAGATCACTGAGGCACAGCATCATCTAAGTAGTTCCACTTATGTCCAAGCTGCGGGAATGAGGCAGATCTCGCGATCTCGGCAGACTTGTCATTGGCCCATTGCCGTGCTTCTCTTGCTTCTCAAGTCCACTCATCCCAAACATCTGGTCCGGATCAGGGAGCAATCTTCGAGGGACTGCTCTTTGGAGATATCCTTTGAGCTAACATGCTTAGCTCCTCTCCATGTCAATTCATGAGGAATGGCAGCCGCGGGGACTTTAGCTTGTTGAGCAAATGTCGTGTGTCGATCTATTGCTTCTTCCTCTATGCTGTCATGCTAGACGAGGAACTACATTTCGGCTTCGACTCGGCATGCCATTGGCCCTATCTGACGTCCGTCAAAGCTGGGACCTCTTGTAGATCTTGGGCATACACGTTTCATGCCTTGCCGACCTCCCCAATCACTTTCCAACAGATGCGTCGATTGATACCTTGCCCATCCGACCTCCGCAATTCCCCTACTTCCTATCATTGTGATCATGACCAGACAGGCTCTTGGCTAGGGACCTCCAGCATCCACGGGCCGGCCAAGTCCACGGCAACAGGCCGATACTCACCTTTGTATGCCAGGACGACGTCTTCCTCTCGGACATTTCTTACCAACGCTCAGACTTCGCCTGCTTTGTGCGCCTGTGGTCAGCCAGATTACGTTCCGATAACCGACGGCCCAAAGTCGATGTCGACAAATAGGGAACGCTATCCTCGACTGCCTGCATGAAGCTCGGCCCAGCTTGGGTTGGCCCTGCATAATTGTCGTTCATCATTATGGGAGCCAATGAATGATGTGGCGAAGATCTATATTCAGGTCCAACCTCAACCACAGCGATATCTAGCTGTCACTGACTGGAGTCTTGGAGGATAAGCTTCCATTCCCCACGGATCTCCAACCGAACCGAGGAAGACGTTCAACAGTGGTCCTTTGTTCGGATCGCCAGTGTGGGTGCGTTGCCTAGGATCCCATTGAAACCTTGGAAATCATGACATCGGATCTGGCAGGTGGACACTTATAGCCTTTGGTGTCTTCACGCATGCTGTCCAACCTGAAGGAGCAGCCCCTACGGAGACTTCCCCAAGGCCTCTTGAGATCCACCGTTATCTTTTTCTTCCATCATGTATGTTCTTTTGGCACAATGATCGATGATTTTTCTTAAGCATCTGGACTTTATCCTTGCAGCTGTATATCTGCGAGAGACCGGCAACATGACAGAACATGTATTCGATCCGATTCCAAGGCCATCACCGATGAATCCAAAGGCAAACTCCTCTAAAACTTCCTCGGTGCTATCCAGTGGCATTCTCCCAGGCCCATTGACGCCAGAAATTGCCATGTCTCAATTTGGTCCGAAGAGCCGGCCTTCGAATGGGGCGGCCGCTGTCCCATCGCCGCATATCTCACTCCCACCTACGTCTTCGCCAAGGTCGACAGGTTACCTTCACTCCTACCATCCTTCTATGACCTCACCGGGGACCATTCCGGATGGGTACTCGGAATTTGCCCATTCCCATGGATCCTTTGTTGGCGTACCGAACATCGGTTCACATGTTCAGATATCAGGTATGCAAGGCCAGAAGCGGGCATATCGACAACGAAGAAAAGATCCAAGTTGCGACGCATGCAGAGAGCGCAAGGTGAAGGTCAGTAGCATGTACTTCTAACGCTCTCATGGCTCTGATATCCTATAGTGCGACGCTACTGATAGCTCGAGTTGCACCGAATGCTCAAGCAGAAATGTGAAATGCCAATTCACGAAGGAAACGAATCGACGAATGTCCAACATTAGGTCAGCGTTTCGATAACTTTCCAACTAATCACGCAATGCTAACTTTCAATGCGGTGATAGACATAATCAGGACCTCCAAAAGGAGCTGGCACAAGCTAAGTCGCAAGTGAACCATCTTCGGTCAATGTTGGACACCGGACAGGAAGAGAGCTCCTCCAAGCATCTCCCTAGTCCGGAGCCTTCCCATCTTCCAAACCATAGCCTCTCACATCTTCCTGGTCTTGAGACCGTACACCTTCACATGGTGGATCCTTTTCCAGGTTACGAACAACGACAGCCAAAAAGACGGAGGACCGCTGGCACAGTAGACCTGACTAGGATTGGATCCAATATGGAAAGACATGGTCGAGGGATATTCAAACCACCTTATCCACACCAACGGAATCCATCTCCTATCGCATCCCCCGTTCGCCTTCCTACGCTTCCGCGGAAAGACGTGGCGGACATTTTAATCCGTCAATATCACTTCACACTCCATCCCACCCTCCCCATGATTCATTGGCCTTCATTCCAGGAACAATACGATGATATATACCGTACCGAGACCCTTGAAAGTGTCCCCCGAGTATGGCTTGCGCTGCTGTACGCTGTATTCGCATGTGGGACCCTTCACCGTTCTTGGTATGAGGGCAGACAATACTTGGAGGCATCTAGATCTCTTATCGACATGTGGACCGAAGAACTGACCCTTGACCATGCCCGGGTTGCACTCTTGAGTTCCATCTTCCTTGTCGAGATAAACCTCAAATCCGCAGGCTGGAATTGGATTGGGTTTGCCGTCCGGATTTCCTTTGACATTGGACTCCACTGTGAAGCCGGAACATGGTCTGCTATAGAAGAAGAGATGC
>JAABUW010006294.1_pt1 | contig 14967 bp, 16 predicted proteins | sample 5560081 | NCBI WGS metagenome assembly JAABUW01 (sample SAMN10711882, study PRJNA513363) | rock metagenome | isolation source: Antarctica rocks | place: Antarctica: Victoria Land, Knobhead sud
TGTAGCAATCGACGTTATGATTAGAAAAAAACTCTACTGGTTCCGCTCGTTTTCTAGCTAAACACAAATCTCTACCACCTGAAGCCGTCAACAGTCACCTTCAAGTCTGCCGGTAACCGGTTTTCCAAATCTTCACAAAGAGGATTCTTCAAGCTGACTTCTCTAAGGGCTAGCCAAATGGATTCGAATGGCTTCTCTTCTGCACAGCTTCGCCTGAGGATCTCACACGGCCTTAATCTTCCGCATTGGGTACAAGTCGGGTCTCTTTCGATCGTGTGGGATGTAGCCAGCTCAGATCTTTATGATCCACTCGACTTCTGGTATCTGCACTTCGGAATTGGCCAATGGAAACCTCAACGACTAACACAGCAACACGCTATATTCAAGGAATGCTTGGCGAGACCCAACTTAAGTAGACAGTAGTCAAGTTCGCGATTGGCCAGGATCCCTTCTCACCGTGGATACTCATTCAACTCTTACCGCCGCGGACAAACAGACAAACGTCGCTTCCAATGCTGTCAGGACTGGTGTCCGTGTAGACCTCTCAAAATACCACACAACAACCATGGCAGCAGGCTATCCCGTTTCTAGTGCGCTAATACTCTTCATACTCTCTATTGCCTCGAAAATTGGCGCACCGCCCTCGGTCTTTCATGATCCGAAAGCTACGTGTGTAGGAAATGTTCATGTCGATTAAATCTGTCCTGACAGAAATCTCTGTCCGATGAAAACCACATTGGGTGAGGTACGAAGCAAAGTTTGCTGGTTCGTCTCATCTTCTCAGAGCACCCACCGAAGATTCGCAACAGTGTGCCATCAACGCGCCACGTCTGTTAGTATATGATCAAGAATTAGGAAAGCCGTATTTCGATCTCACTTTTCCTACCAGCCAGCCGAAAAGCTCCACAGTAGATTTGCCCTTTGACCCAAATTGGCTTTAAGCTTAGCAAAAATACCCGCCTTCAGAGAGCAAGATATTTGCCCACACAAACTGATCATCTTTTTCATGGGGCCTATATCGGCGTCCTATAATCTGTATCAGATGATAATCGCTTACGCCGCTGATGCAGAAGCTAGAAATTCGAAGTAAAAACTTCGAGAGTCGCAGATTCGTGATCCGAAAAGTCCATGTACCTCACAAATGCGAGCAGTATTCCTGGACTGTTCGAAAATCCTCCCATCCAGGCCCGTGTGTCTCTTAGCCAAGGGGTCAGCAACGTTCATCCATGAAACGCCAAGTCGTTGGGCCTTTAATGAACCTTACGCACTCCTGCACGAGATAAGGAAGGTTGCCAGTTTGCCACGGTCCGAGCATATTGGAAAGCAGATTGCTAAAGAAAGAGGTAACATTCCCTTAAAAAACAATTTCAAGAGGTCGAAGCAGGCCGGCCTCAGACGAAGCATATCTAAGTTCGATGCTCAAGAGCTAGCATCAAGAGTGTGTAGCCGGGTTTGCTTCCAAACATAGAAACCCCATTTGGCGGAGCCATAAGATAGACGCAGCGCAGAAGTGTCGTTTTGGCACAGAGCTTTCCCGATGTAGGAGTGATTGCGGGTGTTTGATGGATGGAGTTTTTGCAGGATGCTTTCTCGGATTTGGAATTGCGCCTCCCGGACCGTAGGCTGGTGTTTTCGTTGATTCTGAATCTCGTGGCGGTACCAATAGGCAACTGGCCACCGCTGGCACAATTACACTTTTTGATTATGTCCATCCTCAAGGACGAGGGACGGACTATGCCGTGATTTCCGGTGGTGTAGTCCACCCCATTCCTTAGGTACGACAACCTTCACAATACTGTGCTCACGTCCAGCGTCTTCTACAACCATGAGGAATGGTGCCAAGGCGTCTAGGGCTTATTTTTATTTATCCCTGCCCATCTTCAGTGGGCGAAGGATATGAAGCAGCTCGCGTCATATTCGGGATCTCCGCTCGGTTCATTGTGTGCCAGGATTTCTATGCCATCTCGAAGTGTGGTCTCGATGTGCTGGTTCTCGAAGATGTGGTACGACCAATATATTCTTTTTGCGGAGCGCTCTGGCTTCCACCATCAGTTGATGATGGTAGTCGGGTCCTAAATGGAGGGTTGTGCCCTGTTCAGTTTTAGTATATGCTCACAAGGTTTCGGGCTGATTTTCTTTAGCCCTAGTCCCTTTGGCAATTCTTGCAAGCATAGTCTGGGCTAGGGTTTGTTCATCAACCGAATACCCGCATCAGACGCTTGCAATCGAACTGGACCTCAGACGAATCGTTGAAGAAGATCATGAAACTATATACCTTGTAAGAAAGTGTATATTCGTGAAGCCGCAAAATGCTGACAAGGCTTTGAAGGTAGAAGCTGCCCGTTGAAGAAATGCCTAAGGACAAGCCTCAACGATAGTCAAACAGAGGAGAAGATAGAAACTATCTGTAACAATCACATGACAGGAATGACAGCTCTATGAAAGGGTCGCCACAGTAATTGTTCTATTAACATCTGGAATTTCAATGGTCAACCTGTGTGGCTGAGATAACTTGTAACGTTTGCCACCAACATAACCAAATTTTAGTCGCTCCAGCATCTACGTCGGAAAACTCTCCGAGAAGGAGCGGTACAGCCTATACCTTGTCGACAAGTCATATACCCGCAAGTAGTGGTTAAAGAACTTGCACCAAAGCATAGCAGACTTGACAGTCCAGCTCAACCTTGGTTGCGGCTGTCAGATGATTCAAAATGGCAATGTTCATACTCTCGTAGCTATCTCTTGTGGGTGACAGGGTATGATAAGCAACTTCGGAGTTGTACTTCAGTTCTCCAGTCTCGGCCATGGTATATGTGGCATTTGGTCGTCCACCATGTAAAACCCTAGACCCTTGGAGCCTTTGCTCTTTTGAACTATCCACCACGTTCTTCTAGTGGAACCGTTCGTCCAACAAAGTCGCGGCCTTGGCCAACTCTTCGTTGAAGGCCGCACTAGAGTGACCACGCCGTCTGACTATCTTGGAAGACGACTTCGCCCTCTCCTCCCGCTACCGGCAAAACGAGAACAGCAGGGTCAGGGAGAGGCGACTAGGAAAGTAACCCGTTAACCTCAGTACTTTATGATGCCTGAAAAATGTCTGATCCTTACCAATTCAATGGGGCCACGAGTGACAACAGCCCTACTGCCACTCGATATTGGTGTTCCTGGTTCTGGTTGCTTCAGTCATGGCTATTGCCCCCGAAGATCACCTGTTTGGGTCATTATCGCTTACGCGAGGTGGGTGAGGCCCCTTACACAGAGCCAGTTAGCTGGTCTTGAAAGTTGAGATCCTGCGAAAAAGACTCGGCTGGATCAGCTGCATGCTTTCGAGAAGCTGTCTTAATGATGTGGTGTTGCACACAAGCAGAAGCAGAAGCGTTGCAAAAAAAGGGGTAGTTGTTTAAGCATAGTGCTTTAAAAGAGATCCCCTTTGTCGAAGGCGTTCGATGGGCAGATAATTTTGGGTGTGGGTATGGGTGAATATGTTGGGTCTATGTTAATCATAGAAGAAAACGCAAGAGCTCCACCAAGTTCTTCTCCGATGAATCGTGGGACCTCACCACATCTTTGGAAAAGGCTCCCGGTGCTAGTGACGTTAATGAACAGCTTGCTTGTGGCAGATAGAAGCCCGCGGCTCTTGGAAAAATCGGCATCTTCGGTTCGTATGATTGTTGGAATGACCACCCGAGTGGGTTAATGATACTTAGGGGAAGAAAGGGGTTCGTTTTCTTTCCTGTAATATCCCAAGGTCCTCTCTGATTCGTCGCATATGAAGTATGTCGTCAATGAAGGGTCGTTACAGCAGCTACTGCGATGATTTGATCTATCCATCCGAAGATATGGGTCTGAAAAGATATGTTGTGACCAACCGCAGAATGCTAAATCCATAAACACGCTCCACGCATTTTAGTAAGAAGCAAGTTTCCGGAATCCGGAAACCCCAGATTAGACGTCGAAGCTTGGTCGACCTGATGTCAGAGTCGATGGGCCTTGCCAGCAAACCTGACTTCCTTGAGTAGAAGCTACAATATGTCTTGGGATTCTGAGCATGATCATTGACTGAGATTGAGGCTGAACCCGCTCTGTGTGTCTTGCAGGGCTTTAATCAGTATTTAAGCCGCACGTAAGACCATCAATTCAAGGGCTTACTACGGTAGCTGTGAATGAGCGACTAAAGGCAAGAGAGTTAACGGAATCGACTAATTGCAGATCTCTACAATGACTCTCTACGGCTGAACTTGCTCAAAGCGAAACTCGGACTGCGAAGGAGGCCTTGATGTCTAAGTGGCGCTCAGCAGAATCTATATGTACGGCGTCAGTCTACCTTCGAGAACGAAGCCTGCAGATCGGATCTGCTGCGGCTGCCTTCCGACTTTCGGCGATGCACACTGGGTGGTAGGCTCACAAGTTTGTGGGGAGCCAGACTTACAGAAGATCTCCCTAAGCTTGTCAGGCCGCCCTAAGGGCCTATCCCCAGACGTGACGCGAAGCGTTGATGTATGATCTTGGGTTTGTGAGTAACTTGCAACTTGGTTGATCTGACGAGATGGTGCGCCTTCGGTAGCTTGCCTGGCTGACCATGTGTTCCGGTTGGAGACGGAGGCTATCTACACCTCGATGAAGAGCTACTTTGGTAAAGCGGTAGTACAAATACAGATTATGCATAGACGGATGAGGTTCTATCGATTTAAGAAAACAGCAGCTGGTTCTATAGAGGTAAGATAGACGAGGTAAAATTAGGAAGGTCCGGAAGGATGAGACTAAGAGTACGGAAAGGTTCATAACCAACAAACCCCAAACGGCTATCATAGCCTACATTATCTACAGCCGCACCTCATAGAAGAAACAAGATACCATCTTCTATAACATGCAAGATATACTGACCTATTTCGGTTTCGAGACAGACTTGATTGTAAGTTTAAACAAAACGGAGAGACAAGGGGTAAGACTCAGTGGCTGTCTTTCATAAAGAACCTTCCAGTCCTCGCCACTTCAAGAATCGTGTTTACGTCGCTAGGTATATGTGATCTCCAAATGTTGTGGTCTGACAAGTCTACCATCAAGAACCTCCTGCCTTTCCTCTTTTCTTTACCTCTCGAACCGTTCGAAGGGGGTGAAGGCGATACGCCCAGGGAAACTGCTTTTATTATATCTAATAACCTTTGTTGCAGTTCGCTCAACCAGATATCCTACCTTGCACTGCAAATAAGCATACTGGTTTCATTACCTGCGCTTCCCGGCACTCTACTTACCTAAGGGAGGAAATTGCAGCATGCCTAGATTGGTAGGAAATAGTTCTGTGAAACATCGAAGAGCCGTCGAGCCCCTCGTTTGCCTCACACTTGGCTAAAAAAACTAGTAATAATAGGCTTGCACTGACGAAGATCCGACTAAGGTCGCTCCTCGAACAGATTTCGCCAGTGAGGCCGCACGACAAATGCTCTCTGAAGCACATCAAGACCGTTCCACACTACACTGTCCTTCTTTCCAGAACTAAGCGGTATGCGTAAAGGGAGAAGGTGATAAGTAAGTGTCTCATCTACTCAGGTCACTTAGAAATTCGAGAATTGAGGAGTGAAGATCATTGCTGCACTGTACAGGTTGAGCCAATACCGCCGAATACAAATGATCTGCTTCATGACATGCCAAAACAATATACCATCCATACTACCTGTCAATTGGTCTGGCATCATAATCGGGTTTTACGACGACTTGGAGCGATGCGGCGACGAAGACAAGGTGGCCTTTACACCTCATCGCCTTTTATATGTTGTTCGAACATATGACTTATAGTCAGGCATTTGAAATCTCGTCTTTTTGAAGTTTTGATGTGGTCGTGTATTTCCGTCGATTGGGGATCATCCTCTATCGAGTGGGATCAGGCAATACAGACTATCAAACATCATGTTATTCGATAACAGCAAGGGATGGACTAAAACATAGAATTATAGAACACTTTTACAGTTTGTGTAAGCACCCCATAGTAGCACGTGGTGAGATTAAGAGCTAGATTACAGAATGTGCATATGTTTTATATTTACATGGCGTGACAGCACAAGGTAAGCCATACTTCACATATAAATCAAGCCTGAGAGTGCTTCTTAACCACTTCCATCACCTCGTGCAGCCCTTTGACAATCACAGTTGGCCTTCCCAAGTCCCCTTCAACCAGTTGATCCGTCCAGCCGTTTCCAGCTCGATCAACCCAGGCGGCCTGCATCCCTACGGATCGGGCACCCACAATATCAAACGGATTTCCACTAACTAACCACATCTTACTCATCGCTTCTTTTGTGTTTTCCTTACCCACCTTCCCAGCAAGGTGGTAATACGTTTCAATACTTGGCTTAAACTTCTTCACTTCTTCAACAGTGACGATGTCCTTGAAAATCGAAGCGTGAGGGCCAAGATCTGGAGATGACCTTACCGAGTTTGTAACCATCTCATTGGTACCATTGGAGAATATCACAGCTGTGATATTGGGAGCTTCTGTAATTGACTTGAGAGCTCCGGCTACATCAGGGAATGTAGATAACGAATCGTAGGCTTTCATTAGAGATTCGATGGATTTACCATTTAGAGAGACCCCTGAGTCTTTCAGGGCATGACTCAGGGAATTTCGTGTAATGGTTGAGAATGGCTCATATTGGTCTATCACAGTGTCAGACTTATGAGGGCGGAAAGTAAGAATTCAGGTTATGTACTCATGCTGTTCAGACGCCATGTGTATTCCAATTGGTAGCGTCTCCACAATGCAGCTAGGCTTGTGGCTTTTTCACTCCCAAAATGAGTGGAGAGTTCTTTGGCTACAGATTCGGTCGACAGAAGGGTCCCGTAAAGATCGAAAGCAACAACAACGTTCTCGTTTGATGGCATCTTGTTTGCAGATCAACGTAAAAGACAATGAAGGGAAGATAATTTCTAAAGGATTTGCAACAGCAGGGCTCTTTATCGATTAAAACCTTCTTGGCGGCAATGACGTAGCCGCCGGAACTACCTCAATTCCCGACTCTGATAATTCCCGACTCTGATGTCGATATCGATCACATATCTCGTCGTACTGGCAGCAGCATCATCTCCATGTCAGATGAAGAACATCAAGGCAATTATGAGACCTTTCGTGATTGTTTCTCTGGGCCAATCGTCCAGAGACTCCTCACAAGACCAGCAAAGCCCGTGAACAAAAAAGGTGTGAAGAACCGCAAGAATGCGGTAAGAGGTGCCGACTATGTCGAACAGGAGGTTGGCAATGGGGCGGAGGATTTAGCTGACTTTGTAGATGTATGAGCACTTCCTCAGTCTGCTAGAACAAAGCACTAAAAGCCTTTAGTTCCTGGCAACAGAGTTGTTCGACTCATTACCGCGAGAGCTACAAACGCTGTCATATTCGGCTATCCAGAGGGACGGTCGCCTCGCTAAGGCTTACAACGATCCAATATCGTCACAAACGATAGAAGGTAACTTGTCAAGTATCCCATCTTCTGTCGCCGATTCCCTCAAGACCTACGCCATTCTCCTTGACCCCTCAGATCTGCCCAAACTTCTCAACCCTATATTTCAAGACTACGTCAATATCGTCACAGCTTCACCTCCCGTGTGGTCATCCACCCGCGCATCCGCTTGTGAGATCTGCGATCGAAGCTGGATACCTCTGACGTACCATCACCTCGTGCCGAGACAAATACATACAAAGGCTATCAAGAGAGGTTGGCATGAAGAATGGAGCTTAAACAGTGTGGCATGGCTTTGCCGAGCTTGTCATAGCTTTGTACATAGAGCTGCTAGTAATGAAGAACTGGGGAAAGATTACTGGAGTGTGGAGAGGCTAATGGAGAGAGAGGATGTGCAAAATTGGGCGAAGTGGGTGGGAAGAGTAAGGTGGAAGTCGAGATAGTGGCCACGTAAACCATCCTAACTGGGGCTTACTAGCAACCTGGACCGGATATCCTACTGATTCGGTCATCATTTCCCCTGGATCACAAAACCATTGCGAATGGTCAGACCCATCAATGGAGGTGGATCCACGCGCTTGTGGGTAGCCACTTTGACGCATAAAGTGCAGACATCACCAGTGGTAAGGATAAAACCTTCCAAGCTCTGAAGGTAGTCAAGACTGGCGGACCATATCTTGACTGGTAGACGAAGGTCTTGGGCGATGATTATATGGCGAGGCCCAGGCTGCTTTTACAAAGTCCAGGACCGTTTACATCGAACTACTACGCCAAACACGAGTATCAATCGCACAGACATATCTCACCTACAATTCGAAACATCTGAGCCGTGACTGGAAACTTGGATTTCCTCATGGAGTCCGATCTCAGCGAACCTCCTCCTGTTCGGATACTAATGATCTCCTTCATACTATGGCTTTGGACTAGTGTCTAAAACAGCTTTCTGGTTCGACAGTGCAATATGTCGCTAGATCGATGAACACCCGGTCACGCCAGTTTTACAGTGCATGTCAGTATCTTAATTTATAGCTTATCTGTCGAATTGTCAATGCCTATGCAATAGGTATCTACTCTCCTTCATATCATTCTAGTCATATCACACTATCTTGCCCCCATCTCGACTGGTATGTGACAAGGTGTTTCAAGATACCTTCTGCTGCCACCATAGCTTTTGGACTATCTGAATACAATCTCGTATCGTACCTTCAGTACTGGCCCTCTTGGTTCTATCAACCTACACAACGGAACAGCAAAGACTACCATTTCGGCGAAATTTCGGAAAACCCTCTAGCGCTGATGTGAACTGATGGAATCGCCATTCACCAATGACGATGGACGACAAAGACGGGCGGTAGTCACAACAACTTGGGATCAACAAATACCTCTGTCCGCCCGTAAGGACCTCACAACCACCGCCTTCATTGTCAACGAATGCAGGTGCTGGGATCACATATTGCTTTGTTTGTCCGGCATTGAACATAAGGATCAGATCTTCAGCTGCCGCTCTTTCATCGATCATTTCCAGACGACTTATCGTCCGCTGAGTTGTTGTACCGCCTACCGCCGCAATTTCAGCAGACCGCAATCATGCCAGTAAGCCTCTGCAAATCTTCTTCAACTCCTACCGCCTACGTATTTCACATCAACTGATTTCATCACCAGGGAATTCTCGAGCTCTATGTCACCCACGCCAACGATTATGTCAACGGGAATGTGGCAGCCAACACGGCCTTCAATATCTCACGCGCCAAACTCGAGTTGACGATTATGCGCGAGCTAGACAAATCCACTTTACCAACCGCGTACAAGTTGGCGTGGTTTAATGCTGTCAGTACGCTTGTACATCTGCTTCGTGCGGACTGTTGTCCCCCTTAGAACATGTTAGGCTGGCTCTTGCAACATTGGTCCGTCAGAGCGACAATACCGAACCCGTACTTCATAATATTTGATTCTTTGTCTGCGATATAGTTTTACCACATCCGCCGATGAACGGTCTTGCTTACACTACGCTCACAGATTCTCACATCGGACCTCTCAACCTCCTTCTGGCTCTCCGTTAAAATCCAACACTCGCTTCCCGAGTCCTGCATAGCTCGCTATGTCCCCAACTCCTCCCTTCTTAGCATAGAGGCGCCCCGCTCCGGCATCAACGAAGCTCACACCACTCCGTCTAACCGCTCTCCCACTGTCGAATCTTCAGCAAGCACTATAAGTGCACCTGATGAAACAAAGAAAACTCACCACGAGCGGTACAGCAGTGGCATTGCAAGGGGTGGCGAAACAGAACCACTCAAGCCAATAATCAAGCCCGAAGAGGTCTGGCACGGAGAGGACCGCCCTGAAGTATTGGAAAACGATAAACCACGCCCAGTCAATCGGCGAATCAAATATCCTAGGATGTCAACTGGTGGGAAAGCACCACGACGTAACGCCAAGGTCAAAGCAAGAGCGAAACCAAACCCGGCGCCGAAACCTAGGGTCGAGAAGCCGAAGCCGACACCAAAGCGGAAGAGAGCGAGTGAGGGAGAAGCTACACAGGCGAGTAAGGCGACGAAGGTGGCGAAGGGGGGAGTTTGAATAGAGTGGCGGCTGCGTTATTTCTGGGGTAGTCTAAGGGTGGAAGAGATGAAAGGGATGATTTAAGGCGTAGTAATATTCACAGCACAGGCGGACGCGATTACGCACTGAGAGACAGGCTGAACGAGGACAGTAAAGAAAAAGTCTCGCAGTACTCTTACAGGCAGATTTTCGTTAAAGCAACATCTCAACTCCACCTTTCATCTTCTGTAACAGCAACTCCACTCGCATCTTTTTGTCAATGATACAACACCAGTCAGTCAGTCAGTCAGTCAGTAACCCCCGCACCAAAAACAACCAACGAACCATCCTCCTCCATCCTTATTCCTCCCTTTAAAAACCACCCCCCTACCCCCAAATCACCCACCAGAAACACACCATCCCATTCACCCGCCCATTCACCCACCATCCCATTCACCCCATATCCTTTATAACCCACAAGACCAATCAATCAACCAACCAACCAACCAACCAACCACACACACCACTACAGTATCCTATCTATCTACCACTATCTCTGCATACTATCAATCCCTGCCTTCATTACAGTACCCTGCCTTCACTACCCCTTCCACCCACTACCCCTCCCTCCCTCCCACCATCACCACCACTACCCCTTCCACCCAAAACAACAACAACAACAACAACAACAACAACAACAACAACACATACATGCATTAAACCAACACGCTCTTATCCATCTGAAACACGACTTTGGTGTCAGTTCGGTAGTTGGTGGTGGAGCGGTGGAGCGGTCGGGTGGAGGGATTTTTGTTGGGGGGGGGGGGGGATGGAGAGGTGAAGGGGTGAATGTTGAAGGAGGGGGGTGGAGGAGAGGGAGAAAGGGAGGAGAAGAAAATGGAGGGAGGAAGAGATGAGGGATGGTGGGAAGGTGGTGGTAGGGATGGATGGATGTATGTATGCGAAAACGTAGGTCGCACTACCAAAGCAAAAGCAACAAGGAAGCCCGAGCGAAGAATCCCCCCTCTACGTTCCTGCGTTATGTTCACCGTCACGGATTCCCTGATCGCGGTCCCGTATATATACACGCGATCCATCTGATCTAGGCCTAGTCTTACATGTACTTTACCCGAGATGCCCGAAGGGAAACTTAAAGATGCCTCTTCTCCACCTTCTCCTCGTAGCTCTGCACCTGATCGCCGACCTGGAACTCCGTCCACTTGTCAAAGCCCATGCCGCACTCGTTCCCCTTGCGCGTTTCCGGCACGTCCTTTTTGACGTTTTTGAGAGAGGTGAGAGTACCTGGCTTACAGTTAGCAAACCATTCTACGTAGACTGGGGGACGAAAAGTAGCGACATACCATCATAGACGACGTTTTTTCCCCTCAGCACCCTAACTTTAGCGCTCTTGCTCACAACCCCGTTCCTGACCCTGCACCCAGCCACAGGCACCATCAGCCGCCCCCTGGCGTTAATCTCAAACACCTGCGCCACTTCTGCCTCTCCCAGCACCCGCTGCGTCACCAGCGGCGGCAACATTTCGCTCAGCTTCGCCTTGACATCATCCACAAGCCTGTAGATGATATTCTCCTCGAGGATGCGCACCCCCATCTGTTCCGCCATGCGCCTCATCGCCGGCTCGATAGACACGTTGAAAGCGATGATTTGGCCTTTGGCAGCGGCAGCGTGCTCAATGTCGAATTCAGACACAGGGCCGACGCCAGAGCGCAGGATGTGTGCGCGGACCTCGGAGTTTCCGAGCGCGGCAATGGAGTCAAGAACAGCTTCGACGGAACCGGAGACGTCGCCCTTGATGAGGAAGAAGACTTCCTTGATGCTTGGCTGTTGGGTTGGTTTCTCTGCTGGTGTTGCGGGAGGAGCGTTTTCACCGGCTTCTTTGGCCTCTTCTTCAAGCTTCTCCTGCGCCTCGCGCTTCTCTTGCTCGATGCGGCGGGCTTCGTTGACGGCGGTCATGTCGGTGGCCATTTGGGATCGTTCTAGATCTTCGCGGCGGAGCTCAACCACGGATTTGGCTTGCTGTTCGTCGACGGCTTGGAGGACTTCGTCGCCGGCGGCGGGTTGTTCTCTCCATCCGTCGATTTCGACAGGCGTACCTGGACCAGCGGAGGGGACTTGGACGCCAGCTTCGTTCTTAAGGCTTCGCACTCGGCCCCAGGTGGTGCCGGCGACGATGACATCACCAGATCTAAGCGTACCACGCCGGACAAGCACTGTAGCAACTCGGCCTGCCTTCTTTGTTGTGGCTTCGAGAACCCAACCTTCGGCTTGGCCGTCAGTCTCGGCACGCATGTCTAGTATGTCTGCAAGAGCGACGGCGGCGTCTTCGAGTTCTTCCATGCCTTGACCGGTCTTGCCGCTGACACAAACAACCTGCGTATCGCCACCATAGTCTTCAATCTCAACACCGTATCTCGCCAAATCCTGCTTGACACGACCCACATCTGAATCCTCCTTATCGACCTTGTTGACAGCGACAATGATTGGAACCTTGGCGGCTTGAGCGTGCTTGATCGCTTCAATGGTCTGCGGCTTCACACTATCATCTGCCGCTACAACTAGGATAACAATATCCGTGACATTGGCTCCCCGTTGCCGCATACTTAGAAAAGCGGCGTGGCCAGGAGTGTCGAGGAATGTAATGATCTTTCCAGAGGGCATCTGTACCGAAAAGGCCCCAATATGCTGGGTAATGCCACCAAATTCAGATGCTGCGACGGATGATTTGCGCAACCAGTCCAGAAGTGTAGTCTTTCCATGGTCAACGTGTCCCATGATGGTTACAACTGGTGGTCTGGGAGGTAAAAGAGATTTATCTTCGGCAGGAGGACGCGCCTTTAGATCTTCACTGGCACCATGGTTGATTATGGGCTCGAAGTTAAATTCTGCAGCAATGAGACCCGCAATCTCGGCGTCGAGCACATGGTCGTTGTTGATCTCATCAAACCCCAAGGTACGCATCCTGCTTGCAAAATCTTCCACCCGGACTCGTAAGACAGCGGCCAGATTAGAAACACTAATGAATTCTGGCAGATAGATCGGCGTAGGCGGAGCGGCTCTCCTCTGCATGGCTTTCTCCATTTTGCGCTGCTGCCTACGCTCAATCTTGGCAGCTGCACCATCATCCTCATCTTCTTCAAACTCAGACTGAAATTTTGTTCGTTTCTTTCTCATTCTGTCTCTCCCTCTAGAATAAGTGGAAGACTCTGATTTGAAACTTCGGTTTGACGATTGCAATTCGTCTAGAAACACATCATCCTTGCCCCTTGACTTCTTCTTTTCTTTCCTAGGTTCTCGCGTCTCCGATCGCTCAGGGTACTGATGCGCAATATACTGAATAGGGACACGTTCAACTGACGCACCGCTGGGGGCTAGAATAAAAGGTTCTTCGGGCGATGCGCGAACTTCGTCGGATTTGAGGTTTCGAGATGTTCGTTCTTCGATAAGAGGTGGACTCCATGACGTCCAACGACCCTTTGCAGGCTCTGCACCTATTGAAAATCTCTCACCGCGTGACAATATAGGAGGGTGCTGATTTGTTTGTCCTCCAGCGGGCGTACTGGATTGGACCTTCTCCGTCTCTATACTCCTTTGATTTGGACCGCTTCTTGTAGATGTGTGGTCTACTTCTCGTGTGGGCGGTGAATTTGGACCGCTTTCAACTGGCGTAGGCTTCCAACGGCTCCAGCCTCCGCTGGAATTGAAAGCAGATCTTGCAGCTACAGGTTGATCAGCGGATTCGCCTCCCTTGGTCCATTGTGGCTGCAAGGTCCAAGGGTTCATTTTGCTGGAAGGCTTGTATTTAAGATTTTGGATGTCCTTAGACGCAGGCCTTAAATCTGCAGTCGATCCCTCTTTAGTTTCCTCCGACTTGTTTTGGCTGCCATACAGACCATCGTCCTTGGAAATTTTACTATCCGCATTAAGCCCAATGTATCTGCCGTTCTTGGTTTGTTCCAACCGCCCTAGCCTCTCCAATTCCAATATCGACGAACTGGTGTCATTCCCAGATGCAGCGGACTTTTGAGGCTCCATAGATGACCGAGATTTAACAGGAGCTTTGACATCGGTGGGGGGTGCTATCACCTCGGCTGACTTACGTCTGATGTGTTTCCAATGTTGAGCAAGGTCGCTTCTGTCTTGTTCGGGCTCTATGGAATTCAGGTCGTGAGGTGTCTTATTTTGTGAAGTCTTAGCGGAAATACGGTCATCTAGAAATCTATCACGTGAACCTGTTTTGGGAGCTGCGACAGGTTGAGAGTTATGCGGAAATGCAGACCTATGTGGTGATCCCTCCCACATGGTTTTAGGAGGCACCGTATGTTCGGGTACCCATTCCGAAGCCGGTGCCGACTCGTTGCTGAGGATGCCATGACTCTGCGTGCTTCGGGGTGGGAATGTAGATTGTGAAGCCGGTTTCGGAGGTGGTGCAGGATTATGACAGCTTCGGCATTCTTTGCTCAGGCGATGATTCGTATACCCGCAAGAACAATACCAATTAGCCGATGCATTGGTATTGATGGCCCTCGGGCCACGAGCACTGCCGTCTGGTCCTCTGTCCCGTTCGGGAGCCCTTCGAGCGATCGTGAACCGGTTGTCGCGCTGAATTTGTTGCTGTTCGGGAAGTGGTGACGGGGATACTGTCCTGGCAGACCTTTGCAAAGCGTATCGCAGTTGTTTCTCCTCTGGAGTCAGTGCACCTACGGGTGTGGTTCGTGCCCAACCGCCACCGAAACGAGGAGGTTCCCTGGGTGCAGGGGGGCCTTCGCGCTCCACAGGCGGGGAATGGTCATCTTCCAGTGATGCTACCGCAAGTCCTGGCGGCTTTTGAATGGTACGTGTCGAGTGAAGTAGACGTCGTTGGTAGGCTCGAGGTCTCGCGGATGCACGTTGCAATCGAGTGACGCAGAAGATACATACATCTTGAAGCTTTGGAGTCTGAAGCAATTAGGGATATTTT
>JAABUW010006298.1_pt1 | contig 14963 bp, 14 predicted proteins | sample 5560081 | NCBI WGS metagenome assembly JAABUW01 (sample SAMN10711882, study PRJNA513363) | rock metagenome | isolation source: Antarctica rocks | place: Antarctica: Victoria Land, Knobhead sud
AGGACATGGGGTACATCGATTCAGCCTCCTACCACCACCTTCATGTCTACATACCAGGAGCTAGGCGGCACAGAGGTGCCATCTCACCGAGCCTGTGCCAACTGTCGATCTCAGAAGGTCCGATGCGTTCTAGACGATGAATCGTCGGAGGTCTGCCAGAGATGCGCCAGGGCCGACCGAACATGCGTCTTCACACCTCTGCAGAAAAGAAGGCAACGGAAACGTACAGACACGCGAGTCTCGGAGCTGGAGAGGGAGATGAAAGCAATGCGAGCAGCGCTACAGGCAAAAGAACGAAGCGGAAGCCGAAACACCCAGAATACTGCTGCTCCACCGTCTCCTCGACCGGAAGGCCTGTGGTTCGAAAAGAATTCGCTACGGGCCCCTACGAGGAGCGTTGGGTATGAGAGAAGCAGCGTAGGCCAGGCAAGTCTGTCGAGAGATGGATCTCGGCCGGGAGTAGACAACGCGAGGCAACAAGGAGGGCCTACGCTTTGGCCAAATCGTTTCATGAACCAGCCGCGAGACGACAGTAAGGACGTTGTTGATTCTGGGCTTATATCCATGGCCACGGCAAGGCAACTGTTCGAGACGTATCGCAGAGACCTGTGTTCGATCTATCCCATCGTGGTGATCCCGGAGTCAACTACAGCTGATGAGCTACGCAAGACCAGGCCTGCCTTGTTTCTGGCTATCATCGCTGCTGCTGCTGGAAAGGACAACGCGGATCTCTCAGCGAGGCTTGATAAAGAAGTCCTACACATCTACGCAGAACGCCACGTTGTACAGAGCGAGAAGAGCCTAGAGCTTGTTGAAGCTCTTCTCATCAGTGCCGTCTGGTATCACCCTCCGACCAAGTTTGGACAGCTGAAGTACTACGAGTACATACACATGGCAGCTACGATGGCTCTAGATATCGGTACGATGGGCAAAACCCTACCTTGAGTAAGACAATCGCTAACCTTTTGCACTTATGTTTGTAGGCATAGGAACGAGACCAGTCCCACATCGGAACCTCTTCGGTTCTAAGCCTTCACGACAAGGCCGTAACCTGCACCCAATCGAGGACCCAAAAAACCCAGATCTATCCATGACGCCTCGTTCTAGAGACTCAAGTCCTGACACCGCAAGTCTGGAGTGCAGGAGAACGTTCTTGGCCTGCTACATTGTCTGCTCCAGCGTCTCCATGAGTCTCAGACGACCAAACATGCTACGAGTATCCAGCTACGTACGTGACTGTCTCGACTTTATCGAGCAGTCATCAGAAGCTGCACCTTCGGATCGGTCGCTGGCTGCTTGGGTGAGACTGAATATCATCGCCGAAGACATCTGCTCCTCATTCTCGTACGACGACCCCGGAGATATCGCCTCGATCACAGATCTACGGACACAATTCATGCTGAAAGATTTCGAGAAGCGACTATCCGACTGGTTCTCAAGTACGCCAGACACCGACTTGTCTCCAGGTATCACGATAATGTATTACAGCATCCGCCTTTACCTTCACGAAATAGCATTGCACGTCGATCACTCGCCGGAGGACTTCAAGGCTCCGTACCAAATGGGGCCAGTTCACCAAACTGCAGAAGACGAGCCTCCAGTCCCGAGCAAGATCTTCGCTATAGCTGTGGCAGATTGTGTATCGAGCGCTCACAGCTTAATGAATGCTTTCAGCAATATACCACCTGAGCAGGTAAGCACTACGAGGTTGCCGTCTTTACTACTTCCAAGACACCACTGACAGACTTACTTTATGGTCATCAAGGGCCGAGGATTTCCAGTCTTCCTCTACGTTCGAATATCATATGCTGCGTTCGTCCTGGCGAAGCTGTGCCTCTCTGCAGCCCACCCTGAAAGTCAGATCGCTCGTGTCCTCGATCGAAGTAGTCTGAAGGTGGAGCAATTCATGGACAAGGCTATACTACAAGTCCGAGCTATTGTGGGCACCTCGACACGCCGCGTTCCTGCTATATTCCTGGCCCTGGTCTTGAAGCTGAGGCAGTGGTCAATGAACCCGCATATGCTTGATGGCCCAGAAAATGCCGGGGATCGGGCAGCGCTTGACATTAGCCAAACTCCTACCATGAGCCCAGGAGGCGTCAGCCGTTGGCAGGCGACCAAGACCAATACTGCTTCGAGGATCTCGGAACAGCCAAGCAGCGAGGAGAGTTCGCCGGACGATCACATTGAACAGTATGACAGCATCACCACGTTCGCGGCCAAAACTACAGCTGAACTGGATCCGAATATGTCGAGCGAGTTGACGCCCGACTCAAACGACAATTCTGACATGCAGAGATCGAGCGCTGCAGCAATCTCGGTACCAGCCGATCTGGTACCGAGTACCGATGACTTGATGGTGAATGACATCCCGTGTCAACCAGGATCTTACCTGGATCCGAATGATCAGATGGAGCTGGATCGTAACTTCTTCCAAATGTATGGCGATATGGATGCGCTGTCGAATGGCGGTCTGACTGGCCTGGAGGATTGGTCTATGTTACCGACAGACATGATGGGTTTGCCGGATATTGACTGGCAGATGACCGCGACTGATGCACCGCCTCCGTTCTGAAAGTGCGAGTCGTTAATAGGATTTGCTAGGCTATCGACATAGTGATGAAGGGGAATTGACGGCTGATGAGTTCAAAAAGAGGCGTAATGGGTACTGGGCGATCATGAACGTACGCGATATGTGCGCCTACTTGCGAGATCGATGCTAAATCTACTCACTAGGCGTGGCGACCGATCGAGCAGAAGGTCATTCGTGATCTGCTCGGCATACTTGACACCACGTCAGCCAGACAGGACGATCTCGCGGCCGTTTCTGTTTCTCTACCGAAGGAAAATGTTGGCGAAGGCACTGAAATTGCACAAATCGAAGCGAGTGACCGGCATCGGCGTTACTATATCTTCATTCTTCAGCTTGATGAAGTACTAGTCTTCAAGCAATTTGATTCGAAGACAGATGGGCATGCGAGACAGACGGCACACTGTGCCATCCAATGCAAGAGCGATCATGGTCCGAGCAGACAAAAGACCTCTCGAGATCGCGGATACACAGTCCAACACCATAACAGCCACTGTAGTTGCGGCATCAATGCTCGTTTCTTCGAGAGTGGGCAACTCACCGTACGTTGACCAGCCTGATTGCAGCGTCAAGCAGCAACTCACCTTCTTCTCGGCAAGAAAGCGCGCCGGTGCGGCAACTATTGAGGTTCGGGGTGTGGTCTACTAGGAAGATGAAGACGCAGAGTAGTATCGTTGAGCGGATCATATTTTCAATATGTGTCAGACTGTTCTCGAGGTGCAGTGATGACCAGGTCGTTCCTGCCTACATTGAACGGTGACGTGGAAGCCTGCGGCTTCTGTTCTCAACCTCGTACTTCCGTTTCCAAATCTCTTGCTCTTACGCTCAAAGTTGCTCCCGGTTTTTGGTTATTGCTTCGTTCCTTGCGCTGCTCATTTCGAAGCTACTGTCTCTCCCTTTCAACCACACGGTCGCACCATCCATCCGTCCACTCCTTTACATCACGAACAACAAGATGCGGTCCTTCTACGCCACCGCTGCCTTCGCTGCAGCTGCAAGTGCTCAGTATGAGCTCCAAAGCACATTCGCAGGCGAGACGTTCTTCGACAACTTTGTATTCTTCAACTCTTGGGGTGAGAACGCTGTTAAGCAGAACGCCCCTCTAAGACATCTGAGACACTGGCTGACGGGTTCTCTTCACCAACAAAAGATCCGACTCTAGGTTTCGTCCAGTACGTCACGAAGGAAGCCGCTGAAGGCTTTGGGATGATCAATGTGACCAAAACTTCTGCATCCTGGGTACGTCACTGATATGTGAGACTCTTGCTGTGCCTGCTCACATCTTACTTGGCTACGTCTAGGGCGTCGACGCTACCAGCCTCTTCGACCCGACCGCGCCGCTTGGACGGCCTTCATTCAGGATCACGAGCGTCCAGAGTTGGACCCATGGCTTGTTCATTGCCGACCTGGCTCATGTTCCGGCGAATGTGTGCGGTACTTGGCCAGCCTTCTGGGCACTCGGGTCTGGAACGTGGCCGGACAATGGTGAGAGTGATACCGGAGTGTTATCAGACAGCCAGCAATTGATATGAAGCTCAGGCGAGATCGACATCATTGAATACACCAATAATGTGAGTGTGTGGTACTGCTCCAGTCAGATTCCACACCGTTACTGATGTGGATCTTCTCCAGGTTCCGAACAATCTGATGGCCTTGCATACCACACCTGGTTGCTCCATTGCTGGTGCTGGTGAGACTGGGACATTGGTAGCCGCAGACTGTGGTGTAGGTCAATGTGCTTCATTACATATCCCTTGACTAATTGGCCAGATCAACGGTGGCATCACTGGATGCACCGTAGTCACCGACACACCCAACAACTCCGGAGATGCGTTCAATGCCATTGGAGGAGGTGTGTACGCCATGGAGTGGACAACTACCGCCATCCGCATATGGTTCTTCCCTCGCAATGCCATTCCTGCTTCTATCACCGAAGGTCCGAAGGCGTGCCTGTCGTCGAAGAATTCGGACTGCCCGCCGCGAACTTCCAAGGCAGCTGTATTCTTGACGGCCACTTCTTCAACATGAGCCTGGTCTTCAATATCGACTTCTGCGGACAGTACGCTGGCAACGTATGGCAAGCGAATGGATGCCCTATGCTGAATCCAGAGGACGTAATTACTACCATTCCACCTCACGAACAAAACTGTAAGTTGACTTGTGATACAGGGCTGGGCAAGCTGCAACATGTTCGTCGCAAATAGCCCGCAGTCGTTCGTGGAGTCGTACTGGGAGGTCAACTACCTGAAGATCTTTCAAACCATGACGGCCGCCATCTCATCTTCGACTAGCTCTATGTCCTCTGTCACGCCGGCGGTCAGCGCAGGAGCAAGCAGCACTGCTCTGAGCAATGCTCAAGGCCGAACGAGTACAGCAACTATGTCACTTGCGCCGACCATCCCAAGCATCGCACCCGAATCTTCGACAACGCTCAGTCTCGCTTCTAGTGTACTTTCGTCCTTGTCTTCGCAGAACGTGCCTTCGACTGCAAGCTCACCGAGCACACCTGGTACGGAGCCAGTACTCACAACGTCGCCTTCGACACTCAGCCCGGCTACCAGCTCGGGCATCACAACAGTATCTACGATCCCAGCAGCTACTCCAACCTCTGCAACACCTACAACCCAGGCTCCAGCCCCATCGTTGTCATGCAGTGGCTACGTGTGCATAGCTTACACCAGCGTCGTCATTGTGGAGACTGTCACTGTGAACGCGCTGCAGACTGTTCTGCAGTAAGGCAGGTGTATGGAGATTTACTCACTTACTTTGATACATCGATCTTGTCGGGAAGGAACAGCATATGGACGATGTTTTCGCTACGGTTTGAGGCTCAGGGGTGGATGTCTTGGAACATAGAGATCTGTAATGTCAAATGATGAATACTGAAAAGTAATATACTCCTGTTTCTAGTTGTGATGATGAAGATGACAGATACGTTCTTGAGGCTCATCATTCATGCCAGCGGCGATCGAAGCCGAGTATTGCTTGGGATGTGAAAGCGATCGATGGGAAGAAGCAAATAGCAGTCGGAACGGGTTTCTCAATGATCAAGACTTCTCGATATGCTACTACACTGCCGGATATCATCTCGCCGGGACCATTGCTGATCGCGAGAGCTGTGTTTCCTGAGCTAGGCCGAGAAGTACAAAGGACAGGAATGTTCGTGCAATCGTGCTACCAGATGTTCTGCTTGGTAGCCGGCCGTAAGGCTGCGATAATGGAGACACAAGCTCAATATCGCTACAGAAGGTACAGTAAGATCTACAAAGGAGTGAAGGTCATCGGCAGCATCTCCTTAGCAGTGTCACCAAGCCATAATCTCAAGGCCAACACGGAGCCTTCAACACTGCCCCCGCCCTCCGGAGATGATCCGCTATGTCACTTGCGCACCCGCCTTGCCTTTGCCCTTACCTTCTGACTTAAGATCGGACCTCTCGTAGGGAGGAAGACAGAAATCCTCGATCTCCTGCCCGCCATCAAACATCTTCGACACAAGCAAACCAGCCGCACCAGGTGCCAACAACGTCCCATACTGCCCAAAGCCGTAACACAACCACACACCACTCTCTTCAACTCCGCTGGTGTTTGACAAACCAAGGGCTGAAGCTGGGACACGATCAATGATTGGAGCGCCGCCGTTCGCAACACTGAGTTCCGAACGACCTGAAGCTTGTACTTGCCTCTTGTCGTTGGTATCGAGGCCGTCATGATTAAGGTAAGGTGCAGTCAAGGTTCTCAGCTCTTTTGTTTTCCCATGCCGAACACGTCGAGCGTCTTCAGAGGGTAGATGGTCGTTGCTTACACCGGCGCCGAAGGCTGTGACCTTGATAGTGCTGTCCGTGGGGTAAGCGACCATGGTAACTCTGTCCTGCAATTTCCGCTCGGTTGCCGCTCCTTTCGGAAGATACAGAGCAACATCATTAGGCGTCGACTCGATGTTCGAAGGAACAGTAAACCAGTGGGCGGCATACACAGTGTTCTGGACGATGACTGGATGTGTTGGGAACAGATCGTCGAATATACAGGTTGTGAATGGTCCAGCTGCCAGAACAAGTTGTGTACAGGGAAGCTCCGCCACTTTGTCTTCCTGGCTGTGGTCCGCAAGACGTACACTCGTCAGTTTTGCCTGGTCGTCGAAGGTAGCGCTCAAGGCTGTGTGGCCAAACCGGAACGAAACGCCCAGAGCTTGACATTGTGCCAGAAGCCAGGATGCAAGCTTGGAGGAGTCACTACACTGATGTTAGCCGGCTGATCGATACAAATAGAGAGCGAGCTACCTACATGCGGCCAATAGAGTCAGAGGTTGCCTCGAACGATGCTTGATCTGTGCCTTTGAGCCAGGATGGGCACTTCTCATGGTTCTGCGAGCCGGTAAGGGTGACTGTAAGCGGTGTCGTGGTGCTAAAGCTCAACTCTTGCTTCCAGTCCGGCAGCGAGAGGATCTCCAGCCAAGCCTGCTTGGACCGTTGAGCAAGCGGGTTCCAACCGTCCGGCAACCCATCAGCGCTCAAGAGTCCATTGCAGTAACCTGATGCCAACTGGCAATGGCCGTCTCGAATCTCTACCACAGTGATTTGGATAGGATGGTCTCTCTTCCTTGCCTCCAGCGCTAATTCGCGAGCGACGAAGAGGCCAACGAAACCTGCACCAACGACAGTCACGTTGACTGCGGCTAATCTGGCAGCTGTTCCAGAGACACTGGTATCGACGGATGCAGTCCCGCGGCGCCGTAGCATCAGCTTGACTACTTTGCTGCTATTGTCTTCGGGAGGCGACACAGTGTCATCGCTATCATAAGCCTTCGTGAGGTTTAGCTTGCGCTTGCGGGTGACTGGCGGAGCCTTGGCAATGTCCGGGATAGTGCTTGGGCCGACGAAGTCGCTATCTGGTTCGCCCGGAGCCGACGCAGAGCTTCCACGAGGATGCTTCGTAGGTGGCGGCTTCTGCTTGGAGAGCCCTTGTGCCTTAGCTGCTTTGGTTGCGTTGGCGAGCTGCTTCGATGCGCGTGCTCGAGCTTCCTCTTCGAGCCTCATGGGCGGTGGTGGTGTGTAGGCTGCGAAAGCTGGATGCATGTTACCCTGCCTCGCGAAGCGGTGCCAACAAGATTCCTCAACGTGGTTCCGCGCGGCGCGATGCTGGTAATCACTTCTGTCGTCAGAGTCGAGATCGAGACACTCTGAACACACGTGCCGCCAGCAATCCATGCACTTGTAGCTCCACTTCTTGACACGCTCGCCACAGGTTTCGCACTTGCAGGTCTTGATTTTCTCGTTCTTCACCCAATTTCCCACTGGCACGAGCTCGCTTCCATCGTACCCGCTGGAGACAAGCTGTTTCTTAGACATGAGGGGCGAGTATGACTTCCGAATGCTGTACGTTTTCCGAACAGTAGCAGTGGGTATGGTGGGCTGCTGGGTGGGCTGATGTAGAAGTATCTTCCAAAGCTTTGAGGTTGTTGAAAAGATTTGCAGACAGAAGAAAATGCAGACTAGAGTTCCTATTGCCTTATATGTCAATTTCGCAGGTGATCACGCGCGGTGAATGTCACACTCGACGCTTCAGAGTTTGCTGGGCATGGCACGAGCTGGGAGATATTCGTCGTGTGAGCGCTGCAAAATCACTGATATGCGTGCGCAAACTTCCGTGACGTTGAATATGAGGTCATGAACTCGCTGAGACCGGTATGAGGCGCCAGTGGCATTGAGTGGGCGTGAACGGCATTTCCACATGCACCACCGGCTTATTCCTGATACCCCAATGGGCATCATCCTTTTCAACGTCGAGATACCATGATCTCCGAACTTGGAATCTTTCTCTCGTGGTTGAGATGAGGCTGAGCAGCAGCACGGTAGGTCATCTTGATCTTCGAGAAGGGGCAGACTGAGTTTGGAAAGGGATTTGACTACTGACGGCAGGGGATCTGGTGTTGAAAACGACCAGCAGGTCTTGCTTGATGCTTGTGTTGTCACATGCCCAATTCGTGAAGGATCATTCATACCCCAAGGAAAGCAAACATGAGTATCTTAGGCTCTGGCCACATCGTGTACCTCCCAACTCCTAACCTGTCCAGCAGTCGCACCTTCCTGTCGAGTGGGAGAGTGGTGTACACCGCCTCCTGACCCCATTCACTTCGCATGCTCAGCTTAGACGACACGGCGTCCCGACTTACAGCATGGCTGATATCAAGGCAGGCCTCGAAACAACAAATCGCATTTTTGATGAAGTCGACGGGGAAGAAGGAGAGGTGAAGTCGCAGAAACCGCGTACGAGCAGGCGAAGTGGGAGGGGCTGGGAAAACTACGGCGGACTAAGTCGACCCAAAAGGACATGGAATTAAAAGTGAATGTAATTGGCTCCATAACGTAAGGATTATATGCTATAAGTCACCGGCGTGATACTAGATTAAAAGGAGTAGTAGAGTGCCTATCGTACAGCGATAACTCGTGTCTATTCTATAAGAGGTAGCTATATACGTCGTCGCAATCTATAGGGTAATAATAAGAAGACTGTAATCCCTACAATGCGGAACGGGTAAGCTAGTCCCGATTAGGCCTAGCTTATCGAAATTAAGGTTACGGCTAATTACGGGTAGCTTACGCTAGATAAGCAAACCCTAGTCGCGTTAGCTAATTACGTACAAAGCTACAAGTCAGCTAAGCCAATTTAAATTAGGCCTAGCTTACCCGTTTTAGAAGATAAGGTGGAATTTGTACGTACGTATTTACCTCTCCTCACTTCGCCTACATTACTATATCTAGACTAGTCAACAACGACTAAGGGAGCGTTATACAGACTATTCGCATTACGTAGTTACAAAAAAAAGAGCTCTAACTGGCGTCGTCGACGCTACCGTGCTAGTCAAGCTATTTTTCCTTTTGGGTCGACTCAGTCCGCCGTAAAAACCGGACCGACCTCGTCTCGAACTGCGCCGCCGCCGCTCAAACGCAGCGTCATTGAACGTGGGCAGCAGTCGCCTGAACAACTTTCCATTATATTGTTAGAGATGCGGTAAGGCCTTGCATACATATACCATCCGCTTCTCGCCTGAAAGCGCTCGACTGTCTCCCACATTTCACGATGGCGCCCTTCCTACAGATGCTGGCCGGTTCCATTGGCCTGGCGTACTTCATCCAGAGATACTCGCCTCATCCTATCGGGACAATACTTACTGCTGTCATACTCTTTGTTACGGCATTCACATGTTACGCCGCTTGGACTGTCGTGGTATATCCACGCTTCTTCAGTCCGCTTCGCCACCTGCCAACGCCTCCGGACAATGCCTTCTTTACTGGTCAAACCAAGCGGGTCATGCAGGCGGCCTCCGGGATGCCTATGCGCGAATGGACGGAGTCTGTTGAAAATGACGGTCTGATCCGCTACAGCATGATGTTCCAGGAGCGGGTGCTGGTCACCAGTCCAAAGGCACTCGGCGAAGTTCTCGTAACGAAAAACTACGACTTCGTCAAGCCATCGCATTTCAGGCACAATCTTGGACGAATTCTGGGCATCGGGATCTTGCTGGCTGAAGGCGAGGAGCATAAATTACAGCGCAAAAATTTGATGCCGGCTTTTGCCTACCGCCATATCAAGGACCTATACTCTGTTTTCTGGAGTAAATCTCGGGAGATGACCGAATGCGTAGCTGAGGCCTCTAAATCGACAGTGCCTCCTTCAGAAATGTCCACTAGTCAGACTGAGGACGCTGAGAAAACCGCAGCAGACGCTCCGCAGCATGCCGCAGGTAGTATCGACGTCGGCAACTTCACTTCTAGGGCTACTCTGGATATTATCGGGCTATCTGGCATGGGCCAGGACTTTGGCAGCCTTCAGAATGAGAACAACGAGCTCAACAAGACCTACCGTAGCATCATCAACCCCTCGCGCGGAAGCATTGTACTCCAGATTATGGGTGCTTTCATCTCACCATGGATCCTGACCAGGCTGCCGATTAAGCGGAATAACACGATTGAAGGCGCCTCGTCGTACATCAAACAAGTTTGTAGGGATCTGATTGCCAAGAACCGAGTGAACATGGCCGAGAAGGAGAAGACTGGTGTGGACATCATCTCCGTCGCCCTCCAGTCCGGCGGCTTCACCGATGAGGAACTGGTCAACCAGATGATGACGTTCCTTGTCGCTGGTCATGAGACTACCGCGACAGCCATGATCTGGGCACTGTATATCCTCTGCAAGCATCCAGAAGCCCAAAAGAAGCTCCGAGACGAAATTCGGTCGAAGTTGCCAAGTCCAGACGAAGATGTTACAGCTGCAGAGATCGACAGCTGCTCCTACCTCCATGCTGTCTGCACCGAAACACTCCGCCTGTGGTCCCCAGTCAGCTTGACACTGCGGGTCGCAGACCGTGACACCAGCATCAACGGCCAATTCATCCCCAAAGGCACAACAATCATCCTTGCGCCCTGGGCGACCAATACCTCGAAACATCTTTGGGGCGAAGATGCGCTCGAGTTCAAGCCAGAGCGATGGCTTGATGCCGACGGCAAGGCGAATAACAAAGGCGGCGCAGACTCGAACTTCTCCTTCTTGACATTCCTGCACGGCCCACGTAGCTGCATAGGCCAGAAGTTTGCGCTGGCCGAATTTGAGTGTCTGCTCGCTGCCTGGATCGGAAGGTTCGAGACGTCCTTCGAGGAGGGCAGTCCGCTGATTGATGGCGAGCCCGAGATCAAAGGCGGCATTACATCCAAGCCAAAGGGCGGGCTCTGGGTGCGGTGTAGGGAGGTTGGAGGCTGGTAAAGCAGTTGTCCTGACGTGTGGTCAGGTGTATGGTGCGGCTTGGTTAACGTGCAACGAAGAGCGGATAGAGGCATAGCGATACCCTTCTCAGTCGACCTCCTTTCACGTAACGCTCAAAGTACCTTGACTTTACGGCAACTGCTCTTCTCCTCGGCGAGAACTAGTGTTGGTGCTCCAATCGCAACCATCATCACAACCCTCAATTTGAGCTGTTCGTAAACTTGTTCCCATCGGGCCATTTCAGAATATACACGTAATGGAAAGGAAGGTGAGTACTAGGCAGAGTTCGAAGCCTTTGCCTTTCAACCAGAAACCTGATCCTACGGAGCGAAGATCGCCTGCTTTCCAATTGGGGTATTGGCCTAATAGCCGAAATAGGCAGCTTGCACAACTTGCAAGACAATAATGCTCCGGCGAGGCATCAACATGCATAGCGTTAAGCTTCGAGATGTTCCTTTGCGGGATATATAAGGATGATGGCAGCACCAGGTTTGAATCTGCTATCTACCAGTCGACATTCAGCCACTCTTCCACATCAAAAGCATATATCCCATCCTTTGTCCAGCATCTCAAGTCGACGATCCAAGAATGGCATCTTCACCTCATCAAGCATACAATTGGTCGTTGCAAGCAATCCCGGCGGCCTTCGCGTTTGGCCTCGTACCACATAGCTGTAAGTGATGCTTCGAGCCCACCATGATTTAAGAGCTTCGCTGATAAAGTTTGTCAACGTTAGATTATCTCGTCCGATTGATGGCAGCCACCAAAGGTCAGATGTCAAATGTATGGAGTGCAATCCAAGGTCGAATCAACGTGAACAGTCCCCTAATTTTGCTTTCAGGCCATGCCACGAACCAACCTCGAGGCCTGGAAGGCTCGCCTGCCAGCAGATGTGTGGAACCACTTGGCGAGAGCACGAGGCGCGCACATCAACTCGATGGAGGTGTTCCCGTTGTTCGCCGCTGCTATGGTGTGTTCGTCAACCGGATGCTGCGTGGATCTGGAGCTGACATAGTCTAGGTCGCAGGAAATGTTGCGCAACTCCCAGCGAAGGATCTCAACTCGGTAGCATTGTCTTTCTTCGCTGCCCGCACACTGTACATGGGGCTGTACATGTCGATCAAGAGCGATACATTGGCGTATGCAAGAACCGGCGCCTATGCTTGGTCGATTGTGATCCCAATCATGTGCCTCTGGAGAGCTGGGCAAAGGATTGGGCAGGATTGAGCCAGAGCTGGTTTCGCGTGTACGATAACGAGCAGATCCAATGACGAGGCATTTTAACGCAGTCGCAGTCGGAAGTACCCTCAGCCAGTCATGCGTAAAGTATTCGACCAGGTATTGTATCGGGTTCTGACCGCCATTCTTCTTTCCTCGTCTAATGAGTAGGTATACTGTCCTTCCCATTGGTCCTTCGTCAGCATAACGGTGTACGCCACTCCAAATTCATGGCCTGAGAACAACCACGAGTGCTTTGGTGATGGCTGCTTTTGCAAGTCCAAGATGAGGTGAGCGAGAGCCTGCGTCTCCTTCTCCAGCGACATTCGTTGCGCGTCGCAGACCGTTGCAAGCAGCCGCTTCACGATCGCTAGACACTCGAGTGCGCTGCCGAACAGTTCTCGGCGCAAGGCCAGCTCTTTCGGGGGTGGTGAAGCGAGAGACAACCGAACGCAATGTGCCTTGTAGTCCTCCATCCAGTCTATGAACCCTCGGTGTGAATTTCGACAACGTTGTTCCAGTTGCGCAAGAGCGTGGTCGTCGTTAAGCTCAGGGCCAGTTATGGCCTCTCCAACATCGTGCCATAGACCAGGTAGTGGGAACATCAACAAGCGCATATGGATCGTGAGTGGACTACGATCGTGGAGGAAGTGGGACTCCAGAATCAACGATCGGTACAGCTCGGTCCATTCCGCCTCCTCCAAGTAGCAAGCAGTGTTACCTACCAGGCACTCTGAAACGATTGGGCCTATATGAGCCGCAAACAGCGCTTTCTCAAACTCCGAAGTGAAACGGCACGGCGTCCTATGTCTGATAAGACGGGCGGAGCCACTGATGTGATGCGACCACGCCGTGTCCCGTGACGGGTCCAAAAGCTGTATCACCGTTAGCTCAAGAAGCAACGTGGGCTAGAGTGACAGTCAGAGTGGATCGCCTACCTCATGCAGGCTTAGAAGCTGCGTGGCACAAAGGACATCTGCTTCGGCGCAGGTCTCCTCGTTTGAAATTGCCGCTTGCAAAGTGCGTAAGGCCTTAGAGTACAACCTCATGTTGAGTTCCTTGCATGAGTAGTGCGGTATGAGGGTCGTCTTCGCCTTTGCCATAAGACAATTGGTCGCCGCTGTAACGACCTCGCTGGAGCCGTACAGACTCGGCACGAACTGCAGGTATGACCTGCAACGCCGACGTTAGCTTGATGCACGAAGATCACAAGGATACAATGCATACCATTGATGCTGGCCTAAGATACAAGCCAGCCGGGTCGGGTCTGCTGAGAGTATGGGGATAGTGCTCTTTCCGACATTGAAGTTGGTTAAGATCGATAAGTCCGTCAGATCGATGCGGAATTTGGCACGAGCAGTCTCATAACTTGAGAACAGGTTGATTGCTGCGAGAGAGATGCCTCCTGCTCGGCCACTGCCCTCTTGCAGCAGCGCCACAGGAACGCCTTTCCTCGCCAATGTGCCCATTCCGAGCACTTCGTCGTCGTACTCTGTGGGGTCGGTGTCGCTGGTCGAATCAGATGAGTCGCCCTTAGTAAGATTGAGACTTGTCGCCGAGCTGTCACTGCTGGCTGATCTTACTACCGGCCGGATCTGGCAAGTGGTAGCCTCCTCGAACTCAGGCATCTGCCTCATATTGACACGCCCATAGTTCCCTCGTTTCTTCCGCGCCTCTCCAACATCCTTCATGGCTTGCTTCCGGATGATACGCCTGGCGCACGGGTCATCGACCTTCGGCCCTTGGACCAGGATGAAAGGGAAGCTCTTCTTGCTCATTGTGGTGGTACTCATCCTTACAGAAGTTTACAATCAGGAACTCAAATGGGGTTTTGGTCGTTTAATGCCTGCTCGGGGAGTTTATCAGGTGGCGGCTGGAGCATCTTGACTCAGCGACCATCTCGTAGCTTCTTGACCGCGGCTCTGTGTTTGTTCTTCTTCGAACGGTCCCGCCTGTGGAGTCTGATGTAGCGTGATGATCCAGATTGTTTCCGGTAAGTTCAGCGCTAGACCGGGATACCGCTGGCTACATTGAGTATAGATTGCTGCTGACGAAGCAATTTCAACTCAATCCACATTAATTCTTATGCCATCCAGATGCTGTTCTCGACGAGTATATCCCTTTTGTAGGCCCTCTATCCGTACCACTGGAGCGTCTCTTCAGCTCATCAGTGGGTGTAGTCTGGTGGCTTGTTGGTGACGACGACAAACCAATTCACCGGGCATCATGCCCACTTTACCGGGTCTCTGCCCGATGCCCGGCAGCCACGTTCTTTCGGCAGGCTCATAACCGCGACAGCTTGATAAAAGCGTAGGGATGGTCGCAACGTCGCAGCTAAAGAGTGAGAAGTGCCCTGGAGTGTTCTCTGGTAGCTCCGGCACTGAAAAAATGCTTGACC